>Ga0307991_1002627_pt1 | contig 12067 bp, 10 predicted proteins | sample EllFjometagen131_FD_203146 | JGI IMG/M metagenome (GOLD analysis project Ga0307991, IMG submission 203146) | Marine microbial communities from Ellis Fjord, Antarctic Ocean - #131 | ecosystem: Environmental > Aquatic > Marine > Unclassified | place: Southern Ocean | collected 2014-10-08 | reverse complement strand
TCGGCTACGCCTATTGCAATAAGCATTACAGGAATCATTGTTGAAACTGCATAAATCGGAATGTTTACCATTGCCATTAAACCAAACGTCCAAAGTGTGCTGAAGAACACAACTGACATGGTTAGTAATGTACTTCTCACGCTTCTTAGCATAAAATACAGCACAATTGTAATTACTAATAATACTATTGGAACCATGCGTTTCATATCGGCAGGACCAAGTAATGCCATTGTGCCTTCCACAATTGGACGACCAGCAACATGGATTTTAATATCGTCAGTTTCAAACGAATCGGCCATTTCAAGAATTTCGTTATAAAATTCCTGAGTAAATACATCATCTCTAATTTCAGCAATTACAACAGTTACGGTTTCGTCGGTTGAAACCAAACGACCATAAACCATTTCGTTATTTCTAACATTTTGTTGTAGTTCTTTGAGTTTTGTATTCGTTTTTGGCACTCTTTTAAAAAAGCTTTTCACGTCCATTCCTTCCTCATCACCAACAATATTATCGGCAGTATAAAGTGAAGTAACATCAGCTTTTTCAATTTCATCCATTTTTTGTAACACCTTCGTTAACTGTTTTAAAGTGTCTATTGTGGCCGTGTTATAAATGCCATTTTTGTTTTCGATGGCTACTATAATTCCATCATTAATTCCAAACCATTCCTCCGCCTGATCGCTGTAAACAAATGCCGGATGATCCTGTGGCATGTATTTGTCGAGATTGGTTTCCATTTTTGAGTTTTGCCCCATGTAATAAAAGAACACAACACTTAGTAGTATTGTTCCCACTATGGAAATCCATGGTAGATTTAGTGATTTTTTAAGAAAATTTTCCATTGGTAATTATGTTAGTTAGTATTTACTAATTTTTTTATTAAAAAACACAGCCTTGTTACAGTCCATATTAAATTATTTAATATTATCCTGACATTCAACTATTTTACTCAGCCCGTTAAGTAGTTTTACACCTTCTTTGTTCAGATTAAAATTATGACTATTTAAATCCCATCTTTTAACAAGTAATCTAAGCGAACCCATAATCATAAGAGCCAGATTTTCAACATCAATATCGTTACGAACATCTTTTCCCTTTTGTCCTTCTGATATAATTTTCTCAATTGTTGTTGCATGTAGATTTAATATCTCTACAATTCTAATTTTTAAGATTTCCTCATTCTTAAAAATTTCTTCTGAAAAAATAACTGAAACCATAGATGGGTTTGCAGAAAACAGCTCAAGCATTTTTGAAAACATGAAAGTAATTTTTTCAATTGCTGTTCCATCAAAGGTCTTTATTATTTCCGAAAGCATAATTGCCATTTCCTTAAAACCATCTAATATACTAAGTATAATTGCAGTTTTACTTTCGAAATGACGATAAATTCCAGGTTCACTAATACCTATTGCCTTTGATAAATTTTTAATGGTTAACCCTTGAATCCCCTTGTTAGCGATGATTTTAATTGATTCATCTATAATTTGTTGTTGCCTTTCGGATAGCATTTTAACAATGTTAGTTAGTATTCACTCGCAAAATAACAATAATTATTTTAATTGAGCAAATTATTTTAACATTTTTTTGGAGATTATTTGTTTTTAGGGTGGATTAACCTACCTACATGAAATTATTTCGGCAGGTAAACGCGCTTTCCATTTATAGTTATTTCAATCGCTGCCACTGAGCTAGCATATTACAATTTAAAGTACTTTTGTAATATCATGGCAAAAGCAAAAACTATATATTTCTGTCGCAATTGTGGGCACCAATCAGGTAAGTGGATTGGTAAATGTCCGAGTTGTGGCGAATGGAATTCTTTTGATGAAGAAATAACTTCAAAACAACCTACTAAAAATATTGGTAATATTGATAGTATAAAATCTATTCCAATAGCTGTTCAGGATGTAACATCTGATACAGAAAAAAGAATTGATACAAAAAGCATTGAATTAAACAGAGTTCTTGGGGGCGGACTTGTTAAAGGTTCAGTTGTTCTATTTGGCGGTGAGCCTGGCATTGGGAAATCAACATTACTACTTCAGGTTGCTCTTAATTTAACTGGAAAAAAGATTCTATATATTTCTGGCGAGGAAAGTCATCAGCAAATAAAAATGCGTGCTGACAGAATTGGAATTAACAACGATCAATGTTATTTATTAAACGAAACTTTTACCGATAATATATTTAATCATGCCAAGGAAATTTGTCCTCATATTATTGTAATTGATTCAATACAAACACTTTATACTGATTTAATTGATTCGTCACCCGGAAGCATAAGTCAAATTCGTGAAACAGCATCGCAATTACAGCGATATGCAAAATCCACAAATATTCCGGTATTACTTATCGGACATATTACAAAAGATGGACAATTGGCAGGGCCAAAAGTACTTGAACATATGGTTGATACAGTTCTTCAGTTTGAAGGTGACAGGCATTACGGTTTTCGGATTCTGCGATCGGTTAAAAATAGGTTTGGCTCAACATCTGAGCTCGGCATTTACGAAATGCAAGCCAATGGTTTGCGCGAAGTTACAAACCCCAGCGAAATACTCCTTTCGCAACGTGACGAAATTGTTAGCGGTGTTGCCATTGCAGCAATGGTTGAAGGTCAGCGTCCATTGCTAATTGAAACTCAGGCATTAATAGGTACAGCTGCTTATGGTACACCTCAACGCTCCTCAACAGGTTTTGATTTGCGCAGATTAAATATGATGCTTGCCGTACTCGAAAAACGGAGTGGATTTAAATTAAGTACCAAGGATGTATTTTTAAACATAGCAGGTGGACTAAAAGTTGATGATCCAGCAATTGATATTGCTGTGGTTGCAGCCATAATTTCATCACTGGAAGATGTTGCCATTCCTCCAAATATTTGTTTTGCTGGAGAGATTGGTCTTTCGGGAGAAATACGAGCAGTTTCGCATGTGGAAAACAGAATTAGTGAAGCTGAAAAACTTGGCTTTGAAAAGATTGTGCTTTCAAAATATAGTTTGAAAAACATTAACTTGAAACGATTTACAATTGAAGTAATTGCTGTAAGCAAGATTATGGATATTGTGGATTTGCTGCTGTAGTATCTTTCAGTATTGCTAAAAATAATTGGTGATTAGATTTACATATATCAACTATAAACCTATGAAAACAGGAGAGAAATTTATTAAGCATTACGAAGATGATTTTATGCCTTGGCAACATGAAGAACCTGATTTTAACCTAATTGAGGTTGTTGACAATTGGCCAATTAAGCCATGCAAAACTCTTGAGCCAGGGTGTGGAACAGGCACGGACTCTATTTGGCTTGCTCAACAAGGGTTTGATACAACGGCGTCGGATGTGTCACCAATAGCCATAGAAAAAGGACGAGTAGCTGCCCTTAAACAAAAGGCAGTTGTAAATTTTAAGATAGGAGATTTTGTTGCAGATTCACTTATACCCGAAGAATATGGTTTTGTTTTTGATAGAGGTTTCTTTCATAGTTTTGATACTCATAACGATCGTGCGGAAATAGCAAAACGAATATCAACGGTTCTTGAAAAAAATGGGTTATGGTTATCTCTTATTGGAAATGCAGATGGAACAAAAACAAAACCCGGACCACCGTTGAGAACTGCCCAAGAAATAGTAACTGCAATTGAACCTTATTTTAAAATTCTATCAATACATGCCAGCCGTTTTGGAAATGATGAAGCTAAACCTGCCAAAATATGGGTTTGTTTAATGAGAAAACGAGATTAAGAATTACAAGGGGTTGAGGTTTATGGTTGATAATAATTAGGAGCAACTTAAGACCGTTGCATGGTAAAGGACAAACTGCTATGTAGGTAAGAATTGAAGCTGGGGGGAGGGCAGTAAATTAATTAGAGCAGCTAATTATCCTGTACTAATCCTGTAAGTAGTGCAAAAAGCCCATCATACGCTGTAAATGGAAAATTTTCGGATGTATCATTAATTGTGTGATACTCGATAAGTTCTTTACCTCTCGTATAAATAAATATTGATTGTACTCCTTTTACATAACCAATAACATTTTGTGTTTGGTGATTATTAATAAATTTATTCTTGATTTTGATTTTGATTTTGATTTTGATTTTTTCTGCATCAAAAGGCACTTTGTCTTTTCTAATTTTTAGCCATGTTGTGTTAGAAACATGCCCTCCATTAGACACATGCCAATAAGGAGTTTTTTCTGTAATCTTGTTTTTAGTATTTCGTTACCATTAATATGTATGAGCCATTACACCGTAACAAATCACAAGGTAAAGTTTTAAAAAGTCACTAAATAAATTTTCTCTCAAGCAATTCCTTCAATTTAAAATAAGCTTCACTGTCATCAGACCATTGAAACTGAATTTTTAACTCAAACAAATAAGTATCTACACCCTGTTTAGTAGTTAGGTCGTTTATATCATCCAGTATTTTATTATATCTACCCAAATCACCATTAAATAACTCGTTTATAAAAAGGAATTTTTCGTTAATACCAATGGCTTCTCTTATGTTTAAGATGTGTGATTTTTGCATTTTATCAGCAATGCTTTGTTCTTCTTTATCATGATATTTTTCAGCTACAGCATTTTCAGCATTTCCCGAAAATAAATCATATGTTGCTTGCTTAGGCGGAGCAACTGAAGGTTTTTGTTCAGTATCAGCTACATCAACTACAATTGGTTCTTGTACTATCTCATCAACTAACGTAGTTGGCACTATTGGCTCAGGTATTACCTCAGGCTTAGGTATATGCTCAATAATTGGTGGTGGCGAAACTGTTGGTTCAGGAATGTCTACTTCCTCGATAATTACATCATCTTCAACTACATCGTTGGTTATAACATTAGGAGAATCTTCAATAATAACATCTTCTTTTATAATTATTTCATCACTAACAACTTCAGTAGTTGCTGGTGACTCCTTAATAACCGGAGGTTCATTGTCAGCTTCAACAACTACTTGATAAGCATCAGTAGCTTTATTTCTCTTTAAATCAGAACTATTATTAATATATTTTTCCAGTTCAAAAACTGTATCATAAAATTCAACAGTCTTTTTTTTAAGCATATCAACATCCAATTTATGAATATCTAATTCATTATCTTTTAGTCTGTTAATATGTTCTATAATTGATTTAACTTTATAGTTTAGCTCTAATAATAATTTTTCTCTATCCATTGGTTAAAAGTTCCTTATTTTTGTATTACCAAATAAACTTCAAAAATATATATTTGGTATAATTTTCAAAGGTAAAAATAATATCAATAATTAAAATATGTTTCTTGAAAAAGACCATAATAAAACTGTTAAGGCTGGTTGGATTGAGGTGGTTTGTGGCTCAATGTTTTCAGGTAAAACCGAAGAGCTTATACGACGGCTAAAGCGTGCCAAAATAGCAAAACAAAAGGTGGAGATATTCAAGCCCGCTGTTGATACACGTTATGATGAAGATAATGTGGTTTCACACGACTCCAATTCTGTATCATCAACTCCTGTTCAAAATGCATCGCAAATATTATTTTATGCTGAAGAATTTGAAGTAGTTGGTATTGATGAGGCTCAATTTTTTGGAAATGAACTTGTTGATGTTTGTAATGAACTTGCAGCCAAAGGAAAAAGAGTAATTATAGCCGGTTTGGATATGGATTATCTGGGGAAATCGTTTGGGCCAATACCAAACCTTATGGCTGCCGCCGAATATGTTACAAAAGTACATGCTATATGTATGCGCTGCGGGAGTTTGGCAAACCACTCGCATCGAATTATTAAAAATGATAACCTAGTGGTTCTTGGTGAAACAGATGCTTATGAGCCTTTGTGCCGTAGCTGTTTTCAGCATGCATTAAAAGAAAGCTCAACATAATACATAAATTTTGTGGTTATGCTAATGCATAATTTCAATACTAAACCAAATTATAGTTCCGTTGTATTACTTTACGGATGGACTAAATTATTAATATGTCACGAATAATTTCACTAATTGCCCTATTTGCCATTACAGTATCTACTACATTTGCTCAATCGTTTAATGGATTTACTGATGACGAAACAACCTTGTATGCTATGAATAAACAGGTTGGGCAATTTGTGCGGCGTTTTAACATGGAAGAAGATAAATATGGGAAACGTCTTTCAGAGGATGATAGCAGCTATCATAATGGCAAATTAAGAGAAAAGTTTTTACCTGCCATGTTTGATAAATTTAATCCACGTACATCCGGGAATTTAAAAAAGTATTTTGTTGACGATGTTACCAATGAAGAACATCCTGTTTACATTAATTTTTTAGATAGTAACTGGTATGCAGAAGTTTCGGCAACATTTACTATTAATGGATCAAAAGAAAATATTATCCTTTTTTTAACTGTAGAAGAGGAAAACCTGGGATCAAAATGGGTACTAAGTAATGTTTACTTTAGTGATTTTAATAAGTTGTTCCCAAAAACTGATTCAGCAAGTCATGTAAAATATTTTTTACATCCACAAAGTCACGAACTCGATTTTATGAATCTACGCAAAGTGCTCGAAAACCCACAACATATTGAGTATTATGCATCAACAAATTATCAACCAAACTACCTCACCCTATTTTTATACTTAATGAAAAAAGGAGAGTTAAAATTTGAGGAAATTAACAGTGTGAAATTTCATTTCTTTCAAATTAAAAATTGGTATTTCGAGCTGTCGTATTATAATCGTAATAACATCAATTCGGGCTGGCTAATTTCGAACCTTATGTACATTAACGATGAAGATAAGCACGAACTAATAAAAACATATGAACTATGCTCAAAATAAAAATTTTAGCACTCCTTATTAGCTCATTTGTTTTATTTGACGCTAGTTGTTTTGCACAAAACGATAGCAATTTAACAGTTGACCAAATCAATATTTACTCAAACCAAAGCAAACAGTTAATTAGTTATTTGGAAGGAACACTTAATTTTTTGGGAAATCCCAATGAACTACCATCCGACAAGGATATTATTTTTAACAGCAGTTATCTTAAAATATTTAAAAATGCTAAAGTGCAGGTTGAAGATGATTTGGATGAAAATCGTGAAATACCATTAAATAAAGATGTTCAGGCTTATTTAAAGGATATTGATTTCTTTTTTAAAAATGTAGAGTTTCACTTTGAAATTAAAGAAATAGAACAACTGGTTAATGATAGTGGCATAATTATTTTTAAACTCACCCTTAATCGTCATCTTAGGGGTATAACGGTAAACAACGATACTGTTGATAATAATCAGCCTCGATTTGTCGAAATAAATCTTGATCCATATCAACGTGACCTAAAAATAGCTAGTATTTACACGACCAAGGTTAGGGAAAAAGAGGAGCTTAAGTATTGGTGGAATAATATGTCAGCCAATTGGAAAAACTCTTTTGGTCGTTCGGTAATTATTTATGATACGCTTCCTTTTAAAAATATTGTTTGGTTCACCGATAGCTCAATTTTAACACAAAAGTGGGTTGATAGCATTACTGTTGATACAAACTACGCAAATCAGCCTGATTCTTTTAACTTTTCGGCAGATAGTATAATGGGTATTTACGACACCACATCAGTAAAAATTCAGGATACCATATTGGTAAATACATCAATAATATACAGTTTACTAAAAACATTTAGAGGTATTGAAAAACTTGATGTATCTAATAATCAAATCTTTAAGGATCTTTCCCCTGTTTCTGGATTAACCGAATTAAAGGAAATTAATATCTCAAATACTCTAATAAACGACTTATCACCAATTAGAAATTTGAATAAACTGGAAATATTTAATTGTTCTAATTCACCTGTTAACTCACTCGAATCGTTAAGATATATTAATGCTCTTAAAGAGCTTAACTGTTCAAATACAAATATTGATAATATTGATATTACTACTAACTTACTTAACATATCCAACCTTGAATTATCGAACACAAAAGTTAGTCAAATAGTTGCCTTGGCGGATTTAAAAAATTTAGTACACTTAAATATTTCAGGCACAAATATTAGTGATTTAAGACCCTTAAATAATCTTAATTTGCTTTCAGATTTAAACCTGTCTAATACAAAGCTTCAAAATATATCATCACTTGATTCGCTTACCAATATTCAACATTTAAATATCGATAGTACAAATATTAGTGATTTAAAGCCATTGTCAAATTATCACAAACTATCAATTTTGCAGGCTAACAGCACATCTATTAAAGATATTAGCTCGTTAAATAATCACGTGGTTTTAAAGGTAATTTATTGCGACAATAGCAATGTTTCAATGGAGATTGCAAATACATTTATGGATATAAACCCACAATGCTTGGTTATTTACAATTCGCAAGAATTGATTAATTGGTGGGATAATCTTTCTTTAGAATGGCAAAGTATTTTTAATAAAAACTATGGTATATCCAAGCCTGTTACAAAGGAAAAGCTTCATCAACTAATTAACCAAACCAGTTTATCGATTGCCTATAATCAAAATATTAGCTCGTTGGAACCGGTTAGGATGCTTCACCGACTTGAAGAGATTGATTTGCAGCATACATTAATAAACGATTTAGCACCATTGTCGGGTCTTGCAAACCTTGAGAGCATTAATCTTAATCAATCAAAAATAACTTCGTTAAAGTCGTTATCATCTTTAAACAATCTAGAAACCATTAGTTTTATTGATACCAAAATAAATAATCTCAACCCACTGCTAGCTTCAAATAATATTAAGAGAATATACTGCGATAGATCTGAAATTACAACAAAAGATGTTCTTAGTTTTAATAGTTTGCACCCTACATGCCTAATTATTTACCAAAGTGAAAACCTTAGATTGTGGTGGAACAATCTTGATGTAGAGTGGCAACAAATGTTAAGCAATATATTTAACCTGCCTGAAAGTCCTTCAAACGAGGAGTTACAACAATTGGCTGACTTGAAAGAACTTAGCATTACAAATAATCCGTTAATTACTGATTTAAATCCATTACATATTTTTATTAAACTTGAGCATTTAACAGTAAACAGCACTTCAATTACAGATATTTCACCTATTACATCACTTACAAGTATCACAAAATTAAATATTTCGGGGAATCCAATTTCCGACTTAGAATCAATAAATAAACTTATAAATATAGTAGACCTAAACCTTGAAAACACTTCTGTTGAAGAGCTAGAGCCAATTGCAGAATTGGAAAAGATATCATCACTGAATATTGCCGGAACCAGAGTGAAAACTTTAAAATATTTGCAACTGCTAACAAATTTAGAAGATCTTTATATTAACAATACACGTGTAAAAAACATAAAGCAATTGTATGGTTTGTCAAAATTAAGACTATTGCAATGCTACAATACATCCATAAAAGCATCAAAAATAAAGGAGTTTAGTGTTTTAAATGCAAAATTGGATATTATTTATTATTAAAATCCTACCTAATAATTTGCTTCAAGTTAACTATATCAGGCGAAATTGCTTTTGGCATTTTTATTATACTGCTAACCGTTTTCAAATCTTTTAATCCGCTTCCTGTTAGTAGCACAATGTTATTGGAATTATCAGGAATTTTATTGTTATTTTTATATACAAGCATTCCTGCAAAAGCAGCAGCAGCAGCAGGCTCAGCAAAAAGCCCTGTGTTTTTTGATAATGATGATGATGCTTCCAGAATTGCTTTATCAGAAACACATATGTACTCTCCATTATAATCTGCAATATACTTTTGAGCCATATAATAATTACGAGGAATATCAACTGAAATGGAATCGGCAATCGTGGTGCTTTCTTCTATCTCAAAATTATTTTTTCCAATATTCCTAATAAGATTATTACTCTTTTCGGCCTGTACAGCAACAATGGTTGGCATTTTATTAATAATCTTTAGCTTGAGTAAATCTTCAAATCCTTTGTAAACTCCAGAGATAATTACACCATCGCCAACAGGTATAAATATTCTATCAGGAACGGTAAAATTCATCTGTTCGAAAAGCTCAAATGCCACTGTTTTTTTTCCTTCGATTGTAAACGGGTTAAAAGCAGTATTCCGATTATACCATCCAAATTCTTCAGTTGCTTTAATACTCAAATCGAAGGCATCATCGTAAGTTCCATCAACAGGAATAATTTGTGCACCATACATTAGTATCTGCGTAAGCTTAGCTATTGGTGCCGATTTAGGAACTAATATTATTGCTTTTTGCCCTTGGGCAGCACAAATTCCTGCCAAAGAAGAACCTGCATTACCTGTTGATGCTGCTACAATTGTATTATAACCTTTTTCTTTTGCATATGCCGAAACAACTGCCGAAGCCCTGTCTTTAAATGAGTAAGTTGGGTTTTGTGAGTCGTCTTTAAGAAAGAGATTAAATTCTAAATTAGAATTGTTAAGATTATCAACTTTATAAAGTGGAGTATTTCCCACCTTCAAATTTGGTAAACTACCCAGTGTGTTAATTGGCAGTAATTCAAGATAATTACTTTGTTTAAGCTTTTCGAATGTTATTCCTTTTTTTATAAGGTTATCATAATCGTAGTTAACCTTTAATACTCCCTTTGGTGGCAAATCTGGAACGTTTGATTTGCTGCATTCAGGACACAAATATGTTACTTGCGACTCATTGTACTGAGCATTACAATTGGTACATTGGTATTTGAATTTATGATTTGTCATTTTTGTTGAGTTAAATATTTAACAGTTGGTTCAGCTAATTTGAAAAATTCATCCAATTTGTTTTCTAGAACTTTTTTGTCAAATAGCTTCGTTTGGTATTTAGAAATCAACGCAGGGGACATACTTCTGCTTAAAGAATACTCAACAACTTTTGCATCTTTATTTTTACATAGTATTATTCCTACGCTTGGTTTTTCGTGTACTTTTTTAATGTTTCTATCTAGTGCTTCCAGATAAAATTCCATTTTCCCCAAATACTCAGGTTTAAAATCTGTAATTTTTAAGTCAACTGCAACCAGACATTGCAAATCTCTATGAAAAAAAAGTAAATCAATGTAAAAATCCTTTTTACCAACCTCAACACGATATTCTTCACCAACAAAAGTAAAATCCTTTCCAAATTCAAGTATAAAATTTTTAAGATTAGCAATTATTGCTTTACGTAAACTTTTCTCTGAAAAAGCAGTAGGTAATGCCAAAAAATCTAGTACGTAACTATCCTTAAATACCTTATCTGCAATTGGATGTATTTCTCTCACCACTGGCGAGAGTTTTTCTTTAGAAGCAATTACTCGTTCAAAAAAAGCACTGTCAATTTGTCTTTCAAGTTCCCTTTTCGAAAGTCTTTCGCTAATATTTAATCGTACATAAAACTCTCGTTCTTTTTCGCTTTTAGTTTTTGAAAGAATAATCAAATTATTTGTCCAGCTAATTTCTTTAACCAGCGGTGAGAGTTTTTTGTTTTTTGAATAAGTATTATAAAACTGTCTCATTCTCCACAAGTTTTGTGCAGAAAAACCTTTAATATCAGGCTCGGTACTTTTTAAAAAATCAGCAAGTTTACTTACAACTCCATTTCCCCATTCTAATTTATCTATCTTTTCATTAATATAACCACCAATAGTCCAGTAAAGATTAATTAGTTCAACATTAACAGAACTGAAAGCTTTGTTTTTTGCCTTATTTATTAAATATCTGACTTCTTGAAATTGATGCTCCACTTATATTAATTTTAGCCTATTACCAAAAGAGAATCTCACGTATGTGATTATAATAATTCCTACAAATACTCTTTCAGCACTCCAGTTCTCTCATTAAATTCCATTATTCTTTCGTCCCATTCCTTAACCCTGTCGTAGCGTGATGTCCAATAAGTATCATCATACCATTGAGAATTTAGCTCTTCAACAGTTTTGCCTTGCTGCTCTATCCATGTAAAATATTTGAGATTATGCATACGCTTTTTCTCATAATAATTCATTTCAATCATATGATCGATGTTTAAACCAAGCATATCAGCATCAAAACTTACGGCAGCATCTCTGTTTGTAAATTCGCCATGAAGTTCTTTTTCTTCAGCTAGGCGCGATTGATACATTTCCATGGAATCTGTAGAAACAGA
>Ga0307991_1002626_pt1 | contig 12068 bp, 18 predicted proteins | sample EllFjometagen131_FD_203146 | JGI IMG/M metagenome (GOLD analysis project Ga0307991, IMG submission 203146) | Marine microbial communities from Ellis Fjord, Antarctic Ocean - #131 | ecosystem: Environmental > Aquatic > Marine > Unclassified | place: Southern Ocean | collected 2014-10-08 | reverse complement strand
AAGACTTCTTGATAGACCTAGTTCTTTTGGTGAAAATTCAAGTAAGCAAATCGAAAATTATTTTACTATTGTTGAGAATATTCGAAAATTTTCAAGAAACGCTGAGACAGATAATTTGCCAAAACTTGATGATTCAAAAAAGAAATAAAAATAAGAATAGTTTATTGATCTCTAGACGTACTTGATAGTGGTCATAATGGCGGTTATCCTTTATTAAATAGCTTTACTAAAGCTCCACTTTTTTTCAATGCCGAAGAGCAATCAATAATACTTCATTTTGCTTGTTCTATTGATTCTAGTAAATGTTTAGCATTTTTAGGATTCGACAACAAATAATTGGTTTCCATTAAGGAATTATAATCTTCTATTGACATTACCACTACATTTTTATTTTCTCTTTTGATAATTTTTTTCTAAAATAAATTAAGTTGATTATATGATAGATAGCACCAAAAAAGATGACACATTATGTGTCACCTTTTTTGATTTATATCCTATTCCTCTATCATATCGTGAAACTCAACTTTTTTTAATGTTTTTAAAACTATAAACATCCCTATTATAACTAATACTATCAAAGGATAAAATACATATGTATATGATCCAAATTTCTCTTTAATAATTCCTGAAATAAACCCTTGGATCAATGCTCCCACTCCATAAGCTGTAAAAATCAATCCATAATTTTCTGAATAATATTTATTTCCAAAAAGATTTGCTGTTGAAGTTGGTGCTATAGCAAGCCACCCTCCAAGATTCGCCCAAATTACTGCAAATGTCACTATAAATACAGTCACATTTGAAGGAAATATTAATATCAATATTGAAACTAGCAAAATTGAAAAATATGAAATTAATGCAGCTTTTTTGCTACCCATTTTATCTGTAATCGTACCAAATACTGGCCTTCCTATTCCATTAAATATTGCAAAAAAGGAAATCAAAAAAGCTGATTTTGTTGCTGAAAATCCAAGTACTTCTTGAGCATATACACTCGAAATCCCTATAATCATTAATCCTGCAACTGTTCCAATTGTATAACAGGCCCACAATCCATAAAATTGTTTCGTTTTAGTCATTTCTTTTAGATTGAAATTGATTTCATTTTTTGATAAATCTTCATTGTTTTTTAATTCTGGATATTTTAAAAATAATGAAAGAAAAGCTAAAATAACAAGAAAAAATATTCCTATTATTCTAAAAGTGCTCAGAGCTCCAAATGTCATTATAAGTTTATTTGCTATTGGAGCTGTAATAAAAGGTGATAGACCAAACCCTAATAAAGTTAATCCTACAGCAAATCCTTTTTTGTTAGGATACCATTTTGCTACCACAGCTATAGGCACTCCATAAATAATACCTACTCCCATTCCACCTATTACTCCATACGTGAAAACCAACATTTCCATACTATTTACTGTACTCGAAACTATCCAAGCTATCCCTACAAAAGCAGTTCCTATTAATGAAACTGTTTTTGGCTTAAACTTGGTTATCATTTTTCCTGCAAAAGGCATTGAAAAAGCATATGCTAATAAAAATATTGTATATGGCATATTTGCAAGTGTTTGCGAAACTACCTCCCCATTAACTCTATAAAATTCGTCTATTAATGGTTTTTGAAATACACTCCATGAATAAATAGTCCCCAAACATAAAAACATTGTCATCCCTGTAATTATATACATCACTCTTTTTTCTCTCATCATCATCTCCTCTTTTTTTTATTATCGCACTTTTCTATATAAATTCAGTCAAGATTCTATAAACTACAATAGAACCAAGTTTCAATCGCACTTTGTTCGATAAATTCAACTAAGGTTCTATAAAGTTCTATAGAACCAAGTTTCAATCGCACTTTGTTCGATAAATTCAGCTAAGGTTCTATAAAGTTCTATAGAACCAAGTTTCAATCGCACTTTGTTCGATAAATTCAGCTAAGGTTCTATAAAGTTCTATAGAACCAAGTTTCATTTATCACTTTTGCAATCTTTTTATTATTATTTCATTTATTCCTATTACACTTTTTGCATCCATACTTACAACCTTTTTTGATTCATCTATTCCAAACTCACCAACTTCTACAAATTCTTCTTCATCTAAATTTTGTTCAGATTTCTCTAATTCAGTTGCTTTATATATAATTATTGTTCCTGATAAAATTCCAGGACTTGTATGAATTTCTGTTAATTTTTCTATTTTTTTTGCTTTATAACCTGTTTCTTCTTCTAATTCTCTTAAAGCTGCTTCTTTTGGATCTTCTCCTTCTTCTATCAATCCAGCAGGTATCTCCCATAAATCTTTTTTTACTGCTGCCCTGTATTGTTTTACCAATAACACCTTATCATCATCTGTTATCGCTACTACAGCTACTGCTTTTCTTGGCTCTATTACATCTCTATCTGCAATTTTACCATTTGGCAATTTAACTTTCTTTTTCTTTATATCAAATACTACCCCTTTGTAAATTAATTCTTCACTTATTATTCTATCTGGCATTTTTTTCTCCTTTCGAATATTTATTGTAAACTAAAGCAACCATTTAATCTTACTTCTCAATATTAAAAGCCCTAAATCTCCCTAAAGATGGATTTTTTTGAACTTGATTTTTTCCGTACATTTATTTTAAATCGCAGTATTTTCTTAGTGAAGTCTCCGATTAAGAAAAACAGACTGTTTGAACGTCAGTGAGTTTCTGTTTTTTCAGGAGGCAAACTTAGAAAATCAAGATTTGAAATAACAGTACTTGATTTTTTTGTTTCTTTTTTTATCAAGAAAAAAAGAAAGGTCTTTTAATTACTATACGATTCATTTTTATCACAAACTATACTTAATTATACCATATATCCTCAGGCAATTCAAAATTTCAAGCAAAATAATATTATTCTTTATCCATAAACGAATTCAACAAAAAACTCAACATTGACAATGCAATTGCTGCCATTATTCCCGTTCCAAAATTTACAATAATAAAACCTGATACAAAAAAGGATGTCATACTTAGCATTAAACTATTTATTACAAAAGTAAATAATCCCAATGACAAAACGTTAATTGGTAAAGTCAAAACTATAAATATCGGTTTTATAAGTGTATTTAAAATCCCTAACATTATTGAAGCGCATATCAAACTTGTCAAATCTTCAATATAAACACCTCTCATTATAAAAGCTGTCATTCCTAAAGCTAAAGTATTTAACCCAAACTTTTTTACCCACGATTTATTCATTCTCCACCAACACTCTTATCAATTCTCCCACAGACCACGCTTGGGCAAAACATCCTCTTGCTGTATAAGGCGAATCTCCATCAAATATTTCTGAAATATTATTACAACAAGCTTCTTGATAAAAATGACCTTTCAACCCATCTACAAAACAATTTATATTAGCTTTTTTGTAAACTTTTTTGTAAGCTGTAATAAAATGCCCTAACGGCCAGCTCCACACTGTTCCTTGATGATATGATGAATCTCTTTCAAATAATGTTCCACTATAAACCCCAATATATTTATCATTTTCACTTGATACACTTTTTAATCCGCTTGGAGTATATAATTTTTCAAATACTTTATCTACTACCTTTTTTGATTTCTCTTCTGATAATAATGAATAAGGTAAACTTACTGCAAATATTTGATTTGGTCTTATATCATCATATTTTTTCCCATCCACTATGTAATCATAAAGACATTCTTCTTTTTCATTCCAAAATGTTTTTTCATAATTTTTTTCTATTTTTTCTATATATTCTGAATAATCTTTTTTATTATGAAATTTAGTATCTAATTTTTCAATAACTTTTAGTGCATTATACCAAAGAGCATTTATCTCAACAGCCTTACCATATCTTGGAGTAACTGCCCATCCTTGATAAGAAACATCCATCCAAGTTAATTGTGTATCTTTATCTCCACCAGAAATCAATCCATCTTCATCTAATTTTATATTATATCTTGTACCTTCTATATGAAATTCTATTATTTCTTTTAATTTTGGATAAATTATTTTCTCTATAAAATCATAGTCTTTAGTATAATCCAAATATTGATCAACAGCATAAAAAAACCATAATGAAGCATCAATTGTATTATACGAAAGTTTTTCTCCATCCCAATCAGGAAATTTATTTGGTAACATTCCCTTATCACAATATTTCGCAAATGTTTCTAATATTGATTTTGCATCTTCAAATCTTCCCGTAGCCAAAGTAAGACCCGGTAAAGCAATCATCGTATCTCTTCCCCAATCACCAAACCAAGGATATCCAGCTAATATAGTTTTTCCCTTTGTTCCTTTTCTATATACTATACAGTCATTTCCCGCTACTGCTAAATCTCTTAAAAACTCATCCTTTTTTGATACCATATCTTTTAATTTGTTTATTTTATCCAACTCATTTTCTCTAATTGTTTCAACATTTATTGTTTTCAACTCTTCCAAACTTCCAGCAATATAGATAGTTTCACCTTTTTTGATTTTAGTATTGATATATCCTATTTGAAATGAGTTATCCTTTTCAATATCCCCTCTTTCATTTCTCTCTATATCATAAACTATATTAGTTACTACTTTTTGATCTTCTTCAAAATCACTAATTTTATTTGAATAAATATATAATGGCGTTTTCCCTGTACTAGCTTTCAAATATTTAGACTCTTTTTTGATGAAATATTTCATATCATTCTCCAACTCTGACATCTTATGAAAATCTCTGTCGTTACAAAAAAGGTTGAATTTTATATTTATTTCTTCCTTTACACTTGCTATTAATTTATATTTTACAATTACTGTATTTTCTCCCTGTACCATAAATATTTCTTTTTCTATAATATTTCCATTTACTGAATATGTGAATTTTGGAAAAGGTTTTGCAACAAATTCATCTAAATAAAGATAACCTTTTTTGATTTTTTCTTCTCCTATTTCTATTTTAGATGTGCTTATATCTATTCCTTCTATTTCTTCCTCTATTTTATGAAAGCTTAAATATCTGTCTAATGGTGGATTTAATGAGCTAATTAATAATCCGTGATATCTTCTTGATAGATTACCATTAATTGCTCCGCTTGAAAAACTTCCCAACCCATTTGTTATTAAATACTCCCTATTTGTTCCAAAATTGTAATCTCCTAATAATGATTTGCCAAATTTCATAAATTCCCCCTACTATTTTTATTTATTTTAATCCTCATTCCTTTTTATTGCACATTACTCAATAAATTTAGATATAATCCTAATTTCATCTTAGAAGTTTCTCCCTAATCAGACTGTATCATAATTGCTTTTTTAGAAATTTTATATAAAAAATATAATCTGCTGACATATTAGATAGTACACAAAGTTTTCCATTGATTTTATTAGGTTTTCCATAATAAAAAAGCTTTTGTTATTTTTTGTGCACAAAGTCGCACAAAGTCAAAAACTCTTAATTTTACTATGTTTTAGCCCAAAAAGGTATATATGTTTTTTTAGGACCATTTTGAATTAAATCTTGTTCTATTCCCTCTTTAATTAATCTTGAAATTTTAGTATATTGATTAGTAGGAACTTTAAATCTTTCTCTAAGACTGTTATTATTCATATAAGTTCCTTGATCATATTTATAACAACAATGAAAATAAGTAATATTTAATTTGTCATCAGAGTTCATTGTATCAAATTCTTTATGAGAAAATAAAGTAACTTTTGTAAACTCTTCCGTTGCTAGAAATTTGGGAGGAATTTTCCCTTCATTTTCTGAAATATCAATAATTCTAATAATTCCACTACCTAATTCTTCACAAAATTTGAATTTTCTCATATGATAAGCTAGCTCCTCATTCCTAGAGCGATGTAATCCATAAAAAAGCTTTGGTTCAATAAGAGGTTTTCCTGGATTAGTAATATCAATTCTATCATCAAAAAACTCTATTAAAACTTCCGTTCCAGATTTTGAAAATTCTTGATGAATTATTGCATTTGCAATCAATTCTCTCAAAACTATAGGAGAATAAAATAATACTTCTTTTCTTACATCTTTTGTAATAAGAACTTCTCTTGGAATTAAGTTATTTATAAATTTAATTAATCCCAAAAAACCAACTGCATATCCTTTTATTCCTATTTGCTGTCTTTCAATCTGTACTTTATTTTTTCCTTTGTACTTAACAACCCGAATAGACTTTCTCGCTAAATTTTTAAAACTTTGAATATTTTTAGCAAAGAGTAATGCTCCTAAATTTGTAATATTGTAAGAATTATTTTTCACTTCTAAAATATAATTTTCTTTAATAAAATCTGCAATAATTTTATCTCTAAACTGAGGTAGTTCTTTTTTTAATAATTTATAATAATATTTAGTATCTAATAACTCAAATATGTCATCTTCCTTTAAATTTTGTAAAGCAATTTTTTCTTCAAATTTAATTCTAGATAATTTTTCCCAAATCAATCTTTCTTTTTCAGGAAATTCTGATAATTTTTTATTATTGCTTCCTATTCTAATAAATTTTTCTTTTTTAAATTGAACAGGAGTATGAATAATCGTTTGTATTTTCACCACAGATAATGACTTTTCTTTGTAAAAAAAATTATCAAAAAATTCATAATTAATACTTGGATTTAATTGTGTCGAAAGCCACAGTTTAAGTTCTTGATTTCCTACTTTTTGAGAATTAAGATTTACCTTTGTTCCAGTAATTTCCCAGCTACTATCTTTTATACCAAAAATCATAAAAGAATATTCTTTATCATAAAGAATACCCGTATTTACAAGTGCAGAAATTGTTTGACCTATCGATTCAGGTGTAAATTTGTTTTCTTTTACTTCAATCCAACCAGATTCATTATTTAGTTTTAATTCATTTAAAATAGAATCTATTTCCTCTATTTTTAACTCCATTATATTACTCACCTCCTTCATATTGTAGCATATTATAAAAAAATAATGCCATATAACTCATTTATATACAAATTTTGATACAACTTTCGTATGCCTTCTATAGAATCAAATTCAATTAAAATTTTTCTTATCAATTCCATATCTCTTTTCATCTCTTTGCCTTTCTATACATAAATTTATTTTTTTCTTCAATCATTTCAAACATCCATCTACAAATATTTCGAACTAATAACACTTCACACCCATATTATACTACAAATTATAAACATTTAAAAATAGTGTATATTTCAAAATTAGAGCTTTATACATTTCAAAATATACTGTCGTATAACTCACTTCTGTACAAACCTTTTTTGATTTTTTCTTCTCCTATTTCTATTTTAGATGTGCTTATATCTATTCCTTCTATTTCTTCTTCTATTTTATGAAAGCTTAAATATCTGTCTAATGGTGGATTTAATGAGCTAATTAATAATCCGTGATATCTTCTTGATAGATTACCATTAATTGCTCCGCTTGAAAAACTTCCCAAGCCATTTGTTATTAAATACTCCCTATTTGTTCCAAAATTGTAATCTCCTAATAATGATTTGCCAAATTTCATAAATTCCCCCTACTATTTTTATTTGTTTTTTAACTATTATTTTAAATTTATTGGATCAATTCTTTACTTTCTTATTCTCTTTCTCTTTTTCATCTAAATCAATTCTTTTTAGTTCCTCTTTAAATTCTTCTAAAGTAGGTAAACTTTTTTTAAATTCATTTGGTAATTTCTCAACAATACTATATTCACTTACTCCAATAGGTTTTACCATCTCTCTCAAAGAATATTCTGCTGTAATTTCATCTTTTTCCGTACATAATATAATCCCTATACTCGGATTATCTTTTTCACTTTTTAATTTTTCATCTACAACTGTTAAGTAAAAGTTTATTTTTCCCGCATATTCAGGTTTAAACTCTCCAATTTTAAGTTCAACAACCACATAGCATCTTAATTTTATATGATAAAATAACAAATCTAAATAATAATCTTTACCACTTAACTCCAAATGATATTGATTTCCTATAAAAGCGAAACCTTTTCCCAACTCAAGCAAAAATTTAGTAATATTATCAATCAATGCTTTTTCCAACTCTTTTTCACTATGCTTTTTTCTTATATTTAAAAAATTAAATATATAAGGATCTTTTAATGTCTCGTTGGCTAAATCAGAATAAATATCTGGAAGATTCTTTTTAAAATTTGTAACTGCCTTTCCTTCTCTTTCATACAAATCTGTTTTAATATGATGTAATAATACATTTCTACTCCAGCCATTTTCAAAAACATTATTAACATAATATATAGCTTCTTTTACCGTTTTACACTTTGTAATGATCAAAATATTTTGCCCCCACGGTATTTGCATCAATTGCGAAACAAGTTGTTGCGTAATTTCATTTTTTGACCAAAATTTATACCATTGTCTTATGATTTCTAAATTTCTCTTAGAAAAACCTCCAATTTCAGAAAACTCTCTTTTTAAATCTTCACTTAATTTTTTTAAAAACCCACTTCCCCATTCATGTTTTTTCTGTATCTCTACAATATCTTTTCCAAGAGTCCAATAAAATTTTAAAAGCTCTTTATTTACGCTTATGCTTGCTTTTATTTGTGAACTTCTAAATTTTATTTTTAATTCATTTATCCATTTTTTATATTCTGTGTTATTTATAATATCATTCATTATTCCTCCAATACTTTTCCCCTGTAATATCTTTAATAATCTTTTACTTTTTTCACCATTTTCTTCCTAATCTATTCTTATCAATTCCCTTTTACTCTTTCTCTACAATAAGTCTTCCTATTTTATATAAAAATTCAGGAGCAAAATCTGCTCCATTATTCCAACAAATTGTTTCTATATCTTCATCCACTTTAAATTGTTTGAAATATTCTATATTTTTTAAAGGTTCAAAGATTTCTCCTTCAATATAGTTTTTTAAATCTACAATTTTTATCTTATTATCATCAAATACAACTTTAACTTTAAATTCTTCTATATATTCAGCATATTTTATTCCTATAATCATTAAAACTCCCTCCTTATAGTGTTTGTTAGAGAATTTTATAAAATATACTTACAAAAAATCAAATTCCCCATATTTCTACGGGGAATTTTTTAATTTTTATTTTGATTCATTTAACACATATTCCATATATAATGTTTGAATCATTTTCAAATCATCTTTATATAGTTGACCTATTTTATATTCAAAATCATTTTTATCTAAATAAATAGTTTTTGAAACTCTAGCTGTACTTTTCATTTTTAATTTAGCATGTTCCCAATATATAATTGGAGTATCGTATTCATCTCTTTCTTCATGTTTAGTTACTTTGACTGATAAAACACGCAATTTTTCAACATCTAAAATAACTACTGGTCTATATGAATGTCTATTTTTATTATCTTCAAATGGAAATTTAACTAACCATACATTACCTACCCTCATAGTGTGCCTCTTTTTTTATATTACTATATAAATCATCCCATTCTGTTTCATTTGCCCAGTCATCATTTTTTTCTATCACTACTTTTCCAACTTCATTTCTTTTACAATTTTTTTCAGAAAGAGTGTTTATTTTATTTTTATTTTCTCTAATAAATTTTTTAAAATCCACTTTACTCTCCTCCTTTTTTTTATTGTTCCTATAATAATTATACCACTATTATCGGCAAAATTCAATAATAAACTTAATCTTTTCTTCTAATTAAAAAAAACTGTATTTTGGTAATTTACGTGCAAAATCTTCATTTTTTATATCCTTTTATATTTTCTATCTCTCTTTTTCTAACATCATATAAATTTCTAAAGAATTGTCTATCCATTCTAATTTTTTTGATTTTTTCTTCTCCCATTTCTATTTTAGATATGCTTATTTCTATTCCTTCTACTTCTTACTCTATGTTTGTGAAAACTTAAATATCTATCTAATGGTGATTTAATTAGCTAATTAATAATCCGTGATATCTTCTTGATAGATTCCCATTAATTGCTCCGCTTGAAAAACTTCCCAAGCCATTTGTTATTAAATACTCCCTATTTGTTCCAAAATTGTAATCTCCTAATAATGATTTACCAAATTTCATAAATTCCCCCTACTATTTTATTTATTTTTGTAACTTTATATCTGTCTAAAATTAATTTTTTTTATATTTTTTAATTTATCAGACACTGTCTGCTGTTTTCCATTTTATTTTTCTTCATCCTTCAGAATATGTATAAACCATTGTTGAATCAATAAATTGTTTTACTTTGTTTCTGGAATTTTTTAACAATTCAATTATTTCACTATAAAATATATTATTTTCTACTTTCATTTTACACCTCAAATTATTGTATTCCAAAAATTTCTTTTGCTTTTTCTTCTGCAACTAATTTTAAAATTGAAAAAGCAACATTACCACCCTTACTCGAAATTAAAGATTTAATACTATTCCAAACATTATCATTTTTAATATTATCTAAAAATTCGTGACCTTTCCAAATCAATTTTACTGGTAAAAAATCTTTTCCATCATCATCACTAGTATCAATTATTTCAACAAGTCCAGCTTCTTCTAGTAAGAATGTATTATAAATGATTTTATCATAGCTATATCCTTCTATTACAAATTTATCAACTTTATGATTTAATGGTAGTTCCTCAAATTCAATTAAAATTTTTCTTATTAATTCCATATCTCTTTTCATTTCTTCACCTCTATATAATAATTTTTTTTTCTAATTCTTTAATATATTTTTTATTTCCTCCAAACCCCTTACAATTTGCAAAGGATAACCTTTTTTCTTAAACTCTTCTGAATTTATTTAAAATAAACTCTAAATTATAATTTTTAATTTTTTAACATCCCTCTTTTATTTTGATATATTCCCTCATATTTTCTACTTTATTTAAAAATTCAATGTACAAATTACTAAACTTTTCTGCATCGAAAACTATTCCACTTTTCAAATTAAAATCGATTTTTGCCTTCTTAAATAAAGATTTATATGGTTCAATCTTCAAATAATCCATTTTATTAATAAATGGTCGACCTGTTTTCAATTCAAAAATTTTTGCATAATATTTGGTCAAATTATTTTTTTCGATTTTTAATGCGATAAGTTCATTTTTGAAATCGTACCTAAAGTTATCCTCATATATATTTAAACATATATTTAAAAAATTTGAGTCTGGAATAGGATTTTTTAATGCTTTTTCAAAAAAATATTCAAATTCTTCAATATGGTTAAGAATAGAAATGAAATTTTCAATATTGTAAATATAACTATTACTTACTTTGTCTAAACCCATTGAACCATCTGAACTTATTAAATAATCTTTTGTAAAAAAATTATCTTTATTCTTATTATACATATCTTCAATTTTATCTAGCTCTTTAATTGAAGAGTTAATAAAACTTTTAAAAATCTGAATAAAATTCTCCTCATTTCTAAAAACAAAAATTATATAAAAAAATATGCTGGCTAAAATACTAAGTATAAATGAAATAGATATATTAAATAGTACTTCCGCTCCTGAAAACATTTCATCCCAATCTTGTGATATAATTCTTAAAATTATCATCATAAAACTAAAACCAAGAAAATATTTAAACCCTCTATTTTTCTTCAAAGCAAGCAATAAAAAATAAATCAATCCTTTTTTATTTGTCATAAAAGCCTCCAATCTTAATTTTAATATCTTCTTATTTTCTAAAATCATGTAAATATGGTGACTAACATCAAGTTATAGAACTATCTCATTTGGATTTCATTTACATATATGCTTAATTTGGCAAAACTTTCGCATCAATTCCATATTTCTAACTTATAAAACAAACTCTTGATTTTAAATCTTTTACCCCTTATCCTAGCCTTAGATTTTCAACCATTTTTAAAATATTTTTATATCAAAACTATTCAAAAGAGATATTACTTCAGGCGAACTAAACTTAGCTTTTTTGATCCTATTTCTTTCAATATTTATATTATAATCCTGTGCGTCAATAAAATTTGCTTTCATAAGATTGCTGTCTTCAAATATAGAACCTCTTAATATTGATTCTTTAAAACTTGCCCCTTCTAAATCTACCTCAATAAAATCACATTCTAGCATTTCATTTTTTTCAAATTTTATTTTTTTTAATTTTAAT
>Ga0307991_1002625_pt1 | contig 12070 bp, 11 predicted proteins | sample EllFjometagen131_FD_203146 | JGI IMG/M metagenome (GOLD analysis project Ga0307991, IMG submission 203146) | Marine microbial communities from Ellis Fjord, Antarctic Ocean - #131 | ecosystem: Environmental > Aquatic > Marine > Unclassified | place: Southern Ocean | collected 2014-10-08 | reverse complement strand
CTTTGGCAAAAGATTCATCAATACCAACATCAAAACAAGCCAAGAGTGAATTTTCGGCAACTTTAAATACTTTTTTCCCATTTATGTTTGCCTGTTCAATTTTAAGTGACAGTGGTAAGCCCCAATCCAACATAACCTGAGCCAATAAATCATCTGCCGTTCTATCTGGTTTTACATTATCTTCAAACAGTTCCAGTTTTTCTTGGTTGTAATCCTGTGGTTTGTAATACACATCTTGCATATTGCTTTCATCCAAACGATAAACTCGGAAACCGGTATCTAACTTATGGTCAATTTTTGAAGAATCCCCATTAAAATCTAATTCAGTATTTTTATTTTCTTTTTTTGCTTTTTGCTCTTCAAGTATTTTATTTCCTGCTCTACGGATGCGTTCTTTTCCAATTTCGCATATGTTTTTGTATCCTGCTTTATAGGCATCTTCCTTTTCATCAATTGACTCAGGAAGTTGTACTTGAATGAATTTCACCTTTGATTCATTGTTTGCATTAAAATCAATAACTGAATGTGCCGTTGATGCTGAACCAGAAAAAAAGTCAAGAACAATTGATTTATTATCAAGATTTGCAATCTGCAAGATTTGCTTAATTAAGCGAGTTGGCTTTGGTCCATCAAAATATCCTTTGTCGTCAAAAAGTTTTTTTAACTCTTGTCTCCCCTCTTGGTTGTGTCCTACTTCGTTATGAAACCATATTGAATTTGGTCTTAACCCAGACTGAACCTCAGAAAAAAAGGTTTTTAACCTTGGTGTTCCATCTCCTTTAATTCCAAACCAAATTCGATTATCCTTTACTAGTTCATCGAATTTATCTTTGTTAACACTCCAGAATCGTCCATCAGGAGGTAGACATATTCTCCCTGATGGAGTTGCTATTTTATATTTCAACTTTTCAGTTCCAGACTTTGCTGAAAGGACTACTGAAGTCCATTCACCTCTACTGTCACTATCGGGGTTCGAGTATCCACTTGCCTCATCAAGTGTTCTAGGTAGAAGTTTGATGTTCCATCCATTATCATTAGATAAAATGTTGTTTTTTGAAACACACAAGATATAGTCATGCATTGTTGAAAAATACGTTGCGTCATTTGCTCTAGAAAACTTTTTCTGCCAAATAATTTCTGCCACAAAATTGTTCTCACCAAATATTTCTTCGCATAGTTTTCTTAAGTTTTGGACTTCGTCTTCTCCAATAGAGATGAAAATAACGCCGTCATCTGTCAGAAGATTTCTTGCCAACTTCAAACGAGGATACATCATACTCAACCAATCAGAATGGTAACGACCTGCCGTATCGGGGTTTACAATCAATCGTTGATCATATTCATCTTTTTGTCCGCTTTCTTCTTTGTATCCTTCTTTGTCTTGTGTAAAGTTGTCTTTATAAACAAAGTCCTTTCCAGTGTTATAAGGAGGATCTATATAAATCATTTTAATTTTGCCCAAATAACTTTCTTGTAATATTTTGAGTACTTCAAGGTTATCTCCTTCTATGTAGAGATTTTCGGTATTGTCAAAATCAACGGAGTCTTCACGTATAGGACGTAAAGTTTTTGTAGTGGGAAGGTTGGCTGTAACAATCGCTTCACGTTTACCAGGCCACTCAAGGCGGTATCGCTCTTTGTTGCCTTCAATTACCGCATGGTTTAATTCTTGTTTTAAAAGGTCAAAATCTATGGCTTTGCCTTCGGCTCCTTCTGTAACACAATTTGGGAAAAGGGTAGCCAGTTTTTCAAAATTCTCATTCACCATATCGGGTGACATAAGATCGAGTTTATCAGTATCCATTAATTATCTTTTTTATTCGAAACTATTAGGATTATAACATCAACATCAAGGATTTCCGCAATTTTAATTAGGGTTTCAAGTCGTGGTTGTTGACGATTACATACATAAGCATTCACCATGTTGTAGCTTTTACCAAGCTTCTCAGCAAGCCACTTCTGGCTTCTACCCTGCTTTTCAAGAACTTCTTTTATGCGATTCATAGTTGATTTTAATGAAAAATAAAGATAAATAAATTGTCCGAATGTTCACCAAAATATGAGATAAATATTAATCATTTTCTTGGTAAGAAAAATTAATGTTGTTAAAAGCCCCTAATTAAGGGGCTGTCATTCCACCTTCATCGGCAAGTGATCTATAACTATCAGCTACCAGAATAATATGATCAAGTACTGGAATATCAAGCAATGATCCTGCCTCTTTGAGCTTTGTAGTTAATTTTTTATCAGCTTCGCTTGGGTCGGTATTTCCTGAAGGGTGGTTGTGTGCCAATATAATGCTTGAGGCATTTGATTTCAGAGCAATCTGGAAAATGATCTTTGGATCAGCAACAGTTCCAGTAGTGCCACCTGATGAAATTCTGGAATATCCCAGGACTTTATTTGCCCGGTTTAGGCAGAGAATTACAAATTCTTCACGGTACTCAATTTGATCACTCCAAATGGAACGAAGGATTTCTTCTGCATCATTAGAAGAAGTGACTTTTCTCATTTCAGAGTACTTCTGCTTATTGCGATAAGTGATATTAATTTCAGCAAGATTTGAGTTGAAGATATTAATTGAACTATTCATTGAATTTACCCCTGCCCTGAGGATTTATATTGGCTACTGGCTCGCCGTTAATTAAATTTTTGGCGAATCCACAACCGGAATAAAAATTTTAGAACAAGTATTAGGGTCACTTCCGATTTTGTCGGAATGAAAGAACCCAAAGGGCTGAAGGAAGCATTATTTTTACAAATGCTTCTTGTAAGTACTTAGTGAGAAATATTTTTATGAGGTTAACTTTGTCGGGAATTTGAGTTAATGGTTTGTTTTATAATAAGTTTAGGGATTTATTTAAAGGTTTGAATAAAATAATTTCGGCTACAAGAAAACCTATGCTATAAATCCGCCACCTCCTAACCCAATTCTCATGGCTCTTGAAAAAAGCACTCCTCTTTTTGAAGGTGAAAAAAATGAAGATGTAATTCTTCAAAAAACTCTAAAGGTTACTAATAAGCCGTACAAAGGTAAATGCGTCCCTTGTATCAACTTACAAGGAGATTATCTAAGGGTATACGGTTTTAATGCAGGAGATAAGCTATTTGTAAAAGTTCTTGAGAATGTAATTCTCATTGAAAAGGTATTGAATGCAAAGTTTGGTCGGTATTAATTACAAAGTTAATGTTCACATCTGGTTTTTAGCAAATAAATTGAAATTCATAAATTAATCTTAGAAGAATAATAGAAAAAGATTTTGTCAGGTGGACAAACTGTGATAAATAGGTCATCCACGGAAAACTTTCAAGCTCTGTCTATTTGCTCGGGGGCAGTATTATTTGCAATTTTTCATTTTTCAACCTACTCAAATGCACGACTTAAATGAAAAAGAGATTGTCCGTTTTCAGAAATTATATAAATACTACTACGGACAACAACTAACTACTGAAGAGGCAAAAGTTAAAATATTTGCCTTAGTCGATCTATTAAGGTTGGTTATTGAATATGAGTGTTCTATTTCTCAGCATAAAGATAACCAAACAGGAACTTATTCGAACTAAAAAGACTTGATCCTTTATCTAGAAACCCATTATAATATTCAAACAAAATGAATTGCTTTATTTACTGCCGTAAATCAACGGAGGATCAATCACGTCAAGTGCAATCAATTGATGACCAAAAAAAGGTTTTGAAAGAGTTGGCACGACAAAGGGGGCTAATTGTAAAAGAGATTTTTATTGACGAGAAATCGGCAGGGAAGCCATATCAACGACCTGGATATCAAAAAATGATTCAAAAGATTAATTCAGGTGGGACATCAATAATTTTGAGTTGGAAAATAGATCGTTTATCTAGGAATCCAATTGAAAACGGTCAAATCTCGTGGATGCTTCAGCAGGGAATAGTTCAGCAAATTATTACACCTGAAAGAAATTATTTGCCTGAGGATAATGTTTTGTTGTTTATGATTGAGGGTGCAATGGCAAACCAGTATCTAAGAGATTTAAGTTCCAATGTAAAACGTGGAATGAATAGTAAAGTTGAAAAAGGAATATTCCCGGGCTTTGCTCCCCTGGGGTATTTGAATGATGGAAAGCAAAAAGGGAGTAAGCAAATAGTCCCCGATCCAGTTTATTTTCAACGCATAAAAGTTCTTTGGGACTTACTTAAAACAAAGCACTATCAACTTGCAGACCTTTATCGGATCATGTTGGAAAAATACCCTTTGTACCGAAATGGAAAACTTCTTGCTTTTTCAAGTTTTCACCGAATATTTCATAATCCTTTTTATTGTGGATTATTCCGGTGGCAAGGAGAATTACAATTAGGAACTCATAAAACTATGTTATCTCAAAGTGAATTTGAGCGAATTCAAATTTTTCTTGGAAAGAAAAATAAAACTCGTATGAATAGATTAGAATTTGATTTTAAAGGAGTTTTTAAATGTGGAGAATGCAATGCATGCATTACAGCAGAGAGGAAACACAAATATATTAAATCCAAAAACATTAATAAATCTTTCGATTACTATCGATGTACGCACAATAAAAGGCATGTTAAATGTAATGAAAAACCAATTTCATTGGAAAAACTGGAACTGCAGATATTGAGTGAGATAGAGAAGTTTTATCTACCAAATGAAGTTATTGAATATGGGATTAAAAGGCTGATAAAAGAAGAAGTTAATGAGCAAGCTTTGCAATCAGGAAATGCCGATCACATCGAAAAAGAAATTAGGGCTCTCGAAAAAAGCCTCAAAAGAATCCAAGAAAATATTGTCATGGAGTCTGATTCTGAAATTCGTTATATGATGAAACAGAAACATACAGAAATTAAAATTCAAATAAAAAAACTGAACGAAGATTTAGAAAATTTAAAAAAACAATCGGAAAATTGGATTAACAAAATCATTGAAGAATTTTTAGTAATTCGAGATTCAAAAAAAATACTTATTGAGGGTACAAAACCTCAAAAACAAAGGTTGATGCATAATATGGGTTTGAACTGGATATTAAAGGGTAAAATAATAAGCTATGAGCCTAATTTCGTATTACAGGCAGTCAAAAAAGTTAGAAATCTCAAAATGCCTGAAAAAGATAGGTTTGAACCATTGAAAACGTGCTTCGCCAAAGGTGAAAACCTGTCTCAGGAACAGGTGTCTTTCGTTTGGAGCGCCTTATGGGAGCTTATCAGGAACCCGAATAATTTCTTGTAATGAGAGGTTGGTGGTATACAGAATCATTTTTTCTTTACCCACTTCGAAATGGACATGCCTCCAGAAACCGATATTTCAAAAATTGCATTAGTGCTAGTCCAACGTCTTGCTTACAAGATACCTAATAGACTATTTAGTAAGACGTTTACCGTTCGTATCAATATCAAGCAAGTATCCATTCATCCAGTCTAATGTTGTGTCTGTGTGAGAAGGATCTGATTCATCAGACCACAAAATAAAAGCTGATGATTGCCCTGATTTATTGGTCGGAGGTGAATAAGAAGTGTCTTGCTTAAGGGTTACGGTTACGCCATCTGAGTTTTCAGCAGTTGTGCCCATTTCGTCAGTAAGACTCATGAATACAGCGTAGGTTTGTGATTCTCCAGCAGCCAATCGTTCACCTGCAAGGTTAACGAAAAGTCGTACTGTAGTATCATTATCTGCTACTGCAACTGATGGAAGTGTTGTGAAGGCTTGATTTGGGTCAGGCGTTCCACTTACAAATTTTTGAGTTGTGAAGAGAGAAACACCAGAAGCTCCTAATCCGTTCAAAGCAACGTCCATAGAAACTCGTCCGATTTCAGCATTGTCAGCAGAGTCTGCTGTAACAGTGAATCGGTACATCTCTGTAGATGCCGTAGAAGGCAAGTTCATTGATGGTTGAGTAGCGGCTGGTGCGATAGTCAAGGCTGTGTTGTAAACAACAAAGTCTTGTCCTACAGCATCTCCCCATCCAGATGATGGCGTTGTGATATCATCTCCTGTCGAAGCCGTAACGGCTTCAATCCCTTTTTGAGTATATGTGCCAGTATTTACAGTGTTCAACGAAAGTTTCATTCGTTTGCCAGTTTGGTTTGCTTGGCTAATGTCTCGAACGTCAGCTTTAATCATGACGAATGTTGAGTCATCTTTTGGAACTCGAATTCGATCAGTGTTTGCCAACTCAAAGTGAAGTGTCCCATTCCACATTGTTTCTTGCGAAATCAATTGACCCGCTCCGTTGTACAATTTGAAGTCCACTCGGTTTCCAATATCCGTATCTGTTCCGGCTGTGACAACTCCATCGTTACCGATGTCGTTATTTAAGTACAAGTCTTTAATTTGTACTTCATCATCATCAGCGCTAAATCGGATCCTGAGCACCTCTACATTTGATTGACCAGCAATCAAAAAATCAGAAGCAGTTGTAGAGTCCAAAGATACTGTCAAAGTACCAGATGGAATAAGGATGAATTCAGCTCCTTTTAGTGGATTGTCTTGGGCGAATGGTACTCCATTAGAGTAGTGGTTTACAAGAACTGTGCCTCCTACCACATTGGTCAAACCCACTTCAACTAAAGACATTTTGAGAGTTCCCGAAGATGACTGCTTTAAAGTGTCGACTACCACGGAAAACTCCTTTTTTTCATTTGGTGGAAGTGTAATAGAAAAATTACCAAAACTAATTAACCCATCTGCCGCAAATATTTCTGTAGAACCCTGCTGTGTACCGTCCACATAGATAGCCGTAGGAAAGTTTGAATACGGAAGGGCACTTCCAGTTCCTTTTGCTGATAATGTAATTGATGATATTTTCACCTCAGAACAATTATTATTCTCAAGAGTGAATTCCAAAAAAGTTCGATCTTTCGTCCCTACAACAATACTTTCTCCGTCTGTCTGACCGTCTGTACGTTTAATACTTACTTCCGATGAACAATTCAGAGAAACACAAATCCCATTATTAAGATATTGAGAATCCCCACAAATCGGAACACAAACGCTTTCTTGTTTTTTATATCCAGAATTACACGTATCCAGTTGACATTCTTCCCAGCGAGAATTCGACACATCCCATGTTCTTTTTCCTATACCATTCTCTACTGAACAACTTTGCATATTTGTGTCTGGCTGACATTCTCCCCAACGAGAATTCGACACATCCCATGTTCTTTTTCCTATACCATTCTCTACTGAACAACTTTCTATTTTTATATCTGGTTGACATATTCCCCAATGAGAATTGGAGACATCCCATGTTCTTATTCCCATTCCATTTTCTACCGAACAACTTTCAGTTTCTGGCTGACACAAATTATCCTTAACAGAATAATGCTGGCTACAGGCAACTATTTCACACTGACCCCAAGCAGAACCATCCCATGTTTTTAAACCCGTACCGTTAACGATTGGGCATTCTTGCGTTGGTGGAGGGGACTGAGAAGGTTCTCCTTCTGCATTCTCAATTTTTTCATCAATATACTCAACGAGATCTTTAGTTACGTTTTCTTTTACGATATTAACGATTTCATTTACCAACTCTTGAGAGAAATGATCTGCCTTAGATTTTTTCATTACCACCGTTCTAAAAATGTTTTCCGAAGCGGATCCACGAGTAATTTCTCCAGAAGGCATAAAAGATACCCCTGTCTCTTCCAGTAATCCTTTTTCCTTTGCGATCGCGACAAAGGGAACATACCATGCTCCAGCTTCTATATCTTCAAAAGGTTTTTCCGTAGTTGCTACTGTCTGAATCCCATAAGCATTAAGAGTCATTTTTAAAGCCTCAACTTTTAATACTGTTTTTGCTGGTTGGAATGTTCCATCAGGATAACCATTCACCCACTCCTGAGCTTTTGCATAGCACACATAAGGTGCAAACCACTCTGTTTTAACATCAGGGAAACAATTATTATAATCATCTACGCTAGGAGTCACTCCACGACCTCCAACAAGAATTTTAAGTAATTCTGCCCGATTGATTTTATTGTTTGGTTTGAAAGTTCCATCGCTATAGCCACCAATAACATCATTCTGTTTAAGATACTCGATAGCTTGTTTGTTTTTATGCGTTGTTTGTACATCATTAAAAGCAAAACCATTTCCTGCCAACAAAAGTACTCCAACAGCGAAAATTAATTTTTTCATTTTAAAAAAGATATTTAACCATTTTTAATCCTTCTCTCTACAAAAGACAAGTTTTATGAAAAGCTGATGAATTTAATTTCTTGAGATCCGAACTTTGTGCTATACAAATCAACCCCAATTTCATACTGGGGTGTATTTTAGTTTGATTCTAATTGGAGCGCCTTATGGGAGCTTATCAGGAATCCTGGGGATTTTTTGTAACCCATTTTTTTAAGATGCCTGATTATTCAACCGAGGAACTACTGATGTTTACAATCTCTATTGGTATTACTATGGTAAAAAACTATCGTAAGAAGAAGTTAAGATAAAAATTAATGCACTTATTGATCTACTAAGACTGGTAAATGAGTATGAAAATAAGAACGCAAGAGATAGATAATGTAGGATGTTTTATTATCTTCACTACATTTATTTCATAAGTAGGGAATGAACTGTATAAATTGACATGTGTGTTATGTAAGTTTAATTTTGAACTTGTTAATATCATGAAAAAACAAAACCAAATAACTCAATAAACACAATGAAACTAATCGAATTGTCCGTATCTAATTATCGTTCTATAAAATATATTGAAGACTTTAAGCTAACATCATTTCAAGCAATTCTTGGAGAGAATAATAGTGGCAAATCAAATATACTTTCAGCAATTGGATCTTTTTTATCGGCTGGTTCGGGAGGAATAAGGTCTGAAGATTTTAATGACAAAGAAGAAAAAATTATTATTAAAATCAAATTTAATATTACTACGCTTGCTTTGAAAAAAATTTGGAAACCATATTTAATAAATGATGATTTAATCTTGGAAAAACATATTTGGATTGAAGTTGACTCAAAGACAGAAAAAGAAACTACTAAGAATGAATTTCATGGATATCAAGCTGAACCACAGCAATGGTTTTTATCTGAAAAAAAGATTAAAGAACAAAAAGAAACACCCAAACCAAATTGGAAAGCAGTAATTCAAGAAGTAGGATTACCCGATTATTTTCTTGAAGAAGGAGCCTGTAATGTCACGCATTTCAGAAAAGCCCTTGCAAAATATCTCATTGAAAATGATGTTGAGTATGACGAACCGGATTTAAGTTCAACACAAGCTCTGGGATTTTCGAGTAATGTAATAGCAAGTTTGCCAAAATTTTATCTATTACATGCGATTACGGATTATTCTGATGAAATCGACAAACGTTCCACTAGTACAACTTTTCGAAAACTGATGGCCGATCTTTCTGATAGGATATTAAAACAAGATCCAAGTTATCAAAAAATTGAAAGTGCCCTCTCAACAATTGAAGAATTACTGAATGAAAAAAAAGATACAAATCCACAAGCTGAGGATAGATTAGAAAGCATAGGTGTCATAGAATCAAAAATAAAAGAATTGCTTGCACGACTGATGCCATCAGTTGAAAAAGTTACTCTTAAAGTTCTTACCGAAGACATAAAAACAATTTTTTCAAAAGGAGTAGAAATAACCGTAGATGACGGCACTGAAACAGATGTTTTATTAAAAGGACATGGATTACAAAGGTGTATTGTTTTTTCGCTTATTCAAGCTTTGATTCTGAACGAACGAAATGAACTTATTAATACTGATCCAGAACAAATTGAAAATAATCCTATTATTCTGGCAATAGAGGAGCCCGAGTTATATATTCATCCTCAATTAGGAAAATTATTCTATGATGTTTTGAATGAATTCGGAAAAAAACATCAAGTAATTTATTCTACTCATTCTCCAAGGTTTATAGATGTTTACGAAAGTGAAAACATTGCGCTGGTTAAAAAGGATAAATTGGATGGAACTAAAGTTGTAAATTGCGACAATACCGCTTTCGATGGATTAGTTGATAAAAAAATATTCCAAGGACTTACTCAGCTAAACACCGATGTAAATGAATTATTTTTTGCAAAAAATGTAATTGTTTTAGAAGGACCTGAAGATAAAATCGCATGTATTGAAACTTTGAAAAAGCTCGGAAAAATAAAAATAAGAACTGAGGAACTTGATATAACCTTAATTGTAACCAATGGTGCTACTAATATTCCGTTTTTTGTTCGTGTATTAAATGCCTTCAAAATAAATTATGTAGTTCTTCATGACTTAGATCTACAACCAGATTTAAGTCAAAATGATATAGATACCTTTACAAAGAGAAACACAAAAATATCAACCGTTACAAAAACAGGTAAACTCGTCACATTCCCAATAAAACTTGAAACCACCGTTGGACATCCTAAACACTTTAGTGATCAATATTATTCTTTAAATTTCTTTTCTAACCACAACAACATTAATCAGGATTTAGAAGACATAGTTACTGATGTACTTGCAAAAATTTGAACGAGGGAAAAATCATATTTCAATTTCCTTTTATAATTATCTTTACAACAATAACTTGGATGTATAATTACAATAATTTAAAAACTTCATTCTCTCTTAAAAAATGAAACTATCTGAATATAGCATAGATTCACTTAAAGAAATCCTTTCTGGGGATGATCCACTAACTCCTTATAGGTCTGGCCCTGATCTTATTAAGCTTTTTAATTCTTTTGGATCTCGTGATGTATATAAATGGAAGGATGGTGGACTTCCTGGAAGTGTTAGCAGAAACCAATACGCTTGCAATAAACTTAACGAATTCAATGGCTCAAAAGCATTATCTGGTATCCTTCTCACCTTTGGTGATGAAAGATTCTATTCCAAGAGTGAAGATCCGCAAATTGATCGAGTAGTAGAAAAAATTAACGGTATTATTAAACATGATGGTTACAGAATGAATAACTCTTCTGGGAGGTATGTAATGGTTGGAGAAGAATTACCAGATGAAGTTGAAGTTGAAGTACATTTCGATGAAATCCAAAATCAAATACTAGAAGCTCTTGATAGGGCGAAATTTACTATATGGATTGCTGTTGCCTGGTTCACGAATAAAGTCCTGTTTCAGAAATTAATTGAAAAAAAGGAGCAAGGACTGAATATTCAAATAATAGTCAGCAACGATGAAATCAATAAAAAATATGGTTTCGACTATGAAAACTATTTTGAAACCAAAAGACATGACAAAATCGGATTGTGTGAAAACCTAATGCATAACAAGTTTTGTATCATAGACGCTAAAACAGTAATTCATGGTTCTTATAATTGGACTAATAGGGCTAATTACAACAAGGAGACAATTTCAGTTGAAACAAGTAAAGAATTAGCTGAGAAATATGCCGAAGAATTCATGAAATTGAAAAAATAAAAAACTTTTCTTGAGATCGGCTCTTTATGCTATAAAAACAAACCCCGTTTTCAGACTGGGGTGTATTATAATTCAATTTCTAATGGAGCACCTTGTGGGAGCTCATCAGGAACCAGTACAAGGAATATGATGTTCTGATTAAATAATAAGAAAAAAGATTTCCTGAAATACGAAGCTTCATGTAAAAGGTATTTTCCCATGGGTTAACCGGATGTGTTTTGCATTCGGTTATTTTTATTACCCACCAACTCTATGAAAAAACAAATAAAAATAAACAAACCAATCTTCGCCGAGGAAACAGAAATCAGTCCGGGTGCAGTTGTTCTCTTGGACAAAGCAACCCGACCGATTATTAAGCTTCTTAAAATTTATCATGAAATAGATCCTGAAAGCATATCAGGTGATGTAGATTTTCTATATTCGTCTGAATGTACTGGATTAGAGGACGGTGAAAGGTATTGGTCAGGCACATGAAAAACGTGCAAATTACGTGCAAACAAAAAAGCAGCTATATCTATTAGTGATATAACTGCTTCATTTATAGTGTGGAGCATATCGGAATCGAACCGATGACCTCTTGACTGCCAGTCAAACGCTCTAGCCAACTGAGCTAATGCCCCAAATTTAATAGAGTTTTTAAAATAAGAATGCAAAAATATTAAATTATTGTAATTTTATCGGCAAATATTAATAGTT
>Ga0307991_1002623_pt1 | contig 12077 bp, 12 predicted proteins | sample EllFjometagen131_FD_203146 | JGI IMG/M metagenome (GOLD analysis project Ga0307991, IMG submission 203146) | Marine microbial communities from Ellis Fjord, Antarctic Ocean - #131 | ecosystem: Environmental > Aquatic > Marine > Unclassified | place: Southern Ocean | collected 2014-10-08 | reverse complement strand
AAATTATTATGCCATTTATTCATATCTTTCAAATTCTGAGAAATTCAAGGAAAACTTTAAGTTAGTTTATCAAAGTAATGTTTCTGATAAAGAAGTAGTACAGCTTTATGAGCGTGTAAATATTAATTGATTTTTGGAGTTATTGCAATTTATTCAATCTTTTCTAATTGAATATCATCCAATAACAAATAACCACCCGGACCCATCATTATTTCTATTTCAAAAGCCCTTGCTTCAAGTGGAATAGCAAAAGTTATCTCTTTTCTAGTCCATCTTTCTGAATACTTACTAACTACCGCTTTTGAATTATCAAAATTTCCATATTTGTCCAAAGTTAAAAAAGAGATCCAATGTTCACATCCTTTATACCAATAGCCTATTTCTAGTTTGGTTTTTGGTTTAATTCCTACCCAAGTTTCATTGTTAAATTCATATGGGCTGTTTATTATTAAAGAATTGGATTTTTTATTATAATAGATTCTACAAGAATGTTCAAGGCAAGTCATTTGAAGACTCTGTGGTTCAGAATGATAATCCTCTTTATTTAAAGTCATGTTTGATGGGGAATCATCATCAAATTTATTTCCCTTAGAGGTACACCAATGAGTTATTCCTTGAGAGAAATCTGAATTTTCTAAACCTTCCTTTCCCATAAAATAATCTTCAAATTGAATAATTTCTCTATTCTCATCATCTTGTTCTGTACCTTCTGTTTCATCTAGGCCAGGTTTCATAAATTCAAACCCCTTGTTTGTATACACATAAATAGAAGTAATTATGATAAAACCAATTAAGAATATAATAATTAATGTCTTCAAGTTAATTTCTTCTTCACTCTCGTTTTCTTCTTCTTCAAAAAACTTATTAGTTTTTTCTTTTATTTTTTTTATAAAATTCTTTTTTTTCATAAAAACCTCTTTTAAAGAAATTTTAGTTAAGATGCAAATATATGGTTAAATATTTAAACCTTTTCCTTTTAATTTTAATTGTGTTATTTATATCAAATTAATATTGAAGGATAGGCATTGGAAGTCTCATAATTTAATGATTAATGAATTCGCTCGAAAGGAAATAATAAAAGGATAACACAACTAGGTCAATTAAAAAACATTTATAAACATTCATTTTTTTTAAACTATTATGATTTTTGAACAAAGCAAATCAACTGAAAAATTTGGAGAAAAAATAGGTTATGTATTTTCCTACTTTTTATTTACAACAGTATTGTTTTTTATATTAATCTTATTGAATAAGATTCCTAACTCTTGGTCATATTTTCACATAATGATGATCACGTTTCTAATTGCTTTGCTTGGGGTTGTTATTAAGAGGTTTTTGGAATGAGGAAATTAAAACACTTTTTCAATGGATTTCAGAAGGGAGTTAAGAGTTTTGGTGATAACATAAGCACAATTATTAACTTTATTTTGCTATCTATAGTTTACTTAATAGGTGTTGGTCTAACTTCAATAACTGCTAAAATCTTTGGCAAGCATTTTTTGGATATAAAGAAGAAAAAAGGTTCATATTGGTATGATTTAAACTTAAAAAATAAATCAATTAAAGAATATTATAGGCAATTTTGAGGATTAAAATGTATATTTTAGGAATAAGCTGCTATTATCATGACGCATCTGCTGCATTATTAAAGGATGGAGTTGTTGTAGCTGCTGCTGCTGAGGAGAGATTTACAAGGAAAAAGCATGATGTCTCTTTTCCTATTAATACACTTAACTATTGTCTTAAAAGTCAAAATATTAGCATAAAAGATATTGATTATATTGGTTTTTATGAGAAACCTTTTCTCAAATTTGAAAGAGTTTTGTCACAGCATTTAGAGATGTTTCCCTTAAGTTTCAAAACATTCATCAGTTCAATGCCATCATGGATAAATGAAAAAATAAGAATAACAAATACAATAAAGAAAAAATTAAAGTATAAAAAAGATATATTTTTCATAGAACACCATATGGCTCATGCAGCAGGTTCTTTCTTGGTTAGCCCCTTCAAGAAAGCAGCAATATTAGCAATAGATGGTGTTGGAGAATGGACAACAACTGCATATGGAATAGGTGAAGATAATAAAATAAATTTGATGAAAGAGATAAGATTTCCAAGTTCGCTTGGCTTGCTTTACTCAACAATAACTGCTTACCTTGGTTTTGAGGTTAATAATTCTGAATACAAGATTATGGGCCTTAGTGCTTATGGATTGATGAACAAGGAGAAAAATCCATATCATAAAAAACTAAAAGAAGTAATTGATATTAAGGATGATGGAAGCTATAAGCTTAACATGAGTTATTTTGTCTATCACTTTGCTGATAGGATGCCTTCTAAAAAGTTATGTAAGCTTTTGGACGGTCCAGTAAGAAAGCCCGAATCAAAGTTGACCCAAAGGCATAAGGACATAGCAGCAGCGTTGCAGATGATTTATGAGGAAGTATTATTTAAAATATTAAGTTATGTCTATAATGAAACTAAATGTGAGAATATTATTTTAGCAGGCGGTTGTGGATTGAATAGTGTAGCCAATGGAAAAATATTAAAAAACACGCCTTTTAAACATTTTTGGGCTCAGCCAGATCCTGGAGATGGTGGAACAAGCATAGGGGTAACTTCTTATATTTATAATACAATTTTGAATAAAAAAAGAAATTTTATCTTAAAAGATGCTTTCTTAGGTCCAGAATTCCCAATTGAATCAATAAAGAAGTTTCTCGACAAAAACAATATTCAATATTCAAAGTTTAAAGATGAAAAAGAACTAATAAAGAAAACAGCAAAATTAATTTATGATAATAAAGTGGTTGGATGGTTTCATGGTAAAATGGAATTTGGTCCAAGGGCTTTAGGTAACAGGAGCATATTATCAAACCCATGCAATCCAAAAGCAAGGGAATTATTAAATAGCAAGGTAAAACATAGGGAGAAATTTAGACCTTTTGCTCCTGTGGTTTGTAAGGATGATGCCTTGAAATACTTTGATTGTGATAAGCCTGTTCCTGAACCAACAGATTTTATGCTGATGGTTTACCCAATAAGAAAGGAATGGCGCAAAAAAATACCATCTGTAACCCATGTTGACGGCTCAGGAAGACTCCAGACAATAAAAAGAGAGCAAAATCCTCTTTATTATGGCCTTATAAAGGAATTTAGCAAGCTTTCAGGTATCCCTATTTTAATTAATACATCATTCAACATAATGGGAGAGCCGATTGTATGCACACCTTATGATGCCTATAAATGCATGATGGGAACAGGTATGGATTATCTTATTATGGATAGATTTTTAATAAAACGAAGAGATAACTATCAGGACATGTGGAACAGTGAGAAATATGCGAAAGATTAATAAAAAACAAGTGAAAACAACAACAAAGCAAAAAATAGGGCTAGTTCTGTTTGGGATTTTGCTGACTTTGATTATCCTTGAATTAGGGTTACGTGTTGGAGGATTTGTTGTCTCATCATATCAAAGGTCTATGAATAAAGAAGGTTTTGATGCAGATTACATGATTTTGTGTTTAGGCGAGTCAACAACTGGGATGGGTAATGAGTATTCATGGCCTGCACAACTTGAAATTATATTAAATAATAAAAGTTCAGAAATTAAGTTTAAGGTATTTAATGAGGGAATTGGTGGAACAAATACTGCATTTATATTATCTCAGTTGAAAGGAAATTTGGATAAGTACAAACCTGATATAGTAATTACTATGATGGGAATTAATGATGAAGGATTAATCAAATATAAGAAAAATTTAATAGTAAATGTTATTCTTATTCTTAAAGATTTAAGGGTATATAAGTTAAGTAGAATATTGTCTGAAGCTTGGAAAAACAAAATACAAAATGTAAATAACAATAAAGTAACTAAAGAATTAGACTATAACAAATATTTTGAAGAAGGAGAGAAATACTTAGGTGAAGGAGATATTAAAAAAGCAGAAAAAATGTTTTTAATGTCTCTTAAAATAAACCCTAATAATTGGGAAACATATAGGTATTTAGGATTTATATATGTAAGAACAAATGACATTAAAAAAGCGGAAAATATGTTTATAAAGTCTCTCGAGATAAATGAAAGGAATGACGCAGTTTATGGTTGGTTAGGATTGATTTATTTAAATCAAAATAAACTTAAGGATGCTGAAAAACTACTGGAAAGAGCTATTGAAATAAACCTAGAAAATGAAGGAGCATATAATCAATTGTGTAGTGTTTACAAGCAAATGAATGTTTCTAATAAAGAAATTGAGAAATTTTTATATGATAAAAAAGGAATTTTATTTGAAGTACAAGATGTTTATGATTTAAATATAATTAAATATCACTATCAACAATTGTATAAGGAACTAAATAAAAGGAAAATAAAATACATAGCAATGCAATATCCAACACTAGATATTAATGAATTAAAAAATATGTTTGAAGGAGATGAAGATATAATCTTTGTAAGCAATGAGGAGAACTTTAAAAAAGCTTTGGAAACAAGTAAATATGAAGATTATTTCATTGATAGATTTGCTGAAAATTTCGGGCATTGTACTCCAAAAGGCAATAAATTAATAGCAGAGAGTGTGGCTAAGATTATATTGAAAGAATTAAATATTAAAGAAGGTGATTAAGAATAGCAAAGAATAAATCTTTATTAAAGGAAACATGGGATTTTTTAATGGAAAGAAAAGCATGGTGGCTTGCACCTATAATTATAATGCTTATTTTAGTGGGCATATTAGTTATATTTGGGCAGAGTAGTGCTGTATCGCCTTTTGTTTATGCCCTTTTTTAAATTGCAAAAAGTCAGTGTGATATAATTATTTTTGTTATTTGATCTTATAAACGGATTAGATGTGGATTGTTATACCAAGGAAATTAAACTGAATGCCAAAAAATAGAAAGTTTTATTAAATGAAAAAATACAATTTTTATATGGATGAAATTGTTCACAAACCATCTGAATTTACAAGAAGTTTCTTCAGAATAATAGAATCAGATGAGAAAGATTTTTATAACAAGAGAAACAAAACTGGTTTTAGGGGAGTATTTCAAAGGTTTAAGTTTGAGATTGAGTATAAAACCAAATATAAAGAGATATACTACAGTAATAAAATCTTCCTTAAATCTATTAAAAAAACCACTAAAAAATTGAGAAGAAAAGATTTAATCCAAAAACATATCTTAAAACTTTTTGAATATTATAATATTGTTTTTCTTAATAATTTTCTTTTACAATATGGTTATTTAAGATTGAATAGAGTTTTCCCAGAAAACCAATTTATAACAAAAGAGGATAAAAAGATAAGATTGCTTAAGGATATCCAGATAAATACCTCTAAAGAAGCAATTAAAGTTTTTAAGCAAGAATTTGGGCATTATTCTTTGAATCCATTTGAATTTGCTTCAAAAAGATTCAGGAATTATGATGACAAAGAAATAGAGCAGCTAGCAAATATAATGAAAGATATTAATATTATTAGAAAAACAAGAAATATAAATGAGATTAATAAGAGGAATTTAACAAATGACAAGGATTTATTTAATGTATACAGGACACTTAAAGAAGAGCTTAAGTATACTGTAGTTTATATGATTTCAATCATCTCAGAATGTATAAAAGAGGATTACAAAGAAGATAAAAAACCTTTTTACAGGTCTATAAATGAGTTTTACAATGAAACTTAAGTATAAAATATTAAATGGCCTTTCTTTTCCAGAAGGAGAATTTTCATTTGAATGCCTAACAAAAGTAGATTTAAAATTCTCAAAAGAAATACTTATTGTAAATGATCTAAACCCTGAATTTAGCTTATATCTTGGAAAAACAACTGCAATAATAACAAAAAATGGTTCCCCCCTTTCACATCTTGCACTTGTTGCACATGAATACAAAACCCCAGTAATAATCTGCTATGATATTGATATAAAAGAAGCTACTAAATATAAAAAGGTATTAATTAAGAGAGATTATATTGAACTGAAATAGTTAATAAATATGAAGTTAAATGCTTGTCACATAATAAATATTGGGCTCTGTTATGTTAAAGCTTCTAAGTTTTGAATAAGTATATGCACATGAAATTTTTGAGCTGCATAAAAATATCTTATCATGGTAATCATAGAAACTAAAAATATTTTTGCCTATTTGGAAAACACTTACCTTTATTCCATAAGGTTGAAGAATCTTTATTAAATCATCATTATCAAACAATGGAAATACCAAGTAATTTTTAGTTTTGTCAAGTTTTGAATAATATGCATGGTTAAATATTACTTTTGGGTACACTTCTTTCAGATTATGACTTAGTGCAAGATTATAAATAAAAGAACTTTCCTTTGCATCTTTAATTGCTACATATTTGATATTTTTATATTTATTTAGATAAAAAAGAGTTGCTGCTAAGCGTGATGTTATTCCACTACTACAATAAAATAATATTTTATCTTCATAACTAACATTAGATTTGGTCTGCAGATATTTAGCCAGATTTCTTTCTTTAAATAAGTCTATTATTTCAAAAAGATGTAATGGATGCGCAGGATCAATAAAAGATTTTATAGGCTTAATAAAAAATCCTAAGTTAATATCCTCACCAAGAGGTACTAAATACTTAAACTCAGAGATTGATTCTTCTGTAATTGTATTAACATCCAAATATATTTGTTTGTCTATGTATTTATAATATTTATCCCATGAAAGATCTTCTGTCTCTGGCAATCTTGGACGTTGTTTTAACAATTTAGATATTTCTTCTGTCTTAAAGTAATCTGTGTCAAACCTGTTTATTGATTTTGTATGGTAAAAATTAAGCATAAGTATTGTGAATATAACCACAAGAAGAATCAAAGAAACTGTAAATATGATTTTTTTGTTTAACTTAAGTAGAAATGCAAGAATTATCCCAAAAATAAGAGTAACATAAGGCCATATAAAACCTTTTGATGAGTTAATTAATATTTGGAGTGTTGATGGAGAGAGAAATGCATAAGCTTGCTTAGAGAAAGTAATAACGAATATTCCAAAAATAATAAGATATCCTGCTTTTTTTACCATTTATTTTCTCATAATTTTTAATTTAAATTTCATCTTATAACTTAAAATTAATAGTTAATATAAAAATTTGTTTATTTTTAATTTATAAAAAAGTTTGGTGTAATTAAAAATTCTTAATTGCAACATCATAAGCCCTTAAAAGGTTATTTGCAGTTACCTCCCATCTATACTCTTCCTCCGCCCTTTTTCTTGCCTTTTTTTCGCAATCCTTTCTTAGCTTTTCATCTTCAAGGAACTTAAGTATTCCTTTTGCAAGAGAATAAACATTACCAGGCTCTGTTAATATACCTGAACCTGCAAGCATTGTTGGAACCTCTCCCACATCACTTGCAACTATTGCCTTGCCTGCTGCCATATACTCAACTATTTTCAAAGGGCTTTTTGACCTTGTTAAGTCGTTATCTTCAAAGCATGCAACAGCAATATCTGCTGCAGCTAAATACTTTGGAACAAGACTGTATTCAACTGCCCCAGTAAATATTACATTTTTATCTACTCCTAACTCTTTTGCAAGACCTTTTAATCTGTTTAAGTCAGCTCCACTTCCAACAATCATAAAAACTGTATTTAGCTTTTTAATAGAGATAATCTTTACTGCTCTTAATAAAAGCTCTGCATATTGCCCCCCATGCAGCTGACCAAGATAAAGTACTATTGGAGAATTTATACCATACTTCTTTTTTATGTCTCTGTCATTAATCCTTGGATTAAATTTTTCAAGATCTGCACAGACATGGGCATAAACTATTCTATTTTCTTTTGCTCCTTTTTTCAAAGCCAATCTTTTTATATTTTCACTTGATACAGATAAGGTATCAACTAATCTTGGCATAAGTGTTTCCATAATATTGAGGTAAATTCCAACAATCCATGATGGTGGGCTGAATTGGTATATCTTCAATTCCCAATCATCCCAGTCATAATGGACTGGCTTGTTTCTCAAATATGCTGCAAATAATGCTGGTAAGGAACCAATTGCAAAACATTTTTGGAAATGTATTATATCTGCATCTTTAGCTAATTTCCACATTCTTACTATGTTCTTAAGAAAAGACCATTTCCCTCTGTTGAATGGGATTGTTTCAAATTCCTTGAATTCCTTGCATCTTAACTTACCTCTTTCATTATCAGGCAATGGAAAATAAACAAGCTTTACTTCATGTCCTTTCTTTACAAATTCCTCTGCTATTGCAGTAATCCTCACAGTCCATGGCTCTAAGCTAGAATAAATATCATGAGGATGTATCATTAATATGTTCATTTTTAAATCACTTTTTACTATTTCATGACCCTGGAAATATATGAAATTTATGTATTTTTTCCCAGATTAGCAAGTATAAATTAACTGTTAAAGTAAGAAAGAAAAGAAAAATCAGAATAAAAAATTTAAAAAGTCTTTTCCCCATATTTAATTACCCAATTATTTAAACAAGTCTTTGTTTTCCTTTGCCCAATCCATAAGTATTTGGATTCCATCCCTTACGCTTATTTCTGATTTCCATCCAAGCTTTTCATTTACTTTTGAAGTGTCTGTAATGTAAACCTTTTGGTCAGATGGCCTCCAATCCTTGAATGTCATACCCATATCATTTCCTGTCTTTTCCTTTAGAATATCCAAAAATTCAAGCAAGGAAATTGTATTTTCTTTTCCGCCACCAATATTGAAAACCTCATGCTTTAGTTTGCTTTTAATGAATAAGTCATAAGCTCTTACAACATCATCTGCAAATAGCATATCTCGAACTTGTTTACCATTGCCAAATATGTTTATTGGTTTGTTTAGCAAAGAAGCAATTACAAACCATGCAACCCATCCCTGGTCTTCAAAGCCAAACTGTCTTCTTCCATAGATGCATGACATCCTAAAGCAGCAGGTTTTCATTCCATACAATCTTCCATACTCTTGAGTATAAAGGTCTCCCACATACTTGCTTGCTCCATAGGGAGTATGACCTGTGTGGTCAATTGGCATGTTTTCTGAAACACCATCAACACCTTTAAAGACATATCTTGTTTCCTTTTCTTCTATTGGAATACGGTCAACATTCTCACCATAAACCTTATTTGTTGAGCAATAAACAAATGTTGCACTATCACACTTTTTCCTTAAGTGTTCAAGAACATTTAATGTTCCGAATGCATTAATGCTAAAGTCCTCCTTAGGTATTTTCATTGATGAGGGAACCCCTGGCTGTCCAGCAGTGTGAATTACTGCATCAATTTCTTCTCCTATGGCTTTTAGAACATCATCATCATTTCTTACATCTCCTTTGATTCTGGTGATATTTGGATATTTTGCAAGATAATTCCAGTTGTATTCAACACTCTTTTTATCTGAGCCAAAAAGCTTGGATCTCATCAGATTATCTAGAATAATTACTTCGTCACCTTTCTTTGCATAATATTCTGCAGCATGGGAGCCAATCATTCCAGCTCCTCCAGTCACTAAAACTCTAATTTTAAACACCCCACTTAAACTAATCTCATTAAGAGAAACAAGATATTATTTAAACCTTTCTTTAATCAAATTATTGAATAATTAAGTAGTAACTTCATAAACAAAATTTTTGTTGCTATATACTTCTTTTAACCCATTACAATCTATTTTTCCTTTTGAAAATACAAGGTTTACTTTGTTTTCCTTAATAATCCCTGCTTTCTTACCGCAATTAACATTAAAGAATTCAATGCTTGCATTTAGGTTTTCACCCCTTAACTGTCCAGGGAGTATTGAAACAACATAATTTCTGGTTATTGGATAGATTGTTGAGGAAACAAATATTGGAGCCAAAACTGTATTATGCGAGCCATAGTTTTTCTCTATCCATTTAATTGCCTTATAATCCTCTTCACTAATAATCTTATTGCTGTATGTCTTCCTTTCATCAATTAATTTATAATGGCTTGAAAAAACACTAATAAAAATAATAATAACCAAAAAGGCTACTATCGGCTCTTTAGAAACCCTGCTTAAAAAAGGTATTTTTAATTTTTTCATATAATTTATAATATAACTTAAACCAATTGCAGACAATGGAATCAGGAATAGCATTGCAAAATATAATGTTCTTTGATATGGAGAAAGAATAGTAAATCCAAACTTGTTAAACATGCTTGTTAATCCAATTGTAATAAATGCAAAAAATACAAAAATTAGATATTTTTTTTGTTTAAATGAAATAATCATACCTGCTAACGCCAATATTGTTGATATAATCCCATACAAGTATGGAAGAAAATATTTTATCTCTACCTTGCCCCAACCCTCCTTGAATATTAATGAGTTTATTACTTGAGTTTTGTTTCTTAAAAAAGAAATATGACGCCAGAAATAAATAAATGTAATAATAATAATTAAAATTATACTTATTGTTAGTAAGACTGTTTTAAAATAAGATATCCTATCCTTATTTAACTTTTCGATTGCAAAGATTTCTTTTGTTTTGAAGTAAAATTCCTTTATGATTCTTGAATTTAATAAGAAATATAAAAAGGCAATTGGTATGATTAGTGTTCCACAAAGAGGATAAATTATTACTAAGCAAGCAGAAAGAATAATTGAGATAAATAATCTTTTTATATCACCGTCTGATAATGCTTCTATAAGCATCAATAGAAAAAGATATATTAATGGAATACATGCTGTCAATGGTGTAAAAAAGTTTATCCCTAATATATTGACACTGCTTTTTAAGCTTGCAAAAAAAAGCATAGCAAAGATTCCTGTCCAAAAATTATTTGTTATCTTATTGATAAGAACAAATAGCATGAAAGCTGATAAGCATGCGAAAAGTGCAGGCAGAAATCCATAATGCTGTACTGGATCCATACCTGTCAATAAAAAAAACTCAGACAATAGTATATGAAATCCTGGCTCTAAGTTCTCATGCCTTATTGGCTCAGCAAAATAAGGGTTTGTTGAAACAAAACCTTTTTTTTCTATTATCTGTACTGATTGTGCAATATGGTGGTACTCATCAAGATGCATCGGATAATTATAACCAGAATGAAAATTATGCACAATCATAAAGATAAATATTAATATTAGGGCAACAATGAAAAACCTGAGTTTATTTTTTTTCAGAATCATTAAATTTCCTCATTGATTTTGAAGAATGCTTTTTTTAACTAACAGGACTTATTTTTTCTTCTTCCAATGAATTCTTTGCGCATGTTATGACAGAATCCTCAACCTTGATTTTTGGTATGAACTTTAGTTTTTTTATTTCACCATACTTGCTGAAATCATGCTTGATTTCTTTAATCAATGGATAACCAACTTTTATTGAAGACTGTTCAAGCTCAATTGTGTTGGTATTTTTTTCTCCGATAACCCAAACTATTATTCCTTCAATATCTTCGTTTCCGTTATTTTCTATTGTGAACTTAATAAAACCATTATTTTCAGTTCCACCATAAAATACCTGCGGGATATCATTAATTTTTTCTACGCTTAAGCCAACCCCAGCACATTTTTCACTAGCCTGCCCTTCCACAGAAAAATCTACACTTTTTCCCCAACTCATAACAACTGCTCCAAGTGCAACTGCAAAAGCTATTAGAAGAATTGTTGCAATCAAAGGTGAGACACCTTTTTTATTTTTTATCATTTTCTGCATGCTTTCCATAAACAACACCTTTTTATTTAAATCTTTTCCTTTTTATGCATGACTATTATTAAAAAGTAAAGTGGAACAACAACTAATGATAATATTAAACCTAAAAGCAAAAACAGTGTTCTAAGGCCATAAATCTGTGCAACGTAAGCTCCTATTGGAATCATAATAAGATAAGGGATAGTTATTAGAATACTATATGTTGAAAAATATATTTTCCTTTCATTTTCTGACATAATATCTATTACTAATAATCCATGAGACACACCAATGATTGCAGCGCCTATAAAACCAACGAGGGTACCTATTGAGATAGACACGAGGTTTGGATTATAATAATATGTAAAGGGCATTATTGCCATTAATAAAGTGCCAAAAACAAGCATTGGGAATTTTCCATATTC
>Ga0307991_1002619_pt1 | contig 12090 bp, 7 predicted proteins | sample EllFjometagen131_FD_203146 | JGI IMG/M metagenome (GOLD analysis project Ga0307991, IMG submission 203146) | Marine microbial communities from Ellis Fjord, Antarctic Ocean - #131 | ecosystem: Environmental > Aquatic > Marine > Unclassified | place: Southern Ocean | collected 2014-10-08 | reverse complement strand
ATGGGTGAAACAGCTGTTGATTATGTTAGAAAACGAAGATTGTCAAAAGCTTCATATGATTTGTTATACACAGATAAGAAAATTATTGATATAGCTTATGAATATCAGTTTGAATCGCCAGAAGCATTTACAAGAGCATTTAAATCTGTATTTAATATTACACCTAAAAACTATCGTGGAGAGAGGATAGAAAGAATTGTTTATCTAAAACAACAAATTAATGAAGATAATTTATCTCATTTCATTCATGGTATTAATAAAAAACCTGCAATTATAGAACTAGACAAAATTAAGATTATTGGTTTTTCAACAAAAACTTCAATTAAGGATAATAAGGTACCTAACGTTAGGAAGATTTATCGGGAAAATTCAGATCAAATAAAAAATGTGAGCCCTGATAATTCGACTATTGGATTATACGAGAAACCTATGGACTATACAATTGATGAATTTTCTGAGGAAACAGAACTGAACTTAATTTATGGAAAAGTGGTTGAAGATTTATCATATATTCCTGATAAAATGGTATCAGGAATAGTCCCTCAAGGGAAATATGCAAAATTTACACATAAGGGCAATGTTCATTCAATAAAGCTAACCTATGTTTATATATTTGGTTCATGGCTTCCAAAATCAGGGCATAAGTTATCTATGAACCCGGATTTTGAAAGATTTGACGAACGATTTATGGGGCCTTTTAATGAAAAATCAGAAATAGATATTTATATCGCAATAGCTTAAAATTGAAAAGATGGAAAAAAATAAAGTACAGCTACTATTCTCATTTAGTTACCTAGTAATAGGATTTATTTTAATGTTCTTTACGAACGGGAGGTGGATTATACCAATAGCCTCCTATTTGTCTTTTATATTTTTAATAAGGTTTCTAAGATTACAAAAGCCTCTAAAAGGATTTTTATGGATAGTACTTGCTGGATGGATATCAAATATCTTCATTTGGAAAGGCGTGATTCCTGGATCAGGCTTTTTCTATTATTTCCTTATGTTTATTATGAGTGTGTCTACCTCACTAATTTTTTTAATTGATAGGATTTATACTCAAAAATTGAAAGGAATAATTTCAACTTTGGTTTTCCCGTCCGCATACGTGATAATGGATTTCATTGTCGTATCAAATAATCCTTCGGGTTCTTATGGTATATTAGCACATACGCAAAGCTCGTTGCCTTTATTACAACTTGCTTCAATTACTGGTATTTGGGGCATAACTTTTTTAATAACATGGACCGCTTCAATATTAAACTGGGTTTGGGATAAATCTTTTAAATGGGAACATATCAAAACGGGCTTGTTAATTTACGGTATAACTTTTCTAACAATAATTATTTTTGGACAAGTCCGTTTATCAATAGATAATGATTGCAAAACTGTTAGAATTGCTTCAATAAATATTAATAAAGCAGAATGGAATAATCGCAATAATGGCTTGGATGACTCGATAAGTGAAAAGGTAAACAATGATTTTTTAGCTGCTTGTGATATTGCATCTGCTTCAAAGGCAAAAATAATTTTCGGGCCAGAAACTATCATACACCTTCATTACGACAAGGAAAACGAATTTATTGAAAGTGCAAAAGTTATAGCTAAAAAAAATAGTGTTTATTTAGGTCTTCCAATGGTAGTATTTCCAAAAGCTTTTCCGGATGTACCATGGATGAATAAAATTGTATGGATTTCTCCAGCAGGGCAAATTTTATTTACATATCATAAAGCAAAACCTACACCTGGTGATGGAAGTTATGGCGATGGGATTATTAAATATTTCGATTCTCCGTATGGACGAATAGGTTCTGCCATTTGTTTTGATATGGATTTTCCTGCCCTCATAAGTCAGGTTAATAAAATGAATATTGATATTATGTTAGTGCCTGGAAATGATTGGCAGGAAATAGCACCTTATCACACCTATGTTGCATCAGCAAGAGCTATTGAGCAGGGTTTTAATATGGTTCGATCCGTAAGTCAGGGATATTCTGCTTCGTTTAATTATAAAGGGCAGACTCTGTCTTCACAAAATTTTTTCAATACCGATGATGCTATTTTATACTCTGATGTACCTATGAAAGGACAAAAAACCGTGTATTCAGTATTAGGGGACTATTTTGCATGGCTTTGCATTCTGTTCTTTTTGGTAAGTACGATAATTGTATTTAGAAAAAAATCAAAATGATGTTTTTATACGTGTCCGAACGTTGTAGCTCATTTAAAAACAAAATTCAGGTCATTGCTTGCAATATATGAGCTATATTTTATATCTTAGTGAGCTTAAAAACAATGAATTATGCTTGAGAAAAGAGAATCTGAAATAATAAAGTTTCTAAAAAAAGCAGGTGAGAGCTCCTCTAAAGAAATATTTGATGGAGTTTCTGTTGAAATTAGCTATGCTACATTAAAAAGAGAATTAACTAAGCTAACATTTAGAAATCTTATAGAAACAAAAGGAAAAGGTAAAGGAACGAAATATTTCATTTCATCGGCATATGAATTGATCCAGCCAATTGATTTAGAAAAATATTACGAAAAAGAGATTGATGAGAGAAAAATAAAGGAAAGTTTTAATTTTCAGCTGATCGAAAATGTATTAAGCAAAAATTCTGTTTTTACGGAAGATGAATTAATCAATCTTACAGCGCTTCAAAATATCTATATCAAAAACATTTCTCTTCTTACTGAAAACGAATACAAAAAGGAGCTTGAGCGTTTAGCTATAGATTTAAGTTGGAAATCATCTCAAATTGAGGGGAACACTTATTCGTTATTAGAAACAGAAAGACTTTTAAAAGAAAAGGAAACTGCTTCTGGAAAAACAAAGGAAGAAGCCGTTATGCTTCTAAACCATAAAGACGCCATTGATTTCATTATCAATCACCCCGATTATCTACACCCTCTTTCTGTTTCTAAAATTGAAGATATTCATAGTCTATTGACCAAAGAATTAGCTGTTGAAAGAAATCTTAGAAAAAGACGAATTGGTATATCTGGTACTAATTATCGGCCACTTGATAATGAATATCAAATTTTAGAGGCGCTTACTCAATCTTGTGATTTGATTAATAAAAAGGGAAATATTTTTGAAAAAGCATTATTGGCATTAGTTCTAATTTCATATATCCAACCATTTATGGATGGAAATAAAAGAACAGCGCGAATTGTTAGTAATGCCCTTTTAATGAACTATAATCATTGCCCAATTTCATTCAGAACAATCGACTCAATAGAATACAAAAAAGCAATGCTTTTATTCTACGAGCAAAACAATATTTCCAGGCTCAAGGAGATTTTTATTAATCAATTTGAATTTGCAGTTAATACATACTTTTAATTAAAAAAAAACGAGCTACAACAAGGATCTGAGATAAACTCCAAACATTTTCATACGTTTTTCAATAATTTGGTTTTATTGAAAAACCAGCCTAATCTATACGTTGGATTATAGGGGATTCCGCTTTTTGCTATCGCCCCGCTACCGCGCGAAACGCAAGTTCGACGAAGTCAATCCTTTCGCGTGGTATAATTAATAATAAATTTAGATTTAACAAGATAAAGCTTCGTATTTTTGAGCCATTAAAGCTTCAGGCCAAGATAAGGAAGCTAAAATCAACTTAAAATTGCATTGAGAAAAAACCTATCAAAATGCTAGCATTGAAAATCTGGGTTGGTATGAAAAAAAACCTTAACCTTTCCTGCGCCTAATAAAAAAATGCAACCTGAATAAAGACACGACTATACTAAATGTTAGAGCCTGAGCCACTACATTGGTCGATGATTTTAAATTAATCGATAGTTTTGATTTTACCTATACAATGCCTTCGGGCAATACACGAGATTATATTTATACTTTATCCGAAAGATTAAAATTTTTAGCCTTATCTTTGGCCGGAATTTCAATGAAAAAATGATACGTAGAACTGCTTCTATCCTATTTCTACTTCTTGCCAATTTAATTTTATTGGTACACACGGTTATTCCGCATCATCATCACGACAGTGAAATTTGCCTTTATGGCATTTATCATTCAAATCACACTGAAAACCCACAAGATTGCCAATCAGAAAACAAGCATACTCCTGATCAGAAGGGCGATTTTGAAAAATGTTCCTTGCAGCATATTGCGATCATTCCTCAAACCAATCAGGATTTTAGTTACGCGTATCAACAAGTCAATGATATTTCCTTCAATAAATTTCTATCCTATGCTGTCTCATCTGATCATCAGAATGAGCCAATGCTTGAAATTATACTCAGAACCTATTCTTTAATCCCCTATAATGCCCCTTCATTAAAAAGCAATATAGGTCTTCGCGCCCCCCCATTGGTTTAAATTTTAATTTTTAATGTTTGCTAGGGATGAAATTTTCATTCCAATCATCTGCATTCATTTTCGTTTATTTTTATTAAAATTTAAATTCGTTTTCGATGAAAGCAAAAATAATTATCATTAGCATAATATCTTTATTTATAATTAGTTGCAATAATAACCATACCCACGAACCAGCAACAGAAACACACGAACACTCTAAAATTCAATTTACTACGTATAACTCCGATTTCGAGCTATTTGCTGAAGCTGATAATTTTTTAATCGGTCATACTGCCAATATTTTAGCTCATTTTTCAACTTTACCTGATTTCAATGCCCTGGAAAGTGGAAGCATTACAGTTAGATTAGTTGTAAACGGAAAAGAAACAAAACAAACTCTTGAAGAGCCAAGTCGAAAAGGGATTTACAGTTTTAATATTAAACCCGAAACAAGCGGAAATGGAAAATTGATATTTGATATCAAAAACAAAAAAGGTGTATTTCAAGTACTTGTGCCTGAAATTATTGTTTATTCCACAAGCAAAGAAGTCCACGATGTGGCTCACAACGAAGATGTTTCTAACACAAATACTGTTTCTTTTACAAAGGAACAATCGTGGAAGGTCAATTTTTCTACGGAGAAACCAAGGACTGAGCCATTCGGAAAGGTGATTAAAACAATAGCACAAATTCAGTCGGCAATTAACGATGAAACGTTTATCACAGCTAATACAAATGGCATTATTCAACTTTACGATAATAGCATTTTAGAAGGAAAAGATATTGCAAAGGGGCAATACCTCTTTTCAATTTCTGGAACTAAACTGGCCGATAATAATTCCTCTGTTCGCTTTTTAGAAGCTCAAAATAATTATAAGAAGGCAAAGGCTGATTATAAAAGAATGAAGGAATTAGCTAAAGACAAAATTATCTCTGAGAAAGAATTACTGAATGCCAAAAACGAATTTGAAAATTCCAAAATCATTTTCAATAATTTAAACGATAATTTTAGTGCATCAGGACAAAAAATAAACAGTACAACAAATGGTTTCGTCAAGCAAATATTCGTAAAAAACGGACAATATGTGGAAGCGGGGCAAAACCTATTGCTTATTTCGCAAAATAAGAATTTATTATTAAGAGCTGATATTCAGCAAAAAAATGTTGCTGATTTGGCAAGTATCAAATCGGCTGTTATTCGGCAACTTCAAAGCAATAAAAGCTATACTCTGGATGAGCTGAATGGGAAAATCCTATCCTATGGTCGTTCCACTAATTCAGATAATTACCTGATTCCTATTAGTTTACAAATTGATAATAATAAGAGTTTTATTCCTGGTGGATTTGTTGAACTTTATCTACAAACTCAATCCAATATGCAGGCACTAACATTGCCAAATTCATCCTTCCTCGAACAGCAAGGGAACTTCTTTGTTTATGTTCAGATAAATCCTGAGCTTTTTGAAAAACGCCAAGTTATAATTGGAGCAACAGATGGTATAAAAACAGAAATAATTTCCGGCATTAAAGCGAGCGAACGAGTAGTAAGCAAAGGAGCAATTTTTGTAAAACTAGCACAGGGAGCTGCCGCATTAGATCCTCATTCAGGTCACGTACATTAGAAATCTTTGAATTTTAAAATTAAATGGATAAACATAATATTTTATTCAACTAATTTAATATCAAATGTTTACAATTTATAACTTTAAGATATGTTAGACAATATTATAAAATTCTCGCTAAACAATAAATACCTCATATTATTGAGTTCATTGATATTGCTGGTGTTTGGTTCGAGAACAGCCCTCAATATGGATGTGGATGTTTTTCCAGATCTCACAGCACCAACTGTTGTCGTAATGACCGATGCACACGGAATGGCTTCGGAAGAAGTTGAGCGACTTGTAACCTACCCTGTTGAAACAGCCATGAATGGAGCAACAGACGTCCGCCGAGTTCGATCAACTTCCTCTCAGGGATTTTCTTTTGTATGGGTAGAATTTGATTGGGGAACCGATATTTTCAAGGCACGACAAATTGTTAGCGAAAAGCTTATCAGCGTTGCTTCTATGATGCCTTTGGGAATTGGACAGCCAACTCTTGCGCCACAATCGAGCGTGATGGGTGAAATTTTCTTTATCGGAATGCAAGCCGATAGCACGAGCATGATGGAACTCAGAACCATCGCCGAATGGAACATAAAACCACTATTATTGGCAACGGGTGGAGTTTCTCAGGTAACAATTATTGGTGGCGATCTCAAGGAATATCAGGTTTTGGCCGATCCTCTCAAGATGAATTTTTATCACGTTTCTACGTCCGAATTGGCTGAGATATGCAAAGGGATCAGTCAAAATTCAACGGGTGGCCCAATAAGGCAATATGGTAATGAATATGTGGTTCGTGGCATTGCTCGTACATTCGATCTCGAGGCTTTGGGTAATTCATTTATAAAATCACAGAATGGAAAACCAATACGCATCAATGATGTGGCCGAAGTGCAAATTGGTAGTGCCATCAAAATGGGACATGCTTCTCATAATGCTAAACCTGCCATCATCATTTCAGTCTCCAAACAGCCAAATACAAATACACTGGACGTCACTCAGAAAATAGAAGAAAATCTCTCTTCGCTGAAAAAGACCTTGGCTGCTGATATACAACTGGATATGGAAATTTTCAGACAAGCTGATTTCATTCAAACTTCCGTAAACAATGTCAGGAATGCTTTAATTGAAGGAGCTTTATTTGTAACCATTATCTTGTTTTTGTTTTTAGGAAGTTTTCGCACAACAATTATTTCGCTTTTAGCCATTCCTTTATCCTTGCTTGGTGCAATTTTAGTCATGAAGTTTTTAGGCTTAAACATCAATACAATGAGCTTAGGAGGTATGGCCATCGCCATTGGCTCGCTAGTTGATGATGCAATTATCGATGTTGAAAATGTGTATAAACGATTAAGGCAAAACAGGCTGAAACCTTTGGAAGAGCAGCAATCGACTTATATGGTTGTTTTTCAGGCTTCTAAAGAAATTAGAGCATCGATATTGAATGCCACTTTAATCATTATGGTAGCATTTATTCCTTTGTTTTTCCTTTCCGGAATGGAAGGCAGAATGTTGCAACCACTTGGAATCTCTTTTATTGTTTCCTTATTTGTTTCTTTGATTGTAGCAATGACTCTTACACCATTGTTGGCTAAAATGATGCTTACGGATGAAAAATATTTGGCAAAAAACGAAAAAGATAAATGGTTGGTTAGTAAACTAATTTTTAATTATGAACGCTCTTTGCTTTGGTCGCTAAATCATAAAAAAGGAATTCTTATTTCCACTTTTGGATTATTTGTGATTGCATTGATAACGATTTCAAGCATGGGCCGAAGTTTTTTACCCGAGTTTAATGAAGGTTCGTTAACGCTTTCGGTAGTTACTCAACCTGGCACCTCATTGGATGAAAGCAATCGTTTGGGTAATGTGGTTGAAACAGAATTATTATCGATTCCTGAAATTCTAAGTACAGCACGTAGAACTGGTCGTGGCGAATTAGACGAGCATTCTCAAACAACCAACAGTGCTGAAATAGATGTAAATTTTGAGTTGAAAGACACTGAATTAGAAGAATTTATGTCGACAGTTCGAGCTAAACTGGCCAGTATTCCAGGAATAGCTGTAACTGTGGGGCAACCACTCGGACATCGCATCGATCATATGCTTTCGGGAACAAGGGCCAACATTGCCATCAAACTTTTTGGTGATGATTTGAATAAAATGTATCACATTGGAAATCAGATTAAAAACAGCATTATCGATATTGAAGGGTTGGTGGATGTAAATGTGGAGCAGCTCGTAGAAGTTCCTCAGATTCAGATACGTGCCAATAGAGACATGCTAGCTTATTACGGAATCAGTATTGATCAATTCAATAAATTTGTCGACATCGCTTTTGCAGGCGAAAGGCTTGCCAATATTTACGAGGGGCAGCGCAGTTTCGATTTGGTTTTGCGATTGAATAAAGACTATACAGAAAGCATTGAAGGAATTCGTTCATCATTGATCGATACCTACGATGGGAAAAAGGTACCCCTCGAACAAGTAGCCGACATTGTATCGGCCACAGGCCCAAGTTCAATCAGCAGAGAAAATGTGCATAGAAAAATTGTTGTTTCAGCCAATGTTTCGGGTCGCGATTTACGAGGTGTCGTTCAGGAAATTAAAAACAATATCAATAAAAAAATTGTTTTACCCGAAGCTTACCGCATTGAGTATGGTGGTCAGTTCGAAAGTGAGGCAAAAGCATCTCAAACATTAATGCTAACTTCTATCCTTTCTTTATTGATAATCTTTCTTTTGCTTTACCAGGAATTCAAAAATTTCAAGCTGGCAGGCATCATTTTACTGAATTTGCCTTTGGCATTGATTGGTGGCGTATTTTCCATTTATTTCACATCAGGAATCTTAAGCATACCTGCCATCATAGGTTTTATTACCCTTTTTGGCATCGCCACACGAAATGGAATATTGCTGATTTCACATTATCAACATCTTCATAATCAAGGGATTTCGCTTATCGAAACAATAACAAAAGGATCGTCAGACCGACTAAATCCTATTTTAATGACGGCTTTAACGGCAGCACTTGCGCTTATTCCTCTTGCTTTACAAGGCAATTTATCAGGCAATGAAATACAAAGTCCAATGGCCAAAGTCATTTTGGGTGGACTGCTCACTTCAACATTGCTCAATATTTACATTGTTCCAATCGTGTATAGCAGCTTGAAAAAACGTGGAATTTAAAAATCAGAAATTATGAAACATATAATAATTGCACTATGCAGCATCTTGATATTCAGCTCCAATCTTTTTTCTCAAAATGATCTTGAGAAAGCAGTAAGAGAGATCGATAAAAACAATACAACATTATTGGCTTTACGTAAGAGTATCGATGCGGAAAAAATCGAAAATAAAACAGGGAATTATTTGCAAAACCCTGATTTTGAGTTTAATTACCTCTGGGGAAATAATCAACTTATTGGTAATCGAACAGGAATAAACCTGAAACAGTCATTCGATTTTCCAACATCTTATGGCTATCGAAAGGAAATTTCCAATATAAAAAACGAGCAAATCGAGCTCGAATATCAAAAACAACAAAAATCCATTATTTTGCAAGCCCGTTTGCTTTGCATTGATTTGATACATAGCAATGCGATGAAATTGGAGCTAACCAAAAGATTAGCCCAGGCACAAAGCATAGCGAATTCATACAAACAAAAATTCGATATCGGAGAAGCATCTATTTTGGAATACAACAAGGCTCAATTCCATTTATTAAATCTTCGAAATGATGTGTATATTATTGATATTGAGCAAACTGAACTATTGTCAAATTTATCCGTTCTAAATGGAGGCTTATCGATTGAGATTAAGGATAACAGCTTTCAAATGCTCGATATTCCTGCCGATTTTGAACTATGGTATGCTCAGGCAGAAAACAGAAACCCTTTGCTAAATTGGTTAAAGCAAGAAGTTGAACTGATGCAAAACCAGGAAAAATTAAGCAAAGCGATGAGTTTGCCAAAGTTTCATGCAGGCTATATTAGCGAATCACTTATCTCAGAACAGTTTAAAGGTGTATCAGTCGGACTTTCACTTCCACTTTGGGAGAATAAAAATACTGTAAAATACAGCAAAGCAAAGACTTTGGCCATCGAAAGCATTGAACTGGATACAAAAATTCAATTTTACAATAACTTAAAAGCTTTGCATACCAAATCAATCGATCTGCAAAAAATTGCTAAAGATTACCGTGCAAATTTGCAGAATTTCGATAACTCAGAATTGCTTGAAAAAGCTTTAAACCAGGGTGAAATTTCCTTAATCGACTATATGCTTGAACTTTCAATTTATTACGAAAGTGCAAGCAAACTACTCGATTTAGACAGAGATATGCATAAAGCCTTTGCCGAAATGAGCCGATTTATGTAGAGAAAAGAATTTTTATATATAGCTGATATTTAAATGATTATTCTATATCTCTTTGGATATAGCGGGAATAATCTTTTAGCTTTACTTCATAATCTTCGTCAAATAAATGTGATGAGATAACAAAATCGGCTGTGGCACGGTTTGATGCCGTTACAACATTATATAAAACCGTGAGTCTCAGTAGCGCTTTTACGTCAACATCGTGAGGTTGTGCCGACATGGGGTCCCAAAAGAAAACCATTACGTCGATCTTTCCTTCGGCAATCATAGCTCCCAACTGTTGATCACCACCCAAAGGGCCAGATTTCATTTTTTGAACGATCATCTGATAACCCAATGTATCTTTATTTAACTCTTCTTCCACAAGCGAACCAGTAGTTCCAGTGCAAGTAATTAAGTGGGTTCGTAATTTTTTTTTATTAAAACGAACCCACTCTATTAAGTCTTTTTTTCTGTTGTCGTGAGCAACAAGAGCAATGCTTTTTTGCTTTTTCATACTATTTTTCAATTCGTAAATCCAAATCTCCATTTTGCCAGATTAGATTCACTATCAATATTCTATTTTCTTTACTCCAGGTATAATCGCCTTTGCTGCGTTTTTTTAGTTTAAGCGATCGTCCGTTTAAGAATATCTGTTTTGGCATTTTCTGAAAATTGTGGATAATAATTCTCAATTCACGCTGATCACTTTTTCCTTTGTATTTTCCATTATCCGATTCAATAATAAAATGAAGCAGGTGCTTAGAACTACTTGCAGCAGAATTGATTATCTGACATTGTTCATTTTCGATAGATGAAAAACTGGCGCCATCATCTTCATAAATCACAGCATGTGTTTCTGCATTTTCTTTCGGATAAAAATGCAAATCTAAAGCATTGGGATAATTATCCGTTGAATAAAAATCGGGTACCATTGGAATAATCGAACCTTCTTTTACAAAAACAGGAATCGTCTCTTCAGTAACTGCAACAGAAACTTCTGAACCGCCATATACCATTTCATCTGTATAGAAATTATACCAATTGCCGTTAGGAAAGTGAATGCTTTTTGATTGAACGCCCGAATGAATAATTGGAGCAATCAAAAAGGCATCGCCAAATAAATAAGCATCCGAATAATTTAAAAACGCTTCATTCTCTGGTTCCAAATAGAACAAAGGCTTTACGATGGGTGTTCCTTGAGTTGTATTTTTGTAGGCCAAAGTATATACATAAGGCATGAGTCTATATCTCAATTTAATGGCCTCACGTACAATTTTTTGAGTTTTATCATTAAAAAAGATAGGCTCCGAAGGAATTCCCGATCCGTGAGGTCTGAAAATAGGGTTAAAAACGCCAAACTGCAACCAGCGGCAATACAATTCTTCATCTTTTTCACCCTGAGCAAATCCACCCAAATCGGATGAAATATAGCCTAAACCGCTTATGCTCATATTCAACATCAGAGGTAATTGCGCCTGAAACCCGCTCCAGGAACGGGAAACATCGCCCGACCAAGGGAAAATAGAATAGCGTTGCGAACCAGCAGCTCCTGCCCTGTTCAAATGAAACAAACGTCGCTCTGGATAATTTTCGCGGTATTTTTCAAATAGCATTTTCTCCCATTCGTGACCGTAGATATTGTGTACTTCATCAGCTGTTCCATTTACGTGAATCATATCTGATGGATGAGTTTCTGGTTCACCTAAATCGCCCCACCAGCCGGCAACTCCAATTTTAATTTGTTTATCGTATTGTTCCCAAAACCAATCTTTTGTCTCTTGTTTGAAAATATCCATTAAG
>Ga0307991_1002616_pt1 | contig 12105 bp, 14 predicted proteins | sample EllFjometagen131_FD_203146 | JGI IMG/M metagenome (GOLD analysis project Ga0307991, IMG submission 203146) | Marine microbial communities from Ellis Fjord, Antarctic Ocean - #131 | ecosystem: Environmental > Aquatic > Marine > Unclassified | place: Southern Ocean | collected 2014-10-08 | reverse complement strand
TTTTGATTATATTAATAGTGCCTGAACGAAAACTGTCTTTTCCGCCAATATCTGCGTCAGACTCAAATTTTAATCCTCGAAATACTACCCGTATTCCTGTGGTTAAAATTTTCGTCTTCCTTTATCTTAACGAAAAACCCAAGTTTTCGTTCGGGCAATAGATAATCTAAACTGATTCTAAAATTTGCTTTAGTCGCACCTTCACGATACGCTTTTGTTGCTTTTTTATGAAATAAAAGTTTTAATGTCAACATTTTTCACAGGCCGCCCCTTTTAAAGTCCAATTTTGGACACAGATGAACACAGATTGTCAAGATTCTTAAATTAAGAAATAATAATATCTGTGTATACCTGCCCGCTTGTGCCTCGCATGGTAGGCGGGTCTGCGAAAATCTGTGTCCTATTTAACTTATTTCATTAACATTTTCAACTTTAAGATCAAAATATGGCAAAAAATGAAAATTCGATGAAAAAAGCTTGACAAAGGATTTTTCAAACATTAATTAGGATTTCAAAATATTATTAGTTTAATCTAAGCAATATATTAACGCTGTATGGAAAACAAAAGAGTGAAAAATACTTTGCCAAAGCCACTGACCCCGACCATGGAAGATTATCTGGAGGCCATCTTTAATCTGGAAAGAGAAAAGCGGGTGGTCCGGGTAAGAGATATTGCCAAAAGGCTTGGCGTCCGGATGCCTACGGTGACCAGTATGCTCAAGACACTCAGCAAGAGGGAACTGGTTGACTACGAGAAATATGAGTATCTGGAACTGACGGATAATGGAAGGGCTATTGGCAAGGAAATCCATCGGAGACACTGTGTGTTGCGCAGTTTTCTGACAGATTTTCTAAACATCGATGATAAAATAGCCGATGAAGAGGCCTGTAAAATGGAACATGCCATCAGCACCTCAACACTGGACAGATTTGTAGCATTTATGGAATTTGTTCAGTTCTGTCCCCGGGCCGGTGTAAACTGGCTTGATCGCTTTGATAAGTATAGGGTACAGGGCGGAGACAGGACAAAATGCCTGGAGCAAATGAAAGAATTTTCCGATGGATTCAAGGAAAAAATAGACACCATGGAAAACAGGGAGGGTAATTAGAATGGTTCTCAGCAGAATTGATCCGGATCAAGAGGTAACGCTTATAGATATAACCGGAGGGAGAGGAATAAGATCAAAGCTCTATAGCATGGGGCTTGTGCCGGGTGTAAGTCTCAGGGTCTTAAACCGAAATGGACACGGCCCGCTTATAGTTGGCGTAAAAGATTCCAGGCTGGTCATCGGTCATGGCATGGCCAGTAAAATTATTGTAGAATAATTTTTTTTGCCATAAAAGTTAGAATATTCTAATTTAGATAAGGATCCCTAATATGAAAGCCGACTGTAAGAAAGATCTTGTCACTGTCATTAACAGGAGCACTGAAGAGCTTCATCAAAAAATAGATATGCATCGCTACCTTATGACCACTTTACTGAAAAAAAAAGTGGCTAATGAGACTATAAAGAAACTCGCTTTGCCCACCTATTTTCCTAATGAAAATAGATTAAAACAGGCCATCATGGAGACCATAGATGTTCTGGAAGAGAGCAGAAAGGCCTTTAAATCCAAAAGATTGGAGGTATTGCGCAAAAAGCTCACACAGGTATTGATAGAAGCAAAATAAATAAATCAGGAATGTCTTACGGCCTCCGGCCTATTACGGGTGCGGATTAAAGTGAAGGCGTAACTCGAGATCGAAAAACCATCGAGCTACGCCTTTTTATTTGGTCGAAAAATGAAAAACTAGCCATCAGGAAGGCGGCAAGTATCAACCAACCGATTTAAAAAAACAAAGAGCAAAATGATGCATAGCGAGTCCAGTCGAATATCAATGCCGTGGTCTCCGGATCTCATTAACCACCTTAAACTCAAAGGCTACGGCCTGATCAATTGCCAGTCCCGGTTGGGAGCCCGGAATCCCATCAGAGATGAAATCCAACAGATTCTCATGGATAGGTTCAGATGCGACAGCAGGCCTGATCCGAAACATCCTGCTTCGCATAGGAATTTTAGTGAATAAACTTTGTCGCACATCCGACTCCATGATTTTGAACGAGAACATAACCCGGACAGGACGGAAAAAATTGCCACAAATGCACAAATGATAAATTTATTAATCTTTCCCTCTGGGGCGGCGCCTTCGTGTCTTGGTGGCGAATATGTTTTGAGGGGTAAAGCTTATGAGCATCAATTTTCAAATCCAATTCAAAAAGAGCAACGGCAACCTGCACATTCAACCAAAAGGAGATTTTGACGGGAGTTCCGCCTGGGAGTTGATCAATCTGATCCATGATAAATACGACGGCAAAGGACGAGTGTTTATCGATACCCGTAACCTGGGCGAAATACACCCATTCGGCTGCAACACTTTTCAGTGCCGACTGAATCTCAGAGCCATGCCGGCAGATCGACTTTGCTTCAAAGGTGAAAAGGGTTTTGAAATTGCGCCAAACGGTAGCCGGGTCATTGTTAATTCCGAAAAGGATCACTGCCAATACAACGGAAATTGTGAGGGATGTACTTGTACCGGTAAAAAAAACAAATTTGGGAATATAACAAAGAAAACAGACGCTATGGAAAATAGGGAGAGCAATTACAATGGTTCTCAGCAGTATTGATACGGAAAAAGAGGTAACGCTTATCGCTATAACCTGAGGGAGAGGGATAAGATCAAAGCTCTATAGCATGGGGCTTGTGCCGGGAGTGAAGCTTACGGTTTTGAATCGAAACGGTACCGGGCCGGTCATGGTTGCCGTAAAAGATTCCAGGTTGGCGATTGGTCATGGTATGGCCGAGAAGATCATTGTGGAATAATATTAAGGAATTAAGAGATTAATAACATAAAATATAATCAGATAAGGAGAAAAATCAATGAGACTTTTAGTTGATGTAGAGCCGGAGGCAAAGTCAACTATCCGGAAGATCGAGGGTGGAGAGGATATAAAGAAGCATCTTGAGGACCTGGGCGTCAAAGAAGGCGTTGAACTCAGGGTATTGGAACAGGCCCCCCAACATGAGTACACAGGGGCCATCTCTTTCAGCGTGGATGATAGAGAGGTCATCCTGGGTCATGGAATGGCTGATAAGCTGTATGTGGATAAGGAGGGGGGCATAACATCCCTCCTTGAGTTGGAGGAAGAGGACCGGGGAATCGTAAAGTCATTTGGCGGCGGGAAGGATTTGGCCGGATGGTTTTCTGCCTTAGATATTAAAACGGGTAAAGAGGTAAAATTCATGCAGCATCTCCCCGACGATACCCTGTCTTTTGAGATCCAGGGCAAACCCGTAACAATGGGTGAAGGGCGGGCATCCAAGATTCTGGCAGAGTATGAAGGAAAAACCATCCAGATCAATTATCTGAAAACGGGTGAAAAGGCAAAAGTGGAGTCTATCATTGGTGGCATGACTCTCAAAGAGGAATTTGAACAGGAAGGCATCAAGGAAGGAGCCGACATCACCATGACCGGGAGAGATAAAACCGCTCCTGCACCAGTTAAGGGGAGATACGTACGGGCTGAAACAGGAGGCCGGCAGATCACCATCGGCTATGGCATGGCCAAGAGGGTCTTGGTAGATTAAAAGAGACAAAAAAGTCAGGGGAAACAACAGGTGCCAACCAACAGGCTGTTTCCCCTGACAATCAGCAGAACTCTCTTAGAGCAAAATTCAATATTTTCTTTTCATGACGGAGAGAAGAAGGCAGGAGAAATAGAAAGGAATACCTACATGGAAACTGAAAGTACAAAAATTATAAACCACATGGATTTAGGCCCGGGCAACATTTTTATGCCTGTTGAGCTTGTTCAGGCGGGGTGTGCTGAAAACCCTTTACGGCGCCGATCCTGGATGATTCACAGCCATTTCAAGTGTCCGGTTGTCGGCACATGTTTGAGCCTGGAAGAACAGAAGAGGATTTTAAAAAAAACGGGGCGTTGCATCAAAAATCGGACCGGTTATGAAATCCACGGGATATTTGTACACAGCCTCTCAAATAAAAACAAGCTTTCTAAGCGTATAGATGCATACCTGCAAAAAAAGTTTAAATATGAGATATCCGAATTTTCCGGCCTTGACAGGTCTCTCTTCTTAGATGCCTGGAAAACACACTTCAAAAAAGGTGAAATAGCCGGTCTTCTTTGGGTTTCCGCCACGCGAGTCGATCTTAAAAAAGAGGATATCAGCTCGATTTTCGGAGAAATCCATATGCAGATGCATCTGAATGCCGGACACAACCTTAATCTACGGCGCCGTTTGTTCTCTCAAGATGAAGAGAATCGAAAACTGGTTCAAAGGTTCAAAGATTCAACCCGAATAAGGAAAAAATTAAAAAAGGAAAATGAAAATTTAGAAAGGGATCAGACGGAATTACGCAGACAATATGCCTTTCTTGAAAATGAAAACCTTTCGATTGAAAAGGAGTTGTCAATACTGCGGGGAAATACCGGGATCCTCGACCTTGAAACTGAAAATCAACAATTACGGGACGAACTGGGGAACCTGTCAGGAGAGATAGGGGATTACCAACAACGCCTGGAGGATCTCCGGGGTCAAAATAATAAGTTACTGTCAAAACTTGAGAGCCAGCGTGAAATGAACAATCATTTGAAAGAGGAGCTGGAAGAGATTTTCACCCAGTTTTCAGCCCTGACCAGGTGTGATGAGACGTGCCCTTCATTCGATCTATGCCGGAAACGAATCCTGATCGTAGGTGGTATGAACAGGATGGAATCCCTTTACCGCCAGTTGATTGAAGAGAATGGGGGAATATTTGAATACCATGACGGTCACATAAAGGGAGGCAAAAAAGTACTTGAGAACCGGATAAGGCGGGCTGATATTGTCCTCTGCCCGGTTAACATAAACAGCCACAACGCCTGTTCGGTAGTCAAGAAAATGGGTAAAAAACACAGGAAATCTGTTCAGATGCTGGCCGGTTCCGGTCTGGGCGTTATTTCTCAGGCCCTTTCGGAATGTCGGGAAAGTATAAGTAGTGCCTGAACGCTGTACAAGGAAAAACGATAAAGGAGAAATCAAACCTATGAAGCATGAACAGACGACTCTGGCATCCTGTGAGGGCTTTGGAAGTATCTCAAGTTGCAGTTGCGGCCTATACCATATCCATCTGCCGGGAATTTCCGTTCACCTCAGGGAAAAAGGCTTCGATCGTTTAGTGCAAATGGTTCTTCAGGCAAAAAAGAATCAGGATTCATATCGTATAAATGATGCAAAACTAAAGAAAAGCCACCTTAAAATAGTTACAAACTAAAAGAACTTAGGGGCTTCGCCCCAAGAGGAGCTAAAAACCATGGATAAAAATCCCAATCCGATTCATAGAAATGGAAACAGAAACGTCTTTTGTCCATATTATAGCGATTGCCTGGATCGTGCGGCCAAACTCCACTGGCAGAATTGGGATTGTTCTGAGTGTCCGCACAAACTGACGCAACAACCAATAAAAACAGATCAGATGGCCAGTGGCTTTTGCCCATATTACGAGTTTACGTTAAGAATACACATAAACGTTCTTGAAAAAATCGGTCTTGTGTAGATAAACTTTCGAAACTAAGTCCAAAGGCACCACCGCACTAAAATTATATAATTTTTTAAAAAAAGGCTTGACATCGTTTTTTCATTGGATTATTAGACTTGCCTTATTAAATTAGAAGGATAAATATTTATAAGGAATCTCTTACGGTCTCTGGCCTTTAAAGGTGCGGAGAAAGTGAAGGCGTAACTTGGAGCTTTGTATAAAGTTTTGGTTGCGCCTTTTTGTTTTTTTAAGGGGGGGATGAAGAATGACATTAGACGAAGTCAAGCGGGATCAGGAGTGCGAGATTGTGGATATCATTTCAGAGGGTATTATGGGACAGCGGCTTCTGGATATGGGATTTATCCCAGGAACCCGTATAAAAGTTATACGGAACGCGCCTCTTGTGGATCCCGTTGAGTTTTTACTGAAGGGATATCATATCAGCCTGCGTCACTCCGAGGCCAAAAAAGTAGAGGTGAATCTATTATGAGCAGTAAATCTGATAAGATCGTCGTGCCTTTGGCCGGGCAGCCCAATTCCGGTAAATCCACGATCTTCAATATGCTCACCGGGGCCAGACAGCATGTGGCCAACTATCCCGGTGTGACCGTTGAAAAAAAGACCGGCTCTTTCCGCCAGGATGGGGCCCGGATTGAACTGGTTGACCTTCCCGGGACACACAGTCTAACCTCCTATACACTGGAAGAGCGCATTGCCAGAGATTTTTTGCTCAACGATAAGCCTGCAGCAGTTGTTGATGTTGTGGATGCCTCCAATTTAGAGAGAAATCTCTATCTAACCTTTCAATTAGCGGAAATGGATGTTCCTCTTGTCATTAACCTGAACATGATGGATGTGGCCGAAAAGCGGGGCCATAAGATCGACATCCAAAAGCTTAGCCGGCAATTAGGAGCGCCTGTAGTTCCTACAGTGGGAAACAAGGGCAAAGGGAAAGAGCGAATCAGGGAAACGATTCTGGCAACCTCAAAAAAGGGGCGGGCCGCCCCCTTTCGAATCGACTATGGGGATAAACTTGAACCCATTTTAGATTCTCTGGAAAAACGCCTCTCAGAGGAGACGGAAATCTCCGGCCGCTATCCGGTTCGATGGCTTGCGGTAAAGCTGATGGAAAACGACGAAGAAGCACAAAGAGTGGTCAGGAAATACTCGAAAAAAAGCGGAACAATACTGAGGCTGGCGGAAGAAAAAAGAGAGGCCTTTACGCTGGAGCATAAGAAGTCTCCGCAAAAGGTCATCGCCATAGCGCGCCATAAGGAGGCCCAGAGGATCGTGGAGGCGAGTGTCACCCGCAAAAAAGAGATAACCAGTACGCTTACAGACAGGATTGACCAGGTAGCTTGCAACCGCTATCTGGGGCCGGTTATCCTGGTCGCCACCATCTATCTCATTTATGAAATTGCCATAGTCCAGGGCTACAGGATCACTGAATACACGTGGCCCGTGCTTGCCTGGTCCCGGGATCTTATCGCGTCGCTGCTTCCTTCCGAAGGATTTATTTTTGATCCCTTTTTTCGCTCCATGCCCCTGTGGGTTGTAGACGGAACTATCGCCGTACTGAATTATGTGCCTATTTTTCTTATCCTGTTTGCCCTCATAGCCATCCTGGAAGACACGGGTTACATGGCCAGGATGGCCTTTATCCTGGACAGGATATTCAGACACTTCGGCCTCCATGGCCAGTCTGTTCTGCCTATGGTCATTGGCGGCCTGTATGTCGGCGGGTGTGCCATACCTGGAGTTCTCGCGTGCCGGGGAATAAAAGATGAGAAAGCCAGGATAGCAACCATTATGATTGTACCCTTGATGAATTGCCTGGCCAAAATCCCTTTTTATGTGCTCCTAGTCGGGATGTTTTTTGCTGCATATAAAGGGATCGCCATGTTTTTTATTGCGACTATTACCATAATAATAGCTCTTTCCATAGCCAAGATCTTAAACCTTACAGTGCTGAGGAAAAAAGAAAGCGCGCCATTTGTCATGGAGATGCCACCATATCATCTGCCCACCATACAGGGTGTTCTCAGGCGCTGCCTGGAAAGAACATGGCTCTTTGTTAAAAAGATAATTACCATCGTTATTGCGGTTTCTGTCATTGTCTATGTGCTTATCTACTTCCCCGGTATCAGTAAAGAGAGAAAAACTCATTATATAAGCCAGTCAGATCAGGCACAACAAACCTTCTTTGAAAAAACAGGGAAGGATAACTCTTATACCGGTCTTATGACCGGAGACAACTTGATGGAATTTACAAGATATTGGAGAGATTATAAGAAGGCGAAGATGGGGGCTAAAGGCAAAAATGCAAAGGAGGCTATTGATCAAGAATTCAGAGAAAAAAACTTTGAGTTTTTCAAGATCGTAAAAAAGGGGAAATATGAAGTCAAAGGCGAGATGATAAAAGATAAACACGCCAAGAAGGTTTACAATGCCTATAAAAAACTGAGTAAAACCACGAATAAACTACGAAGAGAAATAAAGGACGAGACAATTATAACCAGTTACATGGGCCGTGCCGGGCGTTTTATAGAACCCTTAACCAGGTGGGCAGGATTTAACTGGCGCGTAAATATAGCCCTTATGAGCGCATTTGCTGCCAAAGAAAGCAGCGTGGCGACCTTGGGGGGTATCTACCAATCGCCGCCAGGGGAGAAGGATACGCTTGAAGAGAGGATAAAGGAAAAAGAGAAGGGTTGGACAGCTCTCCATGTGCTGGCCATAATGCTTTTTATGGCCATGTACCCTCCCTGCATTCCCACACTGCTGATGGTTAAGCTTGAGACCGGAAGCACAAAATGGATGCTTTTTGCCACCTTTTATCCGATTGTTTTAGGAATAATCATAGCTGTTCTTGTATTTACCGGCGGGAATTTATTGGGTTTATCCGGAATGCAGGCCATGATTGCCTTTTATATCCTGGCATTAATTTTTCTTGTATTAATGGGTCTTATCAAGAGAGAAGCGGAATTCATTTAAGAAAGGAGGTGTTATGATAAGAAAAACGCTGACAATCCTGATGGCTGTCCTTGCCCTCACAATCTTTCTGATTCCCTGTGCATTTGCCCACACCCCTCTCTGCTCGTGCTCGGATGAGGGGGATGGAACCATTCTCTGCGAAGGAGGGTTTTCCGATGGATCTTCGGCCGCCGGGGTAGAAATGAGAGTGCTGGATTCGACAGGAAAGGTTCTCATAAAAGGAAAGATGAATGAAGACAGTGAGTTCACTTTCACAAAGCCTGAAGGTGAATACACGGTTATCTTTGATGCAGGTCCTGGCCACGAGGTAAAGGTGCCGAGTTCGGAAATTACAGAATAGGAACTTAGGAATTGAGGATTCGCAGATTACACGGATTAGATGGAATTGTGTCTTTATAATAGTTTGCGTTGTGTACAGCTATTAATAATCTGCGGAAATCAGTGTAATCTGTGGATGGAATTGAGGAATTATTAACAAAGGAGGATAAATTATGAAAAGATTAGTATTGTTTTTATCTTTAATTATGGTTTTTACATTGAGCGTTCCGGCCTATGCACATTTTCAGATGGTCTACAGCCCGGACAGTGTTCCGAAATCAAAGAAACTCAATCTGAAGTTGGTCTTTACCCATCCCTTTGAGGCAGGCCACACCATGGATATCGGAAAAGATGAGAAGGGTAATATCCACCCGCCCATTGCTTTTGGTGAAATGCACAAGGGAAAGAAAAAGGATCTACTCAATAAACTAAAACCGATAACCTTTACCAGTCTGACCAACAACGGGAGAGCATATGAGGCCAATGTAAGGCTTAAAGGAATGGGAGACCATATCTTCTATTTTGTTCCTGCACCATATTATGAAGGTTCAGAGGATATCTATATACAGCATTGCACCAAAGTCATATTCAATGTGGCAGGCGCCCCCACGGACTGGGACCAACCGGTTGGCAATCCTTTGCCCGTGGAGATTGTTCCTCTGGACAAACCCTATGCACTCTGGGTTGGAAATGTCTTCAGAGGGATCGTCACATGCAAAGGAAAACCGGTTCCTTATTCAGAGATCGAGGTTGAGTACCTGAACCATGATGTGGTGGGAAATGCTTTTGTTAAGGAGGCTAAAGTAGAGGCACCTCACGATGCCCTGATTACCATGACCATAAAGGCTGATGTAAACGGCGAATTTGTTTTTGGTATTCCCAAGGCAGGCTGGTGGGGATTTGCCGCACTGGGAGCCGGCGGGGACCTCAAACACAATGGCAAGGAACTCTCCCAGGATGCAGTTATCTGGGTCCAGGCCCTGGACATGAAATGATGATTAACGAATGATACGCTGATCCACTGAAATCAGCAATGTCTTACGGGTTCCGATAAAAGGCGGGGCAAGTGAAGGCGCAACAGGACTTGTAGCAATACCAAGTCCCTCGCGCCTTTTTGTTTGAACCGGAGAGGAGGTGTAAAACCAGGACAGATACTGTGTCTACACGCAGTGTCAACCCTATCGTTGCATAAACAACACATCAAATTATACGTTAAACGGCTTAGAGAGCGGTATCCTCGACTTTTGCAACGTTAGCGTCAATTCAACCGGACAAAATAAAACAATAAAAACTCATTTCAGACTAAGCAAGAAAAGGAGGAAACAATTGATGAAGAAAGTAATCAAGGGAATATTGTGCTTGCTTGTGTGCGGATCTTTGTTTTCATTCCCGGCTTTTGCCGAGGAGATGTCCAACCACGAGCTTATGCAAGAATTAAAAGCGCTCAAAGAGCAAATAAGAATCCTCGAAGAGAAACTGAATAAGCAGGAAAAAGTGCCAAAACAGGAAATCTCCAAAAAGGCTCCCACCGTTCTTGAAGGTAAAGGCCTGCCGGAACGGGTCCGTCGTATTGAAGAAAAAATTGCACAAAAACAAGAGGGTGTGCTGGGAAAATGGGCGGATAAAATAACCCTGAGCGGACTTATAGAGGCCGAAGCTTGTTACGAAGATTATGACTATGATGATCCTGCGGAAGATGATTATGACTCGAGTGATATTACCCTGGCCACAGTGGAATTAGGGGTTGATGTGGACATTATAAAACATGTCAAGGGGCATGTGCTTTTTTTATGGGAAGAGGATGATACCGAGGAGGTGATCGTGGATGAGGGGTTTATCGCTCTGGACGGAGAGGATGTGGTGCCCCTTTATCTTAATGTGGGCAAGATGTATGTGCCGTTCGGCAATTTTGAAAGCCATTTTATTAGCGATCCGCTTACACTGGAACTTGGAGAAACAAGGGAGAGCGCATTAAGAGTGGGATATGTGAATGAATGGTTGGACTTTTCCGTAAGTGCCTTTAACGGAGACATCGATGAAACCGGAGAGGATAATCATATAGAGAGCTATGTTGCCGGTGCTTCATTTTCCGTTCCCGAGGAACTCATTTCGAATTTTGGCATTACGGCCGGAGTGTCCTACATAAGCAATATTGCGGATAGTGACAACCTTCAGGACGAGGCGTTGATTCCCGCTGGCGAGGTAAAAGATTATGTCGAAGGTCTGAGCGCCTTTTTAAGCATATCTTTTATGGATAAATTTTTCCTTGAGTGTGAATATCTCGGGGCTCTTGATGAATTTGAACGCGGAGAATTGTCATTTGACGGCGGAAATGAATTTCAGCCCGAGACATGGAATCTTGAACTTGCGTATGCGGCCACGGATAGGCTCGAAGTTGCCGTTAAGTACGAGGGCGGCGACGACCTCGGTGATTTTCTTCCCGAAGATCAGTATGGCGCGGCAGTGACCTATGGTCTGTTTGAGAATACATCCCTGTCCCTCGAATATCTCCATGGAGAATTCGAGAATGATGATGAAAGGGATCTGTTTACCACACAGCTTGCTGTTGAATTTTAACATACCCCTTTCCCTCTCTCAGGGCGTAGGGCCTATCTCCGTCCCCCTGTAGGCCTACGAGCCGAAAGTCCGACCATAGGGTTACAGGCTTGCCTGTGTCTCGGAGAGAAGCGGGGCCGGAGTCCATCTTTCCCTGTTGAGTCTTGAACACTATAACAGAGTACAAGGAGAGGAAGCTTTTTCAATTCTAATTGTAAGCGATGCGCCGTCTTGACAAATGGTCCAGAGTAAAATACGTTAAGTTTTTTGGGTCAACCGGAAGTAATGTGGAATAAATTTTACAACAATGCCATCAAGTCCTTATAATTACTGATCAAATTAAGTCATTCCCCTCATTTTTTTAGCTATCAAAAAAAGATTCGCTTTTTTCTTGACATCATCTACTTTTTATTTGATAATGCTGGCATGAATTATCCAGGAGGCAAAGGAGGTGTTTATCAACGGCTAATAAATTTGATGCCACCCCATGAGGTTTATATAGAAACTCATTTGGGAGGCGGAGCGGTTATTCGTAAGAAGAAACCGGCAAAGAAAAATATTGGTATTGAAATTGACCCGAATACAATAAAGATGTGGAAAAGAACTTACAGAAAAATAGATTTCGAATTGATTCATGACGATGCTGTTCATTACCTCGA
>Ga0307991_1002612_pt1 | contig 12112 bp, 9 predicted proteins | sample EllFjometagen131_FD_203146 | JGI IMG/M metagenome (GOLD analysis project Ga0307991, IMG submission 203146) | Marine microbial communities from Ellis Fjord, Antarctic Ocean - #131 | ecosystem: Environmental > Aquatic > Marine > Unclassified | place: Southern Ocean | collected 2014-10-08 | reverse complement strand
TATCCTATTACCCTGGATAATATCCCCCCTCTTACGGGAAAATATTTTTTTAAATTTTTCACCTTGAGCAACACATTATCTTCCAAACCTTTTTCCTCCCATTTCTTACCTTAAATTAGTCATTAGTCGTTAGCATTTAGTTAGCTAATTAACGAGATACTAATTAGGACTTACATAAAAAAGGAAATGCCTATACAATTAAATTATATTAATCCTGGGTGATGCCTGCTATTTCTTGCTTAGTTTTAAAGTCTTTTGCTTTATTTTTATTATACATCCAGCATCGAACAATATGGTTGTCTTCTATCTTTTCGAGTTTGGGTTCTTCTCTCTTGCAAATATCTGTGGCAAACTTACAACGAGGATGAAACTTGCATCCGGAAGGCAAAGCTAAAGGATCAGGAATCCCACCCTGAATAACTTCCAGTTTTTTCCCCTGTTTATCTGTAAGACGAGGAATAGAGTTTAGGAGAGCCATAGTATAAGGATGCCGCGGATTTTTAAAGATGGTTTTCACATCTGCATATTCTACCGCTTTACCCGCATATACAACTACCACATCATCCGATACTTCAGCAATTACTCCCAAATCATGAGTAATCATCAAAACTGACATGCCAATTTCATCTTTCAATTTCTTTATCAGTTCTAAAATTTGAGCCTGGATGGTAACATCTAAGGCAGTTGTTGGTTCGTCTGCAATTAATAAATCCGGATTACAAGACAAAGCCATGGCAATCATTACTCTCTGTCTTTGCCCTCCACTTAATTCGTGAGGATATTCATGAACTCTGGTTTCGGGAGAAGGTATGCTTACTAATCTTAACATCTCCACTGTTTTCTTTAAGGCTTTTCCCTTATCTAATTTTTGATGTAGCACTATGGCCTCTGAAATCTGTTCACCAATAGTGTATACAGGGTTTAGGGAGGTCATCGGCTCTTGAAATATCATGGAAATATTGTTCCCTCTAATCTTTCTCATTTCTTCGGGTTTTTTCTTTAATAATTCTTCACCTTTAAACCATATTTCCCCACTAACAATCTTCCCCGGTGGTTCCTGAATTAATCTTAATACGGAAAGGGCGGTAACACTTTTCCCGCAGCCTGACTCACCTACCATACCTAGTGTTTCCCCTTTTCTTATCGTAAAATCAACACCATCAACTGCTTTAACCACACCATCATCAGTATAAAAATAGGTCCTTAAGTCTTTAACTTGTAACAGTGAATCCTCCATTTACCTTTTCCCTTTCTAATCCACTTATCTTTTATTTAATTCGTTTTAATTTTCGAATGTTCCAAATTTCATGATCTTTTCATTTTTCATCATTATTTTACCTTTAGCAATAACATACTTTATTTGAAGAGAGTCCTTATCTAAAACTAATAGATCTGCATCTTTACCTTCTTTTATTTCTCCTTTTTGCTCTAATTTTAGATGATTAGCAATATTCGTAGAACTTACTCTTACTGCGTCTTGTACAGACATTTTTTCTTTTTTTATTATATCTATAAATTCTTTATGTAAGGAAGAGACTGAAGCAATAGTCATACCAGTAATTTCTTTCTTTTCATTAAATGTAGGTATACTACCATTTCCATCAGTACTCATGGTAATTCTTTCGATAGAAACTCCATTTTCAATTAATCTTTTAACGGCTTTACTTGATTTTGGGGTAGTTAAATCTATATACCCGCCCATTTTACCAAACGATATAGCACTTTTAAACAAATCTTCATTTCTATTTAAATGGGTTGGCGCGAACTGCTCTATCGGTATTTCAGTATTTTTTATAATCTCAAATAGTGGATTTAACCCTATTTTTTCGCTTCCCATATGAATATGGACAATACCCGCTTTTCCTGCTAACATCCCACCAACTCTTGCTTTAGATATCATCTTTTTTAATTCATCTACTGTAGGATGAGAAGATCTGTGATCTGATAAGGCAATTTTTACTCCGATTACTTTATCTATCAACATTATATCAGATAATATATCTCCAGTAATTGTTGGTGAAGGATATTGATAAGCTCCGGTATATATCCATGTACTTATACCTTCATTTTCCAATCCTTTCGCTTTCATTAAAAGAGATTTCAACGATCTCGCAAAACCATCTGTGCCCAATAATCCTATTACTGAGGTTATTCCTGCTTTAATAAGTTCACTTAATTGAATTGGTGGCGTGCGGTATTGAGGACCACCTTCTCCCCCAGCACCATTAATGTGGACATGCTGATCAATAAAACCAGGAATAACTATACACTTTGAAGCATCAATTATTTTTATATTTTTATCTAATATATGCACAGTTGATTCTGCAATATTTTGGCCAATTAAGAATATTTTATCATTTACGACAAGTATATCTTTATTTCCGCTATATTCAGGTGCGTAGATCTCTCCATTTTTTATTAATATAAAACTCATTTCAACCTCCACATATTTTTCAACTCTTTCTCAATAATTATTTTAAACTTTTATAAGCAAAAATAAATAAATCCTACCTTTTATTCGCTCACTTTACCTTTCATAATTTTAGGATTAATTTCTTCCCTTAACCAATCTGCTAATAAATTGACACCAAATACTATTAATACTAATGCTACTCCGGGAAAAACAACGAGCCACCACTTACCGGCGTAGATATAGTTTTTCCCTATAGATATCATCATTCCAAGAGATGGCTTATTCATTGGAACTCCCACACCAAGAAAACTTAATGTAGCCTCCAACATAACTGCAGCTCCAAAATCGACAGCAGCAACTACCAGTATGGGAGGTATTGCATTAGAAAGAATATGTTTAAACATAATCCTTAAATCATTAGCTCCAATCGCTCTAGCGGCACTAACGTAATCCTCTTCTTTTACACTGAGAACGGATCCTCTCATTGTTCTCGCATATCTTACCCAATCGGTGATAATTATAGCTAAGATCACAGTTCCAACGCCATGGTTTTTTAGAACTCCTAAAAATAACATAGCTATCAGCGTAGTAGAAAATGAAAATATAGCATCTGCTAATCTCATTGTTACTGCATCTAATAGACCTCTATAAAACCCTGCCAAAAGGCCAATAGTTACGCCAATTATTCCAGCGATAATAATCACGCTAAAACCAACAGTAAATGATGTTCGACACCCATAAAGTATAGTACTTAATATATCTCTTCCTTGATCATCGGTACCTAAAATAAAAGGAGCTTCCCCGCCTTCCATCCAAATGGGTGGTTTTAAGGAATTTTCCAAATAAAGACCTTCCATATCATATGGATTTTGTGGAGCAATTATAGGAGCAAAAACAGCTGCAATTAACATAATTACAAGAATTAAAGAACCCGTTACTGCCGATAAATCTTTAATATAATGATAAAATCTTTTTGATTTAAAAATTCTGACCATAATTCATATCCTATTCATATCTTATTTTAGGGTTAATATACCCATATAGAATGTCTACAACCAGGTTTACACAGAGAATAAGAATAGAAGTAATCATCACGTAGGCCACTATAACCGGATGATCTGTTTCGTATACTGCTGTTAGTAGTAAATTTCCTGCCCCAGGCCATTGAAATATACTCTCTGTTACTATCGAAAATGCTATTAATTCCCCAAATTGCAGACCTGCCATTGTCACTACTGGTATAAGCGCATTTCTCAACGCGTGTTTAAATATTATAATTTTTGGTGGCAAGCCTTTTGCCCAAGCAGTTCTTATATAATCCTCTCTTAACACTTCTACCATTCCTCCTCTGGTTAATCGGAGAAGTACTGCAAGTTGATAAATGCCTAAGGTAAAAGCTGGGAGAATTAAATGCCGAAGTCCACCTATTGTAAAAAAGCCAGTTCTCCAATTTCCTGCTATTTTCATTACTTCACCCCGCCCAAAGGTAGGTAAGAATCTCAATTTAACTGCAAAAATCATAATAAGTAATATTCCAATTAAAAAGGTAGGAAGTGAAATCCCAAAAAGTGATCCGGCCATAATAAGCCTATTTATAAAGTATCGAGGATTTAATGATACTAATACTCCGAGACCAATTCCGAATATAAGAGCTATGATCATGGCACTAATAGCCAGTTCAAGACTTGCTGGTAACCTTTCCAGGATAAGTCCAAGAACAGGAGTTTGAGCAACATAAGATAATCCGAAATCGCCATGGAGAGCATTCTTCAAAAAAACAAAATATTGAATGTAAAAAGGTTTGTCCAAACCCATTTTATTCCTAACTTCTTCCTGTTGCGCCTGTGTAGCATAGCGACCTGCCAAGGTAAGCACAGGGTCTCCAAAAAATTGGAAGATGCCAAAACACACAAACGAAACAACAAGAAGCACCACAACTCCTTGTGTTAATCTTGCAATAACGCATTTAGCCATAATAAAATAAAAGGTGGTTGAGGTTAATACTGACTAACATAATTAGAAATTATTAGCCTCAACCACTATTTTGCCCCCTATTTCTTAAGTGAAATTTCTCTGAAAAGTATCCAGGTGTCTGCCCGAGGTGTAAACTCTATACCTCGCCCTTTATAAACAGCATACGAATCTTCTTGATAGTGAAGGGGAATATATGCTATCTTATCATCCATAGCAATTCTGCTTAACAGCCTTAACTTATCCGCCCTTACTTCAGGATCGACTATTAGAGCAGATTCTTCGAGAAGCTTATCCAATGTTGCATCACTATATCCAACACCGTTCAAACCGCCATAACCTTTCTCTACATTAACGCTATGTATTAATTTGGTAAAAGAACGGCCATAATCATAAGATCCGTCAAACCACCCTATCAGATAGAAATCCAGTATATGTTCATCTACTTCAGGGAAGAAGATTGCTTTTGGCTTAGTGTCGAGCTCTACTTTAATTCCAACTTTCGAAAGTTGCTTTGCTACTGCCTCACAAATCTGTGCATCTCGAACATATCTGTCATTGGGACCAGTAAGTTTTATCTTAAAACCATCGGAATATCCCGCTTCAGCAAGCAATAATTTCGCCCTTTCAGGATCGTAAGCTGGATGTTTAAGCGAAGAATCATAACCAACGGTTGGTGGATCTGGAATCTGAGCAGCTGGAAATGCATGTCCGAACATCACCTTTTCAATTATCTCGTCTTCATTGATTGCCAGGTATATTGCTTTTCTTACTCTAATATCACTGGCTGGAAAACCCGGTTCGTTTCTAAGGCCTAAGTATATGGCTCTTCTCGCAGGACGAGTAACTACTTCTATATTAGCATTACTCGCAACGGTTTCAAAAAGTTCGACAGGTACATCCTGCAGAATATCTACTTGTCCGGTTGCAATAGCAGCTAAACGGGTAGATGGTTCCGTAATTGGAGTAATTTCGGCATTCTTAATCGAAGGTGCTTCACCCCAATAATTTTCATTTGCGGTTAATTTAAGATAAGAGCCTTTTACCCATTCAACAAATTTATAAGGGCCAGTTCCAATTGGGTTTTGTCCTATCTCTCCAACAGAACGGGATTCAGTAGATTCCTTATCCATAATAAAGACTTGATGTAGGTTTTGCACAAAGTAAGGAATCGGTATTGTTGTTTTTACATCTATGGTCCATGGATCGCCATTAACTGTTTCAACCGATTTCATTATTCCTCCAAAGGCTAAAAATTCTGACACTGGATAGGGTTCTTTTAATCTATTGAATGTAAATTTGACATCCTCCCAGGTAAAATCGTTACCATTGTGAAATTTTACTCCCTTTCTTAAAATAAACCTCCAGGTTATATCATCTACTCTTTCCCAAGAAGTTGCTAATCCAGGCCCAATTTCACCTGCAGCATCCCTATATAAAAGACCTTCAAATATATTGCCCATCACACCTAGGTTAGCATCAGAATCTGATCCATGAGGATTCATGGTTTGTGGGGGTGAACCCACTGCAACGTTTATACTATCTTTATCGGCAGCAATTGAATTTATCCCGAAAGTCATGAACAATCCTAATACTAAAAACATTGTAACTATAACAAATATTAACTTTTTCATTTTTTTCTCCTTTATTTTAATTTAACTCTAAAAACTTACTTGAATAGAAAATAATATAGATTATCACCTCCCTTAAACTATTGATTTTTTCTCCAGGTTGTATCATATTTTTTAATCTCCTTCCTTTGGTAAGACCATTTGAACTTTTATCACCGCCTCTATTATTTAATACTCAAGTATTTTGGAATTTACTTTTTTTCTTCTCGGGAATTTTTTTAATAGTAATACCAAATTGACTTGTATTCTTCAATATTCTCTCCTCTTTTCTTTAATTCTTGGAGATATTTATAAATAGAAACATCTTTATAGACAAAGGGTTCTACCGGGGCAATTCCCTTTTCCCAAGGATGCCACATATAAATTCTTCTCCCCTCTTTACTTATTCCTATTAACTCTCTGTCTTGTCCTGCCCTTACATGATTTTTTCCCAAACGAGGGACATTAAATACTGGCTCATCTGTCCGAAAAATACCAGGTATTAATCTTGCTTCTTCTTTTCTCTCTTGCCATAAGCGGGCTACTGGAATAAGATAATCCTTTTGTTCTTCTTTTCCTTTAGGATAAAAAGTGTAATAAGGGTCTACTCCCGCCTTTTTCATATTTATTCTATTAGATACGGTTTGGAATCTTCTGCTAGTTTCTAAGGTAAAAACTTGCTGATTATATACATAAATTCCCCGATTCCTTAGCTTAGTAACTGCCTCTGTTAACTCAGGGGTAACCTCAGATGCGCTCTCAATGTGAGTAACTACACAGACATTTCTCTTTCCAGGTTTTATATAACCAGCTAATAAATCAACTAATTTATCAGTTATTCTTTGAGGAAGAGTAACTAAAACTCTACTACCCCATCTAATATTAATTACGTATTCCTTTTGGCATAATTTATCCATTATATATTTTATTCGATTATTATTTAAAGCAAATGGGTCGCCACCAGTTACCAATACATCGGTCATAGCCGAATGCTGCCCAAACCATTGTAAAGCTCTATCCATAGATTCCTTACTGGGCATACCATCAGCCTTCATCGGACCAGTTATTTCCCAGTTTCTCTGACAATAGACACAAATTTGGGGGCAGGTATCATAGGCTTTTAAAATAGAAATCATGGGATATCTTCTGGTAATGAATTCTTCGGGAGAAGTATCATGTTCACCCATAAAATCAAAATAATATGATTTTTCTTTCCGATGTTCTATCATCAATTTAACATAATGCATAGGAGGAATAACCTGAGATCTCACTTGATAATCATATTTTCTATCACTACGAGAAAAATCGAATAAAGAAAGATAGTAAGGAGTAATACCGAAAGGTATTTTATTTTCTATAGCAATCTCAATAGCTTCAATATCCTCCTCAGTAAGAGGAATTAATTTTTTAAGATCTTCTATATCTTCTTTATCCTGGAAAATATGTTTTAGGTGCCACTTATAATCATTCCAATTGTCTAATGTTGCTCTAAAATAATCTAATATCTTTTGGCGATTCTCTTCTCTTTCCCTAACCAATTTAGGATCAAGCCCAAAAGGATAACGGTTAATAAAAGTTTGTACTTTTTCATAGAGTTTATCTAAGTAATTGGAACGGGTTCTCCCTGCTTCTCTACCTTTAACTTTGGCAAAATTTACATTCTTAATACCATCTTTTTCCAATAAAGGACTTAACCATCCTGAGGAAGTGTCTGCTTTTCCCTTTATCGCCTTAAAAAGATGAATAAATTCTTCTAAAAAACCTTCGCTGATTTCTTCTGTTATTTCTTGATTGTCTTTAGTAAGACTCCATAAATAATTTAAAGTGCTAAAACCAGCGATTTTCTCATTTCGAGGGGAAATAAAATTACTAAATACTTTTATGGCTTCTAATGCAGTAGCATAATCTAATTTATGTAATTCTTCTTCTCCTTCTCTATACTTCCATTCCAAATCCTTAGAAAATTTAAAAAGACTCTGCCGAGCTTTTTCTAAATCCTCACTTTCCTTTAATAATTTAAAAATTTCTGGGTTCTCTTTCCACAGCTCTTTTATTAAGCTCTTACTCATTTTAATTTATTTTTTCCCTTTCTATAAAATAATTTGTTTATAATGTTTATTTCTTTAATATTAAGTTAAAAAAATTTACAATATAAATCTTAATAAAATACCTTATACTTTTCCCAAATTTCTTCTAATTCAGATAAAGATTCTAAGTTTTTCTTTCTTCTTCTTACTCCTACTGCAGTTACTAAAGCATTTATCAAACTAAGAGGAGCAGTAAAAGAATCGATAAAAGAATTAAGATTGCTTTCAGCAAATACGCTAACATCAGCAAGTTGAGCTAAAGGAGATAATACACTATCGGTAATTGCAGCTGTCTTTGCTCCTTTCTTTTTGGCATATTCCATAATTTCTACAGTCTTTAGAGTATATCGAGGGAAAGTAATGCCTAGTATCAGGTCTTTTTCATTTATATTAATCAACCTTTCAAAGAGATCGCTAACTCCAAAAGTTATGGTAGTTACATTTTTTAAAATCAAATGGAGAGTATAACCCATAAAATAAGCTAATGAAGTGGCAGTTCGAAGACCTACAATATATATACAATCTGCATCCAACATTTCTTTTACCAATTTATTAAAAGATTCTCGAGATATATTATCCATAGTTTTTTGGATATTATCAATATCATTACGGAAAACTTCGTACAAAATACTTTCCCCACTGTTAGCTATTTTTATAGATCTTTTTAGCCGGCTAACGGTATTTAATTTGTTTTTGATTCTATTCTGCAAGTCCTTTTGTAAGGCTGGGTAACCTTCATAGCCTAAAAAATCAGCAAATCTTACAACAGTGGATTCACTGACTCCCACTACTTTTCCTAAATTAGCAGCAGTAAAAAAAGCAGCTTTATCGGAATGTTTCAATAGATAGGTAGCAATTAATTTTTGACCTTCACTGAATTTTTTAAAATTGTCTTTTATGCGTGAGGGTAAATCAATATAATTCTTCTCTTCTTCTGGATTCAATTTATATCTCCATAAATTTCAATTATTAAACAGTAATGATAATGCAAGAATTGCACCAATATAATTTTTTAATGCAGTTTTTCCTTCTATTATATACTGTACTACATAAATTTAAAAAGTCAATATTTTTTTAAAAATTGTCATTTAAGAATCAAAAGTGCACTGTTTTTTAATGATTTAAAATTCAAAAGTGCACTAACCTGAAATGTTAAAAAGATGTAATCTAGAACTAAATTCTAAAGAGAAAAGAGGTTCTAAATTATGTCTACGCAATTACACAAAAACTTTACCGATGGTCAGGTTAAATCATTCTTAAAAAGTTATCTGGATAAAGAAATCAAGATTAATTATATTTTGCAAATGCTTAAAATCAAAAGAAGTAGATTCTTTAAATTGTTAGCAAAATATCGCAAAGATCCGGATAACTTTTCTATCCAGTATGAAAGAAAAACAATTAATCGAAAAATAAATCCAGATATTGAGAAAAATATTGTAAAAGAACTAAAGATAGAAAAAGATTTAATCAAAGCAAAAGAAGTACCGATTAAGTATTATAACTACAGTTACATAAAAGATCTTTTAGAACAAAAATATGGTCAGAAGGTATCTTTGCCTACCATAATCGACCGAGCCAAGAGAAATAATTTTTACTTTTTAAGACCGAAGAGAAAAGCTCATGATAGAGAAGTCATAACTAACTATCCGGGAGAACTTATCCAACACGATTCTTCTCATCATCTGTTTGCCCCTTATGCTGGTAGTAAATGGTATCTGATTACCTCAATCGATGATTACAGCAGGTTGATCTTGTATGCTGTCTTAGTAGAAAGAGAGACTACCTGGGAACATATCCTGGCCTTAGAGGCAGTTTTATTAAAATATGGATTCCCTCTGGCCTATTATGTAGATAGCCATTCCATCTTTCGCTTTGTACAGGGTAGAGATTCCTTCTGGCGAAATCACTACAAGTTGACTGATGAGGCCAATCCGCAGTGGAAACAAGTTTTGGATGACTGTAGGGTAAAGGTAACCTATGCGCTATCTCCGCAGGCCAAGGGTAAAATTGAAAGACCCTACAGGTGGATACAAGACCGATTGGTCAGGACCTGTTATAGAGAAAATATTAGAGATATTAAAAAAGCTCAATTAATCTTGAATTACCTTGTTAGAAGATACAATTACAGGATAGTTCATTCAACCACCGGGGAGATACCTTATATTAGATTTCAAAGAGCAATAAGGGAAAAGAGAACTTTATTTAGAGAATTTAGGATAATGCCACCTTTTTTATCAACCAAGGATATTTTTTGTTTAAGGGTTGATAGAATGGTAAATTCTTATCGTAAAATTTCTATAAATAATTTAGAATTAAAAGTACCTGGTGCACCACTACATGAGAGGATACAACTTCGGATAGTACCGGATAAAGAATCCGGTGTATCGGAAGTAAGATTCTGGCATAGAGATAATTTTTTAGGTAAGCAAAAAGTTAAAAATAGTGAGCTTAATTTAGTGCACTTTTGAAATTTAACTAACATTTTATTTAAATAGCGATAATAGGGCCAGACACCTATTTATCAGCTTTCTTCTTAAGTCTTTTTTAGGGACCTCTATCTATGATAATACCTAAAGCCTCAATTATCCGGTTAAGACACTTCTCGAGTCCTATAGGTTTTCCGTTAAACATTACCGAATTATTAACCTGACACAGCTTCTCTATTTATTTAATTTAAAACTAAAATATTAATTGTCTAAGAAAATGGGTGTCTGTCCTTATTATTTCCCCTTATTATTTCCCCTTACAGCTTTTCTGCCAAGCACGATACTTCCTCCTATCACTTAGCAACCTTTTAAAAAAATGAGGTCTATCCCAACTTGAATCCTAAAACAACTTATAAATTTTTTGTTTTAAATCATTTATTACCAATTTAAACGGGGGTAAGTCTGGAACCAGAGGGCCTAACCATTGTTCCCAGGTTTTGGCAATATAATCTAATAAAATATTATCAAAAAATTCTTCTGGATTAGTAAATTCTACTTCTTTAACTTTGCATTTTTCTAAAAAAAGCGTTGATATAATTTCCATCCTTAACGCATTCGAGTAACTATTTAATATTCTCCAGGTATCGTAATAATCTCTTGCTCTCGATCGGGTCCACCCGCGTTCTTTTAATTTTTTAAAATGCTGCAATATTGCCCGCATCTTCTCTGCTATAATCTCTTCGAGAGAATAGACGTTTATTTCCTGAAATATTTCCTCTTCATAACCATGAAGTATAAACTTTTTTATCGGTTCAATCTGTATCGGTTCATCCATAGTAATTTCAACCATCACTTTTGGTAGGAATTGACGATGCCAGGGGAATTTCCCTCTTAAAAGAGAATAATAGGAGAATAATAGGGACAGACACCTATTTATCAGCTTTCTTCTTAAGTCTTTTTTAGGACGTCTATCTATGATAAGACTTAAAGCCTCAACTATCTAAATATGGAACTCCTCTACTTCTTTGGATTTTCCCTTAAAAAATACCGAATTACGGAACTAGTTTAATCTTCTCCTATCACCTTGCAGAAGTGATATCAGTAAAAATAGGTGTCCCTATTAATCCTGCTATTAATCCTTCAGGTCTTACAATATCACTTTTTATCTTCCCGCTCCAATTTTTTCAATCGCCCTGCTCACTGTAGTATATTCACGCCAATATATTCTGCTATCTATTTGTTATATTGCAAGACCCCGTACTCTTTTAATTAAGCTTATATATATTTGAAATTGAATCTCTATATCAAGTTAACTAATATAAATAATATAGGTAGAAATAATCCTAAACCAAATATGTTAACTATCCAACAGGAATTTGCCAAATCCAGGTTTAATCCATATATCGAAGGTGGTATTAAAGAATTAAAGGCTACGGGCATTGATGAAAGAATCAGTATAACTTTAAGAGGTAAACCACCAATAATTTGATGATAACCCATTAAAAAACCTATCGAAACCATTACTGCCGGTATTATCATGAATTTGATACAGGTAATTAAAATAGATTCTTTTAAATACTCTCTTACTTTTTTTAATTTCATGGA
>Ga0307991_1002611_pt1 | contig 12116 bp, 8 predicted proteins | sample EllFjometagen131_FD_203146 | JGI IMG/M metagenome (GOLD analysis project Ga0307991, IMG submission 203146) | Marine microbial communities from Ellis Fjord, Antarctic Ocean - #131 | ecosystem: Environmental > Aquatic > Marine > Unclassified | place: Southern Ocean | collected 2014-10-08 | reverse complement strand
GAAGGTAAATTTCACAGGGCAGGCTTTATGCTTGATACTGGAAACTGAAAACTAAAAATTTTTATCCTGTTAAAAATATAAACATTATGAAAAAAAATTTACTAATAGTTCTTTCATTAATCTTTATTACAACCACAATATTTTTATTTTCCGGCTGTAAAAAAGATAAGATTACTACTCCTGCTATTGTTCTTAACGGTGATAATCCTATGTCTGTTATACTAAAAGGTGCATTTACCGAGCCGGGATTTACTGCAAATGATGATACGGATGGAGATATTACTTCTTCGGTTACTGTTGAAGGAGATGTTAATACAGATACAGCCAATGCTTATATAATAACATATACAGTAACTAACTCAGGAGGTGTAACTGTTGAAGAAAAGAGAACTGTTAATGTTGTGAACAAAAGTGCTTCGCGTGAAGGAGATTATAATGTTCACGATATTATTACAGGACCAAGTAATGGAATTTATAATTATATTGCCACAATCACAGCATCGACAACAAAAAACGATACACTTTATATATCAAATTTTGCAAGTTTTTCTTATAATTGTTCTGTTGAAATAGCTTTTGACAACATTGGAAATATTTCAATACCTGAACAAACATTATCAGGCGTTCCTGTTGGCAGCGAAGGAACAATCTCTGGAAGCGGAACAACAGAAGATGATGGAACAACACTAAACATAACATATATAATTAATTATTATGCCGGAGGCACTGATAATGGTAACGCAACATATACAAAAAATTAATTGTCTCATATTATGTTGCATTTTCTAAAATAAAAAATATCTGATTTCTTATCCATACTATTTTATTCAATACCTATTTTAAAATCATTTCATTACTTTTGCATTTATGAAATTAAAAAGAGATATTCATATTGTTCTTATTATAAGATTATTAATAATATTGTTATTATTTATCTTATCAGGAATATTATTTTATCTGTTTAATACAAATCATTTTAATGCACTAAATTTTGTTGAATTTTTAAAACTTTTATTCTATGGAATACGTTTTGATATATCTGCTATCATTTATGTTAATATTCTTTTCATTATATTAAACATAATACCTTTTAAATTTAGATATAACAGAACATATCAAACAATAAACAAATATATTTTTATTATTGCCAATTCAATAGCTTTAGCATTCATTTTTATTGATTTTATTTATTTCAGGTTTACATTAAAGCATACAACATCTGATATATTTAATTTGTTTGGTGTTAGCGGTGATATGTATAGTTTGATTCCTCAATTTTTAAAGGATTATTGGTGTGTGGCTGTTTTATTTATTCTGTTTATCATTTTTATGATATTTTTATATAATAAAACAAAAACAGAACTTAAAACCATAAAAAATAATTTTATTTATTATTTTTATCAAAGTATTTTATTTATATTATTTGCTTTATTTTCAGTAATTGGTATGCGTGGCGGATTGCAGCTAAAACCGATTAGCATAATCACAGCAGCACAATATACCTCAGCACAAAATATTCCTCTTGTTTTAAATACTCCTTTTACAATAATCAGGACTCTGAATAAAAAAGGATTAAAAAATGTTGTTTTTTTTAAAGATACAACAGAATTAAACAAAATATACAGTCCTTATCATTCATATAGTAAGAATACTTTTTTAGTGTCAAAACAAGACACACAAAAACTTAATGTTATTATAATTATTCTGGAAAGTTTTTCAAAAGAGCATTTTGGCTCTTTAAATAAAAATTTAGAAAACGGAGATTATAAGGGCTTTACACCTTTTCTTGATTCTTTAATATGCCAAGGTTTGTTTTGTACAAATGCTTTTGCTAACGGTAAAACATCAATACAAGCTATTCCTGCTGTGATATCAAGTATTCCTACACTTATGGACAATCCTTATATAACATCAATTTACTCAGGAAATAAAATTAATAGTTTAGCAAAAATTTTTAAAAAACAAGGATATACCAGCAGCTTTTATCACGGTGGTAAAAATGGAACTATGGGCTTTGACGCATTTGCAAAAATGGCTGGATTTGGTAACTATTATGGGAAAGATGAATATAATAATGACGAGGATTATGATGGAAACTGGGGCATCTTTGATGAAAAATTTTTGCAATTTATGGCAAAAAATCTTAATAAAACAAAACAACCTTTTTTCGCAACAGTATTTACTTTATCTTCTCACCATCCTTATACTATACCCCCAAAATATAAAGGTAAATTTCGTAAAGGCAAATTAAAAATTCAGCAAAGTGTTATGTATGCTGACTATTCTTTAAAAAAGTTTTTTGAAACAGCATCAAAAATGAAGTGGTTTGATAATACCTTATTTGTTTTTACACCTGACCATACTTCTGAGGCATATCACACTTATTATCAAAACAGAGTTGGAATGTATTCTGTTCCTATACTTTATTACAGACACAATAGCAATCTGAAAGGAAAAAATAATAATATAACCCAACAAATTGATATAATGCCTTCTATATTAGATTATCTTAATTACAAAAATGATTATATTGCCTTTGGGCAAAGTATTTTTGATACAACTTCCGACAATTTTTCTGTAAGCTATATAAATAATACATATCAATTAATAAAAGACGATTATGCTTTACAATTTGACGGAAAAAAATCCTTGTCTTTATATAATATCAAAAAAGACAATCTTTTACAAAACAACATTTTAGATTTTGATATTAAAAACAGAAAAAAAATGGAAACATTTTTAAAAGCAGTTATACAAAGCTATAATAACAGAATTATTAATAATGACTTAACAGTTAATGATATACATAATTTTCCAGTAAGAATAAAAAAATAATAACTATTCATGTATCAGGCAATTGCCGGATTAATTCTGTAGATAACAATCAATGGTGCAAACATTTTATATAATAAGAGGAATAAATATTTTTAATAAAATATTATTAGTAATTCTTGTTAAATAAAAAACAAATCTTACATTAAATTTAAAACTCGGAATTTTGAATAACCTGACAGGGTCTAAAAGACCTGTCAGAGTTTTGAATTTTATTTGTTTTAATTTCTTTTTAAAACTCTGTCAGGTGCTTCGCACTCTGACAGGTTAAAAAAAAATTAAAAATATAAACACACTTGTGCTGAACTTGTTGAAGTAAAGGAATAATTATAATTTTATCAAAGTTTTTTAATTTATAGAAGTCCCCTTAACAATTAATGATATACCTAATTTGTCAAATAAGAATAAAAAAACAAAAACTATTATCAGGTAATTATCTGATTAACCCTATAGATAACAATTAACGGGCGAACATTTTCTATAATAAGAGAAATAAATATTTTTAATAAAATATTATTAGTAATTCTTGTTAAATAAAAAACAAATCTTACATTTGCATTTTTTTAATAATTATTAAAGAATAAATTGAATCAGAAATTCTATTAATAAAAATGGACACTATAAGCTATAAGACATTAAGCGCCAAGAAGAAAGACTTAAAAAAAGAATGGTTTGTTATAGATGCTGAAAATCAAATATTAGGACGATTGGCATCAAAGACTGCTATTATAATTAGAGGTAAACATAAACCTAACTTTTCACCACATCTTAACTGTGGCGATAATGTGATTATAATTAATGCAGAAAAAGTTAAACTTACAGGTAAAAAAATTACAGATAAAGTATATGTTAGACATACAGGATATCCTGGAGGGCAACGATTTACAACACCAAAAGAAGTACTGAATAAAGACCCCAAACTTCTGGTTGAAAAAGCAGTAAAAGGTATGTTACCAAAAAATAAATTAGGAAGAGATTTGTATAAATCTCTTCATGTATTTGTTGGTCAGGAACACATTTATAATGCTCAAAAGCCTAAACAATTAAACTTACACTCAATAAAATAAAAATATGGAAGTAATTAACACCTTAGGAAGAAGAAAAACTTCGGTTGCACGAATATATCTAAAACAAGGTAAAGGAAAGATAATTGTGAACAAAAAAGATTATAAAGAATATTTCCATACAGAGACATTATATTATATCATTCAACAACCTTTTGTAATTACTAATACAAAAGATAAATATGACGTTAAAGTAAATATTAATGGTGGTGGTATAACCGGACAAGCAGGAGCTTTACAATTAGCCATCTCAAGAGCATTAGTAAAAATTGATAAAGAATATCTTTCAGCTCTTAAAGAAAAAGGATTATTAACAAGAGACCCTCGCATGGTTGAACGAAAAAAACCTGGACAGAAAAAAGCACGTAAAAAGTTCCAATTTAGTAAACGTTAATTCAATACTATAATATACAGAATGGATAGAACTAATTTTAATGAATTATTAGAAGCAGGTGTACACTTTGGACACTTAAAAAGAAAATGGAATCCTAACATGGCTCCTTACATCTTTATGGAACGTAATGGAATTCATATTATAGATCTTTACAAAACAGTTGCTAAAATAGATGAGGCAGCTTCTGCTCTAAAGCAAATAGCTAAATCAGGCAAAAAAGTACTCTTTGTCGCAACAAAAAAACAAGCTAAAAATATTGTTGCAGAACAAGTTAAAGAAACTAATATGCCTTATGTAACAGAAAGATGGCCTGGAGGACTTTTAACTAACTTTACAACATTCAGAAAAGCTGTCAAAAAAATGTCTTTAATAGATAAAATGACTATTGATGGCACGTTTGAAAACATGTCTAAAAAAGAAAGATTGTTACTTACACGCGAAAGAGCTAAACTGGAAAAAAACTTAGGAAGTATAACAGACCTCACACGGATACCATCTGCTTTATTTATTATAGATGTTAATAAAGAAAGAATTGCAGTGGCTGAAGCAAAAAAACTAAACATACCAACATTCGCTATTGTAGATACAAACTCTGACCCAAGAAATATTGACTTTATCATACCAGGTAATGACGATGCTTCTAAATCTATCTCTATAATAATAAAAATTATGACTCAGGCAATAACAGAAGGTCTTAATGAAAGAAAAATTGATAGAGAAAAAATATCAGAGATAGAAAATAAGAAAAAAATAGAAAACAGAAAAAACCAAGAGACAGACAAACAAGAATATTCCGGTAAAAGAAAAAGAATTAAATCAAAAGTTGTAAAATTTGAAAAAAAAGTATCTGAACAAACTAAAAAAACAGAAAAAACTCTGTCTGTTACAGCAAAAAAAGAAATTTCTGATAAAGATTCTATAAGTAAAAAAACAGAAGAAAATAAAACCACATAAAAATTTTCATATTTATTCAGTCAGCCGCCTAAGTAGAATAATCAACAGATGAGTCAACTACGAAAAGTCAAAATTGTGTCATTCCGAATTTAGTTCGGAATTTCTAATTCCAATAATATCAAAAGATGCTGAAACAATATTGAAACAAGTTCAACATAAAGTTCAGCATGACAAATAAGCAAATATCTACTTTTCGGAAAGGACTCACAAATTAAATATTTATTAATAAACTAAATACTTATCAAAACTACCCATTTCATTTGTAAGGATGCTCCCATTAAATACAGCATTTGCAATTTGATAAGTTGTAAAACATAAAATAAAAAAATGACAAAAATCACAGCTTCGGATGTAAATAAATTAAGACAAATTACAGGAATAGGAATAATGGATTGCAAAAAAGCTCTTGTTGAATCTGACGGAAACTTTGAAAAAGCTATCATTTATTTAAGAAAAAAAGGTAAAAAATTATCTGAAAAAAGAGCTGGCAAAGAAGCAAAACAAGGTATTGTTATATCTAAAGCATCACAAGACAATAAAAAAGTTGTATCTATAATGCTTAATTGTGAAACTGACTTTGTAGCAATGAATCAGGAATTTAAAAATCTGGCAAACACTATCCTTGATAAAGCATTATCAGAAATGCCTAAATCTATTGAGCAATTAAAATCTTTAACTGTCAATGGAAAAACTATTGCTGATATTATATTAGATAATATGGGGAAAACAGGTGAAAAAATAGAACTGTCAAACTATGAATATATTGAATCACCAAAAGTATTCGCCTATAATCACCAGGGAAACAGACTGTCAGCAATCGTTGGATTAAATAAAAATAATATTGATAATATTGACATTATAGCAAAGGAAATATCTATGCAAATAGCAGCTATGAGTCCTGTTGCAATAGATAAAAATGATGTGAATCCTAAAATTGTTGAAAATGAAATAGAAATAGGAAAAGAACAAGCAAGACGAGAAGGCAAACCCGAAAAAATGATAGGAAAAATTGCTATTGGTAAACTAAACAAATTCTATCAGGAAAACACTTTGCTAAATCAAAAATATATTAGAGATAATAAAAAAACTATACGACAATATCTTGCTGAAAATGATAAAGACCTTACTGTTACTGACTTTAAACGACTTATGCTAAAAGAATAAAATTTCTACAAAACCTGTCAGAGTTCGCTTTAAACCTGTCAGAGTGCAAAGCACCTGACAGTGTTTAAAGCGAAAAAAATTTTAATCAAAATTAATATTGAAATTTTTTTGCAATGATTATCAGACTATTAACAAATAATTGAAGAGATAACTAATTAAGAAATAACCACCATAGTGGTGGTTACACAATCGTTATAGCCAATATTAATAAAAACATTGACATATGAAAAAGACCATTTTTATTATCCTACTTGCTTTCTTGTCTTTGCATTCATTTTCACAGACTAAGAAAAATTCTATCGGCGTGAATAAACAATATAACACTCCTGACACAACAAGATCATTTGTACTAATGAATATTTTAAATTTCGACAATAGCAAAGACAGTCTTATTAAATTTTGGGGTAAACCTAAGAATAATGAAACTGGACAAATTAGCTGGACACATATTGACATACCTAATGTTGGTAAAGACTTGAATGTAATACTGACCGACAGAATTTGCACTATTGAAAAGGGTTATATGATGTGCATTCAATTTAAAGACAAAGAAGATAAAGAAATGAAAATGAAAAATTTAAAATCAAACCAACTTAGAGACATTGAAATAACTATAACAAATCAAGTTGGTAAGAATATTATCAACAGCAAAACAAAGACAGAAATTGTAAAAACCTTATTGGAAAGCATAGTTGAGTAATTTAATACTGGCTATAACACGCTGTGGGTTTTAGTGGCTATGGACGTTTTTCATTGACAAATATGGTGGTTGAAAGTATATTTTTGTAAATTTGTGGATAGTAAAGTGGGTATACACGCCACCAAAAACCCTACAGCTACCCGATATCTAGCATATTGTAGAGTTTTATCATAGAATTCGGGGTTCATATCAAAGTTAACCGCTACTCATTATCAGGTTCTTCTATCTCAGTATTTTCAATATCAGGTTCTTCAATAACATCTGGTTGAAATTTTTTAAGAAAACTTTTCTTTTTTCTCAGACTGGATAAAGTATAGGAATAAGACATTTCTTTTCCTTTGGTTTTCATTTTTCTGTCTTCCGGTTTTGTCTCTCTAATTATTTCATTAAAAATTTTATCTGATGATATTATTTGCATTATGCCTCTTCTGTAGTTAAAAAAATACCATTCTGATTCTTCGGGTTCAAGATAAACGGTAATTTCGTCTCCGCTTCTTTTTTTCACAATTTCAATATATCCGTTAACATACTTATTGATTTGTGCTTTGTTAATACTTCCTATTCCAATAGGTCCTTGTGAGATATAGGACTTTGTTTCAGAATCCCACTTAAATTGAACATCAGTTAATAGCAATGTGTGTTTAAGTTCTGAAGGATATTTTTTAATAAATCCATACATAGTTATATCTGATATTAATTTATCGGCTTTTTCTTTACTAAGAATTCCATATAAAGCTTTAAAAACTGTTTCTCTTGTAATATCTACGGGTTCTAAATCATAATATTGTTCCAAGCTATTACTTATAATTTTTATTGCTTTGTCAGAGAAGAAAAAGTCCAAAGACATAAGTAAGTCAAAGTATGTAGAATCTGATATTATATAATGACTAACATTGCCATAAGTTTTTATTTTTGTTTGTCCAAGATTATCGGTTAAATTTATTTCACCTTCCCCGTAAGTAATACAGTCATTTCTATTTAAACTCAAATAGTTACCCGGTAATGTAGATTCTTTTAATTTATCTTTTGTTGATATTCTATATTCCTGAGATAATGAATCAAATGTTAAAAATCCATCAGAAGATATAATTTCCTGGTTGCTATATTTATATTTTTTATATAAAAAAGAAGAATATACATTATTAGAATCATTAGATATTAAGATAGAGGCAGTTATATTTTTATCATTAATATCTTTGGGTTTTTGTGATACAGGGATATAAATTTCATTAGGGTCAATATCTGCTTTAAATTTGAGCCAGCTTATAAGGGTATCGCAATCATGTTTTATTTTACAAAAGCCATCAAAGTTAAGGAATTCTTTGCTTGCAAGCAGATTAACTTTTCCTGTATATTCAAAGTAAGGGCTTAGAGTAAAATTTGCCGATGTATCTATAATTCCACAGGCATAGGTTTGTGTTGTGCTGTCAACAGCTATTTTATTAAAATATATTTGCTGTTTGGTTTTCGTCTCATCAATATAATCATATTTACCTACTGCTTCATAGTTTTTTCTTGAGAATACATCAACCATTGCATCATAGATGATATGATATTTTGTTGTTGTATTTGCCATTATAAGAGCATTATCAAGGGTTTGCATTTTAGCTTCTTTAAGTATTGTTACATTTCCTTTATCAGGGAAAATTACAGCGTCAGCAATTTTAATAACTTTAACATCTGTAGCATAAATTATATTGTCTTTTAAACTATATTTAGCTCTTGGTGAATAAAACCCCAAAGAATCCTGGTCAGGATGTACTGATATAAATTTAGAACCTTTTAAATCAACATCAGATAGTTCTTCTAAACTCAAAGTATCTAAATCAGCATCCATATTTTTGTTACTTGCCAGTTCTATTTCTGCTTTATCCATATACCAGTCAAATTCATTCATAAAGCAAATATATTGATTAACAGGAAAATCAACTTTTGAGCCACCTATATTTGATTCAAATTTTCCTTTTCTTTTGTCAAAGTCAATATGTGCTTTATAATTATATGTTGCGAGAGATAATTTTGACAAGTCATAAGTTCTAAGACGGAAATCAGCTGTATCAGCATCAAATACGTGTTGTTTAAAATCAAATAGTTTTGATTCCACCTCTGCAATATCTTCAAATTTCATAATTCCTTTGCCTGCTAATCCTGAAGGTGCTAAAGTTATGCTTCCGTGCAAATCTGATTCGCTATTATACATTTTAATAGGTTTTTGTTTTTTAGATACAATCATTAAATCACGATAAGGGAACCATTGTTCATATACATCTTCTGCTGTAACGGTTGGATATTCTACTTGTTCTATTTGTTCTTTTATTTCATAATATTGTAAGTTAGCGTTCATTGAGTCAGGGGAAAAAATAAAATTATTAGATTCAGATGTTGATGTTAAGTATTTAAGAGAGCCATTACCTCTTAAGCCCTTATTGCTAAGGTCTATTATTGAAAAATATTGTCCTTTTCCGCCATAAGCAGGCAATCCTGATTCCTGGGTATTTTTTACAAATCCCAGAGAATAGTCAGGTTGAACTTTAAGAGGTTCGTCTATATCAGGAAATATGTCTGAAGATTTCAGATATCCTTCAAATGCTATGTTATCTGCATTAAAATTGTCTAAACTATCAAGAGAAAAAGGGTCTATATGAAAATAAAATTTATCTTTTGTATAGATACCATTTAAGATATTTTTTTTGTCAAAATACACATAAGATTCTGTTTTGCTGTTAAATATTGGATATTCATCAGAAGGTTTTGCTCCTGATTTATTATTTGGGAGGTCAATAAGCAGGTTTCCGCTAAGACCTTCAATAGAATTTTTAACTTTAACAAGTGGATAATTGCCAAGTTCATCTTTTTCTCTTTTATGAACTTTAAAAGTCAGAGAGTCAACATTAGGAAGATTAACTTTAAAATTGTCATATTCAAAAGAGAATTCTTTTCCGTAGAAATCAAACAGTCCTGCATGGACTCTTCCTGAGAATGTGAAGTCCCTATTTTTTTTCATGATAAGTTCTTGGTTCTTGGGATATATATACACATTTTTTGAGTCGCTTAAAAATATTCTTGCAATACCTCTTAATTTAAGGTCAAAGTTTAACAAATTGATAGATGCGTTACTTTTACCTGATATAACAGAATTAAATTTAATAACATCATAATCGGTTTTGCCTACTTTAGCATTCAAATAGTCATATAATCTGTCTTTAATAATTATTTTATCATGGTCTAAATTATACATTATAAATCCCATATTACTAATTTTGATAAGAGATGCTTTTATTTGCTCATAAGGTTTTCTCATATATTCTGCAAATTCTTTAAGAAAGAATTCTTTGGAATTAATTTTTTTTGAATATTTTTTTATAGCAAGCAAAGGATTTATTTCATCTATTCCCTGTAGTTGAGAGAACCTTTGCTCGGAATAATAATTATTTGATTCAAAAATAGCTTTGCTAACATTTCCTATTCCTTTAATCATTTTCATATCTATTTTTGGCTCATCTAATTTCCAGTATAATGCTTCTACATATATATCTAATTTATGAAAAGAGTCAAAATAAGGGCTTTCTGCCAATCCTTGTTTTAGTCGTAATAATGATAGTTCTTTTTTGTCATCAATATATCTCACTTGTAATCCCGGATGATAAATAGAATCTTTTTCATAATAAATAGTTACAGATGCTCTTTGAGCAGAGATACGATCTTTTCTTATGGCATAGGCCTTAGAGGCAGTTACTAAGAATTTTTTACCATCTTTTTTAAATATAAGATAAGTATCTCGTTTTTTATCACCGGAGCCAATAAATTTTGAGCCACGCATAGAGAAGCCACCTTCATAGTCAATATTTTCAAAAATTTCTTTTATTTTTAAATGTTTATTATATGAGTCAAAGCGAGGATATAAAGATTTTTCTTCTGTTACATTAGCTTTAATTTTTTCAGTTAATTTTCCAAGCAAAGGTTTATAAAAATAATTTTTATTATAGAACGTAACAGTGTCAGCCGAGTATTTTGAAAATTTAACATTAATAGTATATTTACGTAGTTTTGCATATACATCATCCTTGTCTAAACCTGCTCTTTGCCAGTCCACTTTTCCTTCTTGTCCTTTCCATTCATATTTTATAGGATAATAAGTTCCTTTTGTATTATATATGCACGAGCTATCGCCTTTTGAGTAGCAAGTCAGGTCTAAATAGTTAAATATTATTTTTGGCTCATTATCATACTTAAAATACCAGTCATTATTACTTGCCTGCCACTTTGTTGTATAAGATTCATAGATGATATTATCTGTAATGAGGTTATTGATAATTTCCAGATAAGATATAAATTGTCGTGTATTTGACATATTTATCAACTTTTCAAGCCCTGAACTCCATGCCATAAAACTTTCTTCTGTTTGGTTAGAATTAGCAAAATTTAATAACGCTGTAAGATATTTTTTAAAATAAGGGAAAGGTCTCATTTTACGTTTTAGCATAAGATTTGATATTTTATATATTTGTTGCTCTTGTTCTTCTGTAAATATTCCAGCATTCCAGTCCGCAGCAAAGGTCTCCATAAATTCTTTTGCTATTTTTTTTTCTTCTTTTTTGTTTGTCTTTTGCAGAAATATTGTCATTTCATTAATGAAATCTTCATGATTCTCTGAAAAATTTTTGAATGTTTGAGATGACAGGTCATTACTATAAGAGAGAGTAACAAAGAAAATAAGCAGATATATAAAACGTTTTATTAACATTTTTTAAAATTATTGGATTATAAGCAAAATTTTTATACAAATTTATATAAAACAATCTATTTTATATAAACAACATAAAAATGGCTAAATATTATTTTGAGGTGCTACATAAAATAGTATTTTACAAGCTACCCTATTTTAATTTAGCTTGAGATTCCTCATTCCGCGGAGTTTACACTGAACCCAGTGAATGTGCTCCATTCGGAATGACAATTTTGGTTAATATATTATGGGGAAAGAGAGGCGTTTCGCCTTAGGCGAAAC
>Ga0307991_1002609_pt1 | contig 12127 bp, 10 predicted proteins | sample EllFjometagen131_FD_203146 | JGI IMG/M metagenome (GOLD analysis project Ga0307991, IMG submission 203146) | Marine microbial communities from Ellis Fjord, Antarctic Ocean - #131 | ecosystem: Environmental > Aquatic > Marine > Unclassified | place: Southern Ocean | collected 2014-10-08 | reverse complement strand
GATGCAACGCCATGAGGTTGCCGATAAGGACTTCCACGTCACGGCAAACACCGTGCTAAAACTGGCATCCCAAGCCCGCTCCCTCTTCGAGAGTTCTGAAGTTGATGAAAAACGCCAATTGCTGAATTTTGTATTTCAGAACTTGCGTTTAAACGAAAAAACACTGCTCATAAACACTCATGAACCTTTTACGGCCATGAGCACTTATAAGCAGTGTCCCTTTAGTTGGAGGTGGAGAGAATCGAACTCTCGTCCTAAGTAAACTACATACTAGCTTCTACATGCTTAGCGTTCTAAAATAGTACCGTCCTCGATGTAAAACGCGCCACTAAGGCCGGCCTGCTTCATTTAATCTCGAGGATTCCTTCCCTAAAAGCGTCGGGGCAGAGCTCACACCACGTTAATGACGATAGCACCAGAACCCGCGGTCCAATCTTGGGCTATCGGGCTACAAAGATCGTTAGACCTTATACAGCAACACCATAAACGGCTTCTACGTCGTAATCGGCATTTATCTTTTTTACCGGTTTTTTTAGGAGGCCAACCGATATCCTCCGCATGCAACTAATACTTCGCTTCCTAGTCGAAACCAGTACACCCCCGTATTTTTCTATTTTCAGTATAACAAAAACCCTCTTATTAATCAAGCAATCAACAATACAATCCTACTACATAATCTTCGCAGCAATACCCGCCAACTTTGATCGTTCCGTTTTCGTCAAAGACATATGACCCGCAATATCGTGATTTTTAAATTTATCAACAACAACTGTAAGCCCATTGGAATCCTTATCAAGATATGGATTGTCTATCTGAGTAGGATCTCCAGTAAAGACGACTTTCGTCCCCTCTCCGGCACGAGATATCACCGTTTTAATATCATGAGGAGTAAGATTCTGGGCTTCGTCAATTATCATAAACATTCGTGGAAGAGAACGCCCTCGTATATATGTCATAGCTTCCATTTCCAGCCTATTGCTGTCAAGAACCCACTGCACCGTCTCAGCTGGCTCACGACTCAATGAATCACACAAAAAATCCAGATTATCATATATAGGTTGCATCCAGTGAACAAGCTTTTCTTCTTTCGTCCCGGGAAGATGCCCGATATCCTTACCTAGCGGCACTATCGGCCGGCTCACCAATATCTTCGAATATATTCCTTCATCGAACGTCTTATGAAGCGCACACGCAAGTGCTAACAGGGTTTTCCCCGTTCCAGCAGGACCAGTAAGCGTAACCAAGTTGATATCATCACGCATCAACAAGTCCAATGCACATCGCTGTTCAACATTTAGAGGTTTAACACCCCAAACACCATTCTTCATACTAATGAGAGGTACTAGCTTTTTGGTATCGGAATGATATCGGCATACAGCCGTAGAATTTCCATTGGGCACTTGTAACAAACAATACTCGTTAGAAATCAAACCGTCCAACTCAAGGTCGAGCAGACCATCCTTGTAGAAAGCATCAATCTCACGATTAGAAACCTCAACTTCGCGAAACCCTCCATAAATATCGTCATACGGAACTTTTTCCTTCTCATAATCCCGAGCCTCAAGCCCAACAGCACCAGCCTTGACACGTGCAGCAAAATTCTTGGAAACAAATACAACACGATCTCCCTGCTCACACAACAAGTATGCTGCCATAATTATCTGATTCCGCTTCTCAGACAGCCCAAAAGCACTATTATAATCAGTCTTTACATTCATCTGAATGCGTATCGTAGCACCGTTCTCTATAACAATACCTTCATGTAAATTCCCAGAACCTACCCTACCTAGCGAATCAAAATACCTTATAACCTGACGAGCATTTTGCCCTAACTCGGAATGAAGCTTCTTCATAGCATCCAACTCTTCTAAAACCATCATTGGAACTACAACCATGCTGTGAGGAAATTGCGTCAACGCTATGGGATCATGCAACAACACATTAGTATCAATAACAAACGTCTTAGGTTTCATCGACCACCCTCCATATATATGTATATTACCTTAAACACACCGTAACAATTCACTAGCAAATTTTTCCATAGGAAAAAAGAAAAAACGCAATTCAGCAATCTTGCCTTCCGAGTGCTAAAGCATTGACGTTTTCTTCGCTTTTATGATACACTCAATGCTAAACGTAGTAAACATGGTATTTTTATGAAGATAAACGACAAGATAATCAGCATTCCTCCACATCTCTCAACATCGTGGGACAGCGTTCAATCGGTGCGCATCGAGGATAAAAAAGACGAAAAAATATTGATCGTGAGCTTATCTGATGGTTCGCATGTAGAGATTCCAGACCTCGATAAAGACACCTTTGATAAAGTTTTTGAGATGCACGCATCCTATCTCGAACACAAACGCGACGCAAATTCTTCTGCTGGAGGAAGCTCTGAAGACCTAAAGTCAGGCTTTCCATCTTCAATCTCTAAAGCCATGGATCTATTGAAATCTTCTGAGGGATTCCTCAGCGCCTCTGGTAAAATGATGGGCTTTCCTATCGATATCGGCAACGGAGAGGGATTTGGCGACCTGGAAGCAATACTACGCCATAACCCAGACCAATCGAACCTACCACCTCTGCCCAGAGAAATCATAGAACAAATCAAATCCATCAGCAAGGTTATACCTATAGACGATGACGCTCTTCCTAAGCCCGTAGAGGGATGCAACTGCACATACTGTCAAATCGCTCGATCAATGCATCATGGTATCGAAGAAAAGGATTACAACAATAACGAGGAAGAAGAAGTCACCGATGAAGATCTTCGGTTCCGCGAGTGGGACATAAAACAAAGCGGGGATAAACTATACACAGTTACAAACTCTCTCGATGCCAACGAAGAATACAAGGTGTTTCTTGGAGATCCAATCGGATGCACCTGTGGTCAGAAAAACTGCGAACATATCCAGGCAGTTTTGCGATCATAATCACACCCAAACAGACTCAAGAATCGGCTTGGGTATGCACGAGATCCATCCTTTTTGAGAAATTATCAACAATTCCAATTTTAGCCTAGCTAAAATACAACATTCTATTTATAATGATTTTGTTTTGGAACGAGAAGGAAAGTCGTGATAATGCCTCTGTTAAGCTTCTCTTGACCCCATTTTTCTCATTCCAAACTTTTAACTAGTAAAATACTTTATGCACCACGATTTGTGTTGCATGGCTTTTTTGTAGGAGATCCGCAATGGCTAAGAAAATATATGTTGGTAATTTGCCACATAAAATGACTGATAATGACCTAAAAACTTTATTTGAATCACATGGCGAAGTTCTGTCGGCACAAGTAATTGTAGACAGGGATACTGGACGCTCTAAAGGCTTTGGTTTTGTCGAAATGTCCGATGAACAAGAAGCCCAAACAGCTATTGACACCATGAATGGCAAAGAAGCTGACGGACGACCACTAACAGTAAACGAAGCAAGACCTCGCAAAGACCGTAACGAAAGAAGCGGCGGTGGTGGCGGCGGCGGCGGCGGCGGTTATCGCAGTCGTAGCGGCGGTTTCGGCGGCGGCGGCAGTGGCGGCGGCGGCGGTGGCGGTGGCGGAAGACGCTACTAGTCAATATCACCACACTAGAGTGCAACATGCCATAAAAAGTATGTTGCACTTTTTTTTATCCTCGCATAAATTTCTACTTTTTTCTTCTTAAACATCGACAACATTGATTGCGCCAAAAACCAATTCTTGCTGCCAGTTGAGTATAACAACTTGAGGAAAAAATGCGTTTATGCAACTATTGATGCAGTAGTTTAATCACCTAGGGGGTCGTTATGTATAGAAGTATCACCTTTTTCTTCGCATGTTTTTCTTTGTGGGCTGTTCCCGCACTATCAATAGCCGACGGAAATATTACCGTGGCGCAATCGGACAAATCCGACTCAACAATTACTTCTTTTCGCCCGTTCACTGGAAAAACTACCGGCGATAAAGTACGCCTACGCGTAAACCCAGACCTAGACAGTCCTATTATCAAGGAACTGAACTCTGGAGATCTTCTTAACATAACGCAAGAGTCCGGAGATTTTTTTGCTGTGAAGCCTCCTGTCGGCACTAAAACATATATTTTCCGTACTTATATCCTTGACGGTCTTATTGAGGGCACAAACATCAACGTACGTCTTGCTCCGGATACCGAAGCGCCCATTATCGCACAGCTCAATACTGGAGACAACGTAGAAGGTATTGTCAGCCCAATAAACAGCAAATGGCTTGAAATAGCCCCACCAAAATCAGCACACTTTTATGTTTCTAAAGACTATATAGAATATGCAGGAGATTCCGACTTTATCGCTAAAGTCGAAAGACGCCGAAGAGATGTTAGCGAGGCACTAAATTCGGCATATCTCATAAGTCAATCAGAATTACGTAAACCTTTTGAAGAAATAAACTTCGACCTTATAAAGAAAAATTTCGATACTATCACCAAAGAGTACCAAGACTTTCCAGACCAGGCACAGAAAGCTTCAGAAGCGCTGAGCCATACACAAGAAGCATACCTCAACAAAAAAATCTCATATCTTGAAACAAAATCCTCAGATTCTCCTGATACATGGAAGACCAATAACGCAAATCTTAATGAGAAATTACAAACGTATGAAAAACAGATTTCAACACTTCAAAAACAGCAGAATACAAGCAAAAACTCTGAGACTGTAACAGCATCAAAAATAACGACTGATAAGATGGAAATTTGGGAACCTATAGAAGCCGACATATTCCGTAGATGGCAGATAGCCGACGAAGAAAATGCCGATAGAACTCTGGAAGAGTTCTATGCAGAACAAAGTCTTGAATCTAAGGTTATTTCAGGAATTCTCGAACCATATACCACGCTAGTAAAAAACAAGCCGGGCGACTATATTATCCGCCATGACAATGTACCAATTGCTTATCTGTATAGCACAAAAGCCAACCTACAGGATAGCATCGGCGAGCATGTAACTATCGTCGCGATACTTCGCGACAATAACAATTTTGCGTTCCCTGCGTATTTTGCGCTATCGATACGCTAGATATTACACCCATTGCTGGGCTGCAGACTGTAGCTCGGCACAAAGATCTATTATGAAAAAATATCGCTATTGGTTATACCCTTTAATCTTCATAATACTCATTGCGCCCTGGACGCCAAAACTCGACATGGCAATCTCGAGCTTTTTCTTCCATAACGGCCATTTTTCAACAAATTCTATTATACAATTCATATATGTTTATGGACTTCTACCAGCATGGATTTCTACTTGCATAGGTATGATCATAATTATTATATCAATATGGTCGAAACATATGAAAGCATATAGAAAAGCAGCGTGGATCCTAGTGCTTTCTCTAGCCCTTGGAGCAGGACTTATCGCTAATGTCATCCTCAAGGATCATTGGGGACGCCCACGCCCTACACAAATCGAAGAGTTTGGCGGAACTATGTCCTTCCGTCCATTTTATATGCCAAACTTCAGCATAAGTACACTGAAAGAATCAAAAAAATCATTCCCATCAGGACATGCAACAATGGGTTTTTACTTTTTATCACTCTACTTCGTAGGAAAACGCTACGACAACAAACTCATTTATTTTCTAGGGATTCTATTGACCGTCTCTCTCGGAACAGCATTAGGTATCACACGCCTGGCGCAGGGAGGACATTTTTTCTCAGACATCATAGCAACTGCCGCTATAATGTGGTATACAGCGCTAATATTGGATACAATCATACACAAAAACAAATGGAAAGCCCATGAAAGGACTAACTAAACGACAACGCGAAGTCCTAGATTTCATCCAAAACTACATCGAAATCCATCATTTCTCCCCAAGCTATCGCGAGATAATGAAACACTTCGGATTTTCGTCAGCAGGGTCGGTACACAAACATATTTCAGCATTGAAAAGAAAAAATGCCATCTCCAATGAAAAAAATTGCTCGAGATCAGTAACACCTGTCGATGCACCTCCTCATGAAAAATCGTCAGGGGCAGTAAATCTTCCATTCATCGGACGTATATCTTCAGGCATGCCAATTGAGACATTTTCACAGATAACAACCCTCGCTGTACCTGCAATACTAGTTCCATCATCAGAACAGTGTTACATATTTCAAATCAGCGGCGACTCTCTAGCAAATGATTTTATTGCAGATGGCGACCTCATCATCGTCGAAGCAAAAAATAACCCTGAGCCTGGAGAACTAGTAATTGCACTGATCAACAATAACGAAACAACGATAAAAAGGTACTTCCCCGAAGGATTATACATCCGACTAGAAGCCCCTCATTCCAATGCTATGCCCATAACAGTTCGTAGCGACGAAATATATGTACAAGGAAGCGTCATAGGTCTTATGCGCATGTATAAATAACATCGGTGAGGAATCACTATAGATCTTCGTCAGGCTCCGGCTCAAAATCTTTAAGCGTCTTGGATTTTTTACCAGCGAGAAGCCTTATAAACGATAAGATACACGCTACCAAAAGATACAACCATGAAATAGCAAAAAAGATTAAAGCAACATGATTCATGATACCATAAAGTATTACCACAGAGCTTACTACGGCTATAAACACTAGATGAAACGACAATACACGCAATTGCAAAACTTTCAAGCTCGGAAACTTCCATCTGCTGACCATCAAATATCCCAAAAAGACCATGACAACAGCCATTACCACAGCTCTAAGCTCATCACTCATAATAAAAAGATTCTGGAATTCAACAGACAAAAGAAAGAGATTCGACGACACGGCCGCCGCGGCAGCAGCAGGGATTGGCAATCCTGTAAAATTCTTATGATACAGTTCAAGTTCGCTCTGATCGCTTGAAACACTAAAACGCACCAAACGCAATACTCCGCATATAGAAAATATCAACGCCCCAGATATCACAATAAATAGCAGCTCGCTTCCAGGCTCAAGCGGAAGACTTTTAAGCAACATAACCGATGGAGCCACCCCAAATGCGATGGAATCTGAGAGAGAATCAAACATCCTTCCAAACTCGCTTTCCCCTTTGACAAGCCTCGCAACAGCACCATCAAGAAAATCAGCTATTCCCGATATCATCAAAAAACCAGAACATACCACCATTACGTGAAAAAGATCTTCCCTATCAATATCCGTAACAGTGATCTTGAAAATAACAAACAATCCAAAAGCCAGCCCCAAAGCCGTAATAATATTTGGAAGTAGATTTATTTTTTTCATACAAAAAAGCCCTCAGCGTATAAAATATTTTCCATTAAGATAACAAACAGTATGTACACATATAAACTTTATTGCAATTAATTCATTATACACAGTATATATTTTTCAATAAAAAAAGACCTATGGCCATAGAATATAGAACACTACTATTCAAAAATACCTGATATCCCCTAAAGTAGATTCAATCAAACTTATATTCTTTTCGAGGGAATCATGGAAAAAATCAATACTCATTATACCGTTGGACAACAATATCGCGATTTTATCGTAGACCGCATAACAGAAATTCCCGAACTGCAAAGCGTTGTGCTAGAGCTTACACACCAGCCATCTGGAGCTCAGGTTATGCATATTGCACACGACGACGACGAGAATCTTTTCTGTCTATCGTTTCGTACAGAGCCTTCAAGTTCCAATGGCGTCGCACATGTTCTGGAACATACTGTACTTTGCGGCTCCGAAAAATTTCCCGTGAGAGATCCATTCTTTTCCATGAACCGACGCAGCCTTAACACATTTATGAATGCCATGACAGGAGCTGACTTCACCTGTTACCCGGCAGCGTCGCAAGTACCACAAGACTTCTACAACATCCTAGAAGTATATCTCGACTCTGTTTTTCATCCTAAGATAGAAGAGCTGAGCTTCTTGCAGGAGGGTCATCGTCTAGAATTCGACGAAAAAGATGTTCTAACGCGCAAAGGCATCGTCTTCAATGAGATGAAAGGCGCTATGGCTTCACCGACAGCCCGTCTATCCGAAGTTCTTATGGAAGCTCTCTTCCCAGACATAACCTACGGCAACAATTCCGGAGGCGATCCAGCAATAATACCAGAGCTTACATATGCCAAGCTCCTGAATTTCCACAAAATGTATTATCATCCCAGCCGTTGCCTTTTCTTCTTCTATGGCAACATGCCATTGGAAAAACATCTGGATTTCATCGAAGAAAATGCATTGCATGGAGTATCAAAACTCCCTGCCCTGCCGCCAATACCTCTACAGCGACGCTTTTCCGATCATGTACACATCGAACAATCGTATCCAATAACTGCGGAAGAATATGCCCCCGACAAGTCCTTGATAAGCATGGGATGGCTTACTACAACAATCCTCGAACAGCTTGAGCTTCTAGCATTGTATGTCCTGGAGATTGTACTTATGGGCACCGATGCAGCGCCACTGAAGATGGCACTGCTGAAGTCTGGATTATGTAAGCAGGCATCAGCACATATTGATGGAGAGATGAGTGAAGTTCCCATACTCCTCACAATGAAGGGATGCCTCGCAGAAAATGCCGACAAGCTCGAGGTTCTCATCAGAGAATCCCTACAAAATGTTATCAAGAAGGGAATCCCGCAGAAGACCATAGACGCCGCCATACACCAACTGGAGTTATATCGCAGCGAAATTACCGGCGACCACTCGCCCTACGGACTATCGCTATTTATGCGTTCTGCACTCCTCAAGCAGCACGGAGGTCTACCTGAAGACGGTCTATCAATACAAAAGCTTTTCAAAAAGTTGCGTAAGCTTACAAATGATCCCGATTATCTAACATCGCTGATATCGAAATACCTCCTTGATAACACGCATTTTGTCCGAGTTGTTATGACTCCGGACACGGAACTCTCCGCCAAAGAACTTAAAAAAGAGCATGACAATCTACAGGCTATAGAGTCAAAGCTTACTGACGATCAAAGACGAGATATCCATGACAAATCAGAACGCCTACACAAGCTCCAAGAGAACGACGAAGGTATCAATCTGGAGATCCTTCCTAAAGTCACACTACGCGACGTCCCAAAATATTCCCGCGACTTTCCTCTGTCTCGCGAACGTATCGGCAATCTCGATGTTTTGCATCACAACTGCTTCACGAATGACTTTGTATATGCCGACATAGTCTTCAATCTTCCGGATATCCCCGAGAAGGACTTGTCCTTTGCACAACTCTTCACCCTCATCCTTCCTCATGTCGGCTGTGGTTCGCGGAACTACAAAACCAACCTTGAATACATCCAAGAGCATACAGGCGGTATAGGCGCATCTCTTTCATTAAATAATGACGTTCAGGACCCAGAGAACTTTACACCATCTTTCTGCTTAGGTGGAAAGGCATTACGAAGCAAGTCTTCCAAGCTCTTTCCTCTCATGAGAGATATGCTGGAATCTGCAGACTTCACCGACATTCCACGTATCAAAGAGCTCATCAGTCAGCATCATTCTGGACTGGAAAATAACATTAACTCCAATGCCATGGGATACGCTATATCTACATCATGCTCTGGACTTTCCGTCGGCACACATATTTCAAGCCTATGGCACGGACTCCCTTACCTATTGGCTGTACGACAGTTAGCGAAAAGTTTCGATAAAAATGCCAAGGACTTTATCGACAAACTTCAAGCGCTACAAGCAAAGCTTCTATCTCTCAAGGATACACACCTCGTTATGTGTTGTGATAAACCTACATACGAAAATATCAAAAACGAAGGCTTTTTCACATTGTCAGACTTACATGCCAAAAGCCACACGCCATGGAAGGGAGACTATAAAGCACAAGAATCAACATCTGGAGGGTATATAATATCATCTCCAGTAGCATTTACAAGCCAAGCCTTCAACACGGTGCCTTATACGCATAAGGATACTCCAATACTAAGTCTTGCAACGTTCATACTTAACAACAAAACACTTCACAAGCGTATCAGAGAACAGGGAGGTGCTTATGGAGGTGGTGCTGTGAACGCTGCAACGTCAGGGAAATTCTACTTCTATGCCTACAGAGACCCAGCAATCGCCAACACAGTCAACACCTTCAAAGAAGCTGCTAACGATGCCGCCGCCGGAGACTTCGATGCCAGAGACCTCGAAGAGGCCAAACTCGAAACGATCCAACAACTCGACAATCCGATATCCCCGGGAAGCAGAGGAATAACAGCATTCTCATGGCTACAGGAAAATAAGACCCTAGAGATGCACCAGAAGTTCCGCGATGCAATACTAACTGCGACGAAAGAGGACATACAAAGCGCCGTAAAAAAACATATCATCCCAGCGCTTGAAACAGCACCAATAGCAACATTCGCTGGCAAAGACCTCCTTGAAAAGGACCGTGCTCTCAATCTAGAAATCCATACAATATAATAACTAATGCTATGTTCACAGAACTTATTTTTCTCATACTTCTTCTTCTCGTTACAAGCGTTGCTCCCGAAGTCGCACTGTATTCTTGGCCATCAACGCCGGGGATAAACTTTTTTTTGGGGATAGTCCTTTATGCTGGCATCATCGCCGGCATCGCCATACAAAATCGCAAGATTCGACATTCGAGAAAACGCTTAGCAATCTGTCAACTCGAACTTCTCATCGCCCTTACTGTCTATCATTTTATTATGGCCCCGCATATTTTCTTCTTCCCCTCGCTGACATCACCGATGACATTACTTTCCTTGGTTCTTTATTTTACTGGCCTTGCTATCGTGTATTATACCAGTAATACATCTTCACTGTCGGCGCGACGCTATGCGATTTTAAAAATACGTTTTTTACTGCCCTTTATTATCCCATTCGTGCTCTTAGAAGTCCTCTCCGATGCTACGGCCTTCGAAGAATATAATGTTTTCATTTCTGTTGCCATCTCAGCAACACTTCTTGCTGGACTAATGGTCTTCTTCCCCCCTATTCTACAACGTATGTGGGGATGCAAGCCTTTCCCTGAATCGCCCCTCAAGAAACGTCTCGAAGCATTATGCCTTCGCGCCAACTTCAAACATGCAGGCCTGAAGATCTGGGATATTATGAAACATTCCATGACAGCAGCAATAATGGGAATCTCTTCGCGTTTTAGGTATGTGATGTTCACCGAAAGCATAATAGAAAGATTTCCCGATGAAGAGATCGAAGCAATCCTTGCCCATGAGATCGGCCATAGCTACCGTAAACATCTTATAATATATCCATTCATACTTCTGGGAATGATTGTTCTATCAGCAATATTTTCCATGTTCTTCGGCGAAGCTTTCGACGACTTTTTCGGTTTCAATCAGCTTCTATCCCCTTCTTCAGCATGGAACCCCATAAAGCCTTTCGTCGCATTCCTGCCATTCGCATGCATGTTTTTTATTTATTTTCGCTTCGTATTCGGATTCTTTTCGCGTAACTTCGAAAGACAGGCAGACCTTCATGTATACCACCTTGGAACCCCTCCAGAAGCTCTCATTAGCGCCCTAGACCGGATCGGCAACATCGGTGGCAAGACCCATAAACAACCTAATTGGCATCACCATAGCATCTATCACCGTATACGTTTTCTGTATGATACAATCGCAGATCCATCGCTCATAATGCATCATCATAAACATGTAAAACGTATTGTCAGTGGATATTTCGTCCTGCTAGCATTAGCAGTATCGATACTGACAATCCCATCTTACATGGATTTCAGCATCGATAAGACCATCTCTGGCGTCGTCAACGGACCACTACGCGCAAGACTCGCCCGCCACTATATCATATCATACCAACTCCCTGGCGACAAAGAAGTGCTAGAAGATATGCTAGTAAATATAATGAGCGAATACCCTGGCAGCACAATCTCCGGAGTAACAGAATTCTATGGAGCGCTCAAGCTTCTAAACAGTAACGACACCGTAGCCAGCGCATCTCTAATGGTACAGGCATGGAAACATTTTAACTTTGCCGACGCAGACATCAGAGTCCGCAACAACTTCAAAAATGTCTCTGCAAATATCATACAACAAGCCGTCGATAAAAACGTCACGCATAACGCCATAGAAGAACTTTCCCATATTATTCAGAAACAGGAGCAATAACCATGCTAGACAACTTTTTTACTTTCCTCCGTTTTCAAACCATCAGTTCTTCTAACGACCACAAAAATTCTATGATAGAA
>Ga0307991_1002608_pt1 | contig 12132 bp, 11 predicted proteins | sample EllFjometagen131_FD_203146 | JGI IMG/M metagenome (GOLD analysis project Ga0307991, IMG submission 203146) | Marine microbial communities from Ellis Fjord, Antarctic Ocean - #131 | ecosystem: Environmental > Aquatic > Marine > Unclassified | place: Southern Ocean | collected 2014-10-08 | reverse complement strand
AATTAACTTTGAAGATAAACACCCCAGAGGTATGTGGGCTATTACCTTTAATAATATCAAAATTGGTGAATAGAGACTGGTGATTTGGTTATCGAATAACTAAAAACTGATTATTTGGTGATTTGTTTATTTTGAAGACTGGTGATTTGATTATCTGGTTATTTGGTTATTTGGTTAGCTGGTTATTTGGTGATTTGTAATTTTGCCTTTTTAGTTAAAAAATTTTAAAATGGGAGTAGCTTGTATTCATTGTGGAGAAGATTGTGGTAAACACCCAATAATGTGGGATGATAAACCATTTTGTTGTAATGGGTGCAAAACAGTATATCAAATACTTAATCAAAATAAACTTGATAAATATTACGATATACAACCCATGTCGGGCATTAGAGTTGACAAGGTTGATGTTGGCAATAAATATGCATATCTTGATAACGAAGAAATTAGTGAAAAACTATTAGACTTTTCAGATGGTGGAATTAGTAAAGTAACTTTATTTGTACCCACAATACACTGTGCATCATGCATTTGGTTATTGGAAAATTTAAACACTCTTCATCCTAGCGTAATAACCTCTTTTGTAAACTTCCCAAAAAAACTAGTAAGTATTACATTCAAGGATAATGAAATAACTCTTCGCCAACTTGTTGAGTTGCTAGCATCAATACATTATGTACCCGAAATAACTCTTGATCAGCTAGATAAAAAGGATAGCAGCAAAAGCGATCGCGATTTACTAATCAAAATAGGTATTGCAGGTTTCAGCTTTATGAATGTAATGCTTTATAACTTCCCGGAATATCTGCCGGGTGGCGACCAACTTAGTGATTTGTTTATAAGTTTTTTTGGGATAATGAGTTTTATTCTAGCTCTACCTGTTGTTATTTACTGTGCTAAAGACTATTACTTAAGTGCTTATAAAGGACTTAAACACAAAATTGTAAATATAGATGTACCCATAACCCTCGGTATTCTAACACTTTTTCTTCAAAGCACATACGAAGTTATTAGTGGTAATGGAATTGGTTATATGGATTCGTTAATTGGACTTGTTCTGTTTCTACTTATAGGGAAATGGTATCAAGGAAAAACTTATCAGGCATTGTCATTTGAGCGCGATTACAAATCATATTTTCCTGTTGCTGTTACAAAAATTAACAATAATATTGAAGAAACAATCCCTCTTAGCAAACTGGTAGTTCAAGACAGAATAATTATCCGAAATCAAGAAATAATACCTGCCGACTCCATATTAATGAAGGGGGATGCCAGTATTGATTATTCGTTTGTAACAGGCGAATCAATACCAGTATCTAAAAAAGTTGGTGATAATATTTTTGCTGGAGGAAAGCAAGTTGGTAGCATTATCGAAATCGAAGTTATAAAAGAGGTTGAGCAAAGTTACCTTACTCAATTATGGAATCAGGATAACAAAAGCGCCGAAAATGAAACAAAACTTGACAGCCTTATTAATAAGGTAAGTGAGTATTTCACCATCATCATTCTTCTAATAGCAACATTATCTGCTATTTACTGGTTAATTAATAACCCTTCACTTGCATTATTTGCATTTACATCTGTACTTATAATTGCCTGTCCATGCGCACTTGCCTTAACAATACCATTTACTTTTGGCAGCACAATGAGACAATTTGGACGAAGAGGCTTTTACATAAAAAATACTGATGTAGTTGAAAAACTACGAAAAATAGATACTATTATCTTTGACAAAACTGGCACTATTACCATAAACAATACTATGAAAGCTCAGTTTATTGGAAACCAACTTTCTACTGAACAACTTACCATAATAAAATCACTTGCTGCAAACTCCAGCCATCCTTTAAGTGCCACCATTAAAGACTCAATTATTACGAAAAACATATACGATGTTGCTGAATTTAAGGAAATACCCTCACTCGGAATTACCGGAATTGTAAATGGAAAACACATAAATATGGGCTCTCGGAAATTTGTTACTGGCAAAGATGATGATATGCCCAATAGCACAAATGTTTACATATTTATTGAAGATGCTATACTTGGCTATTTTAAAATAGAAAACAGTTATCGCACTGGTTTAAATGAGGTTATTGAAAATCTTAAAAAAAATTATTCACTTTACCTACTCTCGGGTGATAATGATGCAGAAAAAAACAATCTCATTCCACTGTTTGGTTCCGAGGCAAATTTACAATTTAACCAAAGTCCTACCGACAAAATGGATTTTGTAAAGCAGTTAAAAAAAGAAGGAAAACGAGTTTTAATGATTGGCGATGGGTTAAACGATGCCGGTGCTCTAATGGAAAGCGACATCGGGCTAACCATTGCCGACGATATTTACAGCTTCTCCCCTGCTTGCGACGGAATTATTGAATCGTCTAACTTTGAGCAACTTCCAAAATTTATTACCTTCACGCGCACAGCAATGTTAATCGTAATTATTAGCTTTATAATTTCTTTTGTCTATAATATAATAGGTCTGTATTTTGCCGTTCAAGGTAATCTATCACCATTAATAGCTGCAATTTTGATGCCCATCAGTTCAGTAAGCGTAGTTGCTTTTGCCACATTTTCCATTAATTATTTGGCAAAAAAGATGTTTAAATAATAGAAGGTATTAAAAATAGTGTCTGCTACTATTGTTGCTATTGTTGCTATTGTTGTTAATGTTAGATTCGATATCCATCAATAGTTACAACATAACCCCACAATAACCTAAAAACTATTCTTAATCATGTCAGCCACAAAAGCGACAATAGTTGCTATTTTACACCTACCGTACAAATAGAACACTCCATTTCTGATTTGCTCAGAGATATTATTTATACTAATTATAAATAAGAAAAAAATTAACACTATTTAAGAATTATTTATAATTTTGACACATTATAGTTAAATAGGAACTACAATACTTAAATGTCAGTAATCATATTATTAGTAATAATTGGTATAGTTGTAGCAGGTTTATTCCTGCTAGGCTTTATATGGGCTGTTAAATCAGGACAGTATGATGATATGTATTCACCATCAGTACGTATACTTTTTGATGATGCCACCGAGTCAACAAATGAAGTTGATGAAAAAAATTCATCCACAAAATCCGAAATAAAATAAATTAGAAATAATATTTTATATTTAAAACCAAATAATTAAAGCTTATGGAGTTACAAAAATTTACTTACGACAACAAGCTTACTAACTATTTCATCTGGGCCACCGTTGGTTGGGGTGTAACGGCTATGTTGGTAGGTTTAACAGCTGCCTTTGAACTAATTTTTCCTAACATGAGTGGTGAAATATCATGGTTAGTATTTAGCAGAATCCGCCCTGTTCATACAAACGCTGCAATTTTTGCATTTGTAGGAAACGGATTTTTCGCAGCAATTTATTATTCAATGCCTAGATTGTTAAAAACACCAATGTACAGCAAACCATTGGGTAACATCCACTTCTGGGGATGGCAATTTATAATTTTATTAGCAGCTATAACATATCCATTTGGACTTACACAATCAAAAGAATACGCTGAATTAATATGGCCTATTGATATATTGGTTGTACTTGTTTGGGTTGTTTTTGGTCTTAATATGATTATGACTTTGGTTAAGCGTCGCGTTAAACATATTTACGTTGCAATTTGGTTTTACATTGCAACTTGGGTTACTATCGCAATTCTTTACATTGTTAACAACCTTGCAATTCCAGTTACATGGTATCTAAGTTATCCTGTTTTTGGAGGAATACAAGATGCTCTTGTACAATGGTGGTACGGTCATAATGCTGTTGCATTTTTCTTAACAACACCTATTTTGGGTATGATGTATTACTTTATTCCTAAAGTAGCAAACCGTCCTATTTACTCTTATAAATTATCCATTATACATTTCTGGGCTCTTATTTTCCTATATATTTGGGCTGGACCTCACCACTTATTGTATTCAGCACTTCCCGATTGGGCACAAGCACTTGGTGTAGTATTTTCTGTTATGTTAATTGCTCCTTCATGGGGTGGTATGATTAACGGGCTACTTACTCTAAGGGGAGCCTGGGATAAAGTACGTGAAGACCCTGTACTTAAGATGTTTGTTGTTGGGGTTACTGCATACGGAATGTCAACATTTGAAGGACCAATGCTTTCACTTAAAACAGTTAACGCATTGAGTCACTTTACCGACTGGACAATTGCTCACGTACACATTGGTACACTTGGATGGAATGCCATGATGAACTTTGGTATGATATACTGGTTAATTCCTAAATTATTTAAAACTAAGCTTTACTCAGTAAAATTAGCTAATGTTCATTTTTGGATTGCTACTCTAGGTATGTTATTCTTCTCAATTCCACTTTATTTTGCTGGATTTACACAAGCTCTTATGTGGAAAGAATTTACAGCTGAAGGGTTCCTAGCTTATCCTAACTTCCTGGAAACAGTAACACAAATTCTTCCAATGTATTATTTACGCGCATTTGGCGGTTCACTATATTTTATTGGTGCTCTACTATTTACCTATAATGTATGGAAAACTGCGGCTCAAGGTAGCTTTATGAGATTTGAAAATGACGAAGCTGCTCCAAAACCTGCTCCATCACCTAAGGAAAGTGGTCATAGAAAACTTGAAGGCAGACCATTGCAATTTACTGTTGTTGCCTTGATAGTAATATTAATAGGTGGACTAATTGAAATAGTTCCTATGTATCTTGTTAAATCAAACGTACCTACAATCTCGGCTGTAAAACCTTATACACCGCTTGAATTAGAAGGACGTGATGTATATGTATCAGAAGGATGTTACTTATGTCACTCACAGATGATTCGTCCGTTTAGAAACGAAACCGAACGTTATGGTGAATATACAAAATCAGGTGAAGTTGTTTATAATCACCCATTCCAGTTTGGATCAAAAAGAACAGGTCCTGATTTGGCTCGAGAAGGAGTTAAATCGTTACCAAACTACAAACCCAACTCATGGCATTATAGTCACTTGGTTAATCCACAGATACTTAGCCCTGAATCTATCATGCCACAATATCCTTGGTTAGCTGAAAACGAAATTGACCTTTCAGTTACTCCTAAGAAGATAAATGTAATGAGAACATTGGGTGTGCCATATCCTGAAGGTTACGAAGACCAAGCAGTTGCTGATTTACAAGCTCAATACAACAAAATTGCCAAAGGTTTACGCGATGGTGGAATTGATGTAGGTGACAACAAAGAAATTGTTGCAATGATAGCTTACTTACAACGTTTAGGAACAGATGTTTATAATGCTAAATAAAATAATTGATGTCATATGAAAATCGTTATTAACCAACTAGAACAAATTGCGGGTGTTGAAATATACCCCATAATATCTTTGTTAATCTTTTTTACCTTTTTTGTACTGGTAACATATTTAGTTATGAAAACCGGAAAAGAGGAGATTGATGAATTAAGTAATATGCCTCTTGATGGCAATGATGAAATTCAAAATGACGATAATCAAAAAACTTGATATAAAAATATAAACTATGGCTACAGATAATAACACCCATATTGATAAAGAAGGGTACCAAATAGATACTCTTACTAATGAACGTCTTATTCAAGATCATTCCTATGATGGAATTCAAGAATTAGATAATGATCTTCCACCCTGGTGGAAATGGCTTTTCTACCTAACAATAATTTTTGCTATTATTTATAGCGTAAGATTATTTGTTTTCCATGCCGATGACCTTGTACAAGCAAGAGAATATGAAATTGTTGTTAATGCAAGAGCACAGGAAAACCCAGAAGAAGCTAATTTTGAAGTTGTATTGCTAACCTCACCTACCGACCTGGCAGCCGGTAAAGAAACATGGACAAAAATTTGTTCTGCATGTCACCTAATGGATGGTGGCGGATTAGTAGGACCTAATATGACAGATAATTTCTGGGTTCATGGAAATACAGTTGCCGATCTATATAGAATCGTTTCTGATGGTGTAATTGAAAAAGGAATGATCCCATATAAAAGTCAACTTTCTGATAAAGCACGTTTAGAGGTAGTAAGTTATATACTAACTGACTTAGTAGGAACAACACCCGCTACACCAAAAGCAGCAGAAGGAAATGAGCACTAAAATCCTTTCCTTTTAATAATAAATTACAAGAAGCCAGGTTGTTTAATCTGGCTTCTTGTATTATAAGATTATAAGTACATAGTTACATGTGTACATTATTAAAATAAAAGTAATTATCATGGCAAATAACGAAAATAAAAAACCTCAAAACTACTTCAGAGATAAGCTAACAACAGTAGCTGATGATGGTAGTAGAGCTTGGGTTTATGTTAAAAAAGTAAAGGGTAAGTTTGTAAATAGGCGAAAAATAGTATCAATATTACTTCTTACAATATTATATATTGGTCCATTTATTAAAATTGGTAACGAACCTTTATTGCTGTTTGATATATTGCATCGTAAATTTGTAATCTTTGGAGTTGTATTTTGGCCACAGGATTTTCACCTAATTGTATTATCATTTATTGTATCTATATTATTTGTTGCACTATTTACAGTTATTTTTGGTAGAATATTTTGTGGTTGGCTATGTCCGCAAACAATTTTTATGGAATTTGTTTACAGACAAATTGAATATTTAATTGAAGGTACCGCAGCTCAACAACGAAAACTTAACAAACAAGCTCTTAATTTTGAGAAGGTTTGGAAAAAATCCATAAAACACATAATATTTTATCTTATATCTTTTATTACAGCGGCAACTTTCCTTGCATATATAATTGGTATTGATGATGTAATCGCCTTTTTAAAAGAAGGACCTATTGATAATTTTTCGGGTTATGCAGGATTGGTCATTTTCTCGGGTCTGTATTACTTTGTTTTTGCTTTTTTCCGCGAACAGGTTTGTACCATTGCTTGTCCTTATGGTAGATTACAAGGTGTACTTGTCGACAAAAAAACCATCCTTGTTGGATATGACTACAAAAGAGGTGAACCTCGTGGCCCTATTACAAAGGATGGACTTAGTGATAATGGTGATTGTATTAATTGTAATGCCTGCGTAGTTGTTTGCCCAACCGGTATCGACATAAAAAATGGAACACAGCTTGAATGTATTAACTGTACTTCGTGTATTGATGCTTGTGATGCTGTAATGGATAGAATTGGGAAACCTCGTGGACTTATTCGCTACGACTCAGAAGAAGGTATAGAAACTGGTCATCATTCCATTATCAATATGAGATCTATTGCATACTCTGTTGTACTTGTATTACTTATAGGATTTGTTGGTTATCTATTCATGCTTCGCGGAAGCTTTGAGTCAACAATATTACGTGCAAGGGGTTCATTATTTCAAGTATATGGAGCTGATAGCTTGAGTAATATCTATAACTACAACCTAGTTAATAAATCTAACGTACCCATTAAAATTGAATATATACTTGAATCACACAATGGTAGAATTAAGCATATTCAAGAAAATGTTGCTGTAGAATCTGGTAAAATTGGGAAAGGAACATTTCTTATTATTATTGATAATGATGAAGTATTATCATCACATACACCCATAGTCATCGGCCTTTATCGGGATCGTAAAAAAGTTGAGATTTATAATACTACATTTATTGGTCCCAACAAACTTGAATAATACTAATTTTGTAAAGTTAATTTTTCGAATGAAACACGAACTGTAAATTACTAAACAAATAATATCAATTAAAGAGTTATTATATGAATATTAAATGGAATTGGGGTACAAAACTTGCTATTTGGATTGTAGCATTCATAGTTTTTATGCTATCGCTGGTTTATTTAACTACAACCCATAAAGTAAATCTTGTTGAGAAAGATTATTATCCAAAAGGGCTTGTTTATCAAACTCGCATCGACGCAATTGAGAATGCAAAAAAAATTAATGCAGTTTTTACTACAAATCAAGATGACAACACTATTGTAATTGCTCTACCTGACATTCAAGCAGATAGCGGAACAATACTTTTCTTTCGCCCATCAGGTAACTCTTTAGATAAGTCGTATAATATTATGATTAATGATAAAAAAACAATGACTTTTCCTAAAGGTGATTTTAAACATGGCAGATACATTCTTAAAATAAATTGGTTTTTAGGGAATACAGAATACTATGTTGAGCAAAACTTTTTTATAAAATAAAAAGGAATCAGGAAACAGGATTAGGGATGGTAAAATAGTAGTCTTGTCTATTGGCTCTATAAATCCTGACTCCTGATTCCATTAATCTTGATTCTATTAATACTGACTCTTAAAACATGTACGAACTATACATTTTCGCATTAATGACCGGATTGGTAGGCAGCCTACACTGCATTGGCATGTGCGGACCAATTGCTATTGCCCTACCTCTTGGTAATAAAAGTTTAATTAATAGGGTTACCGGTGGGTTTGCTTATAATATTGGAAGAATAATTACTTATGGAGTATTAGGTGCCATATTTGGATTATTGGGGCAGGGCATTGAAATGGCAGGGCTACAGCAATGGGCTTCCATATTACTTGGAATCGCAATGATTTTATCGATAATTGCCCCGGCAGTATTTCGTGGTAAACTAAAATTTGAACAATTCTTTTTTGGATATGCTGGTAAAATGATAAGTAGCTTTCGAAAATTATTTGCCATTAGCTCCATTCCTTCTCTCTTTTTAATTGGATTATTAAATGGACTCCTCCCCTGTGGCTTAGTTTATATTGCAATTGCAGGAGCTATTAATACAAACGACTTATTTAGCGGAATTATTTACATGATTATTTTTGGAATTGGAACCATTCCTATTATGCTGGCAATTCCATTACTGGGAAATATGGTGGGAAATAGTTTCAGAAAGAAATACTCAAAAATACTTTCAGGTTTTATTATATTACTTGGTATAATATTTATTCTTAGGGGATTATCACTTGGAATACCCTATATTAGTCCAGCTGAAAAAATGCTTGTCCCCCACGAAAAAGGTATGAAAATGGGAACAGCAAAAGGTCAGAAAAGTGACACAACTGCTCGCATGGGTGGTTGCTGTGGGAGTGATTAGTATATGTTAGACTATTTAGTTAGAGGCTTTAATAAAACGTCAAGTATCCCAAATTAAAAATATATTTATCCCCTACATTCTTTATATTCATTATAAATAATAGTATTACTTTTGCAAAAAAAATTATTGAGAGAGGGTTTAACCTAATTTCAATTATTTGATGAAAGAATACTGAATGTTAGAATACTATAGAACATGGCAAAATTTGAAATAATAATGCCCAAGTTGGGTGAAAGTATAATTGAAGCAACAATTACCCGTTGGGTAAAAAACGTAGGCGACACACTTGAAGAAGATGATTCGATTGTTGAAATTGCAACCGATAAAGTAGATTCTGAAATCCCAAGTCCGGTTGAAGGCAAACTCGTTAGTTTATTATTTAATGAAGGCGACATAGTTGCTGTTGGCACTGTTATAGCTATTGTTGATACTAATGATGATGATGAAAGTACTAACACAGAAGAAGCTACAACAGTTATAGAAAATAATGATAAGGTTGAAGTTCCTGCTTTGGATGTAGTTAGTAACAATAAAACAGAAAACATATCTAATGCTGGCAGTGCGTATTCTAATTCAACTAAATTTTACTCTCCTCTAGTTAAAAGCATTGCTGCCACTGAAAAAATAAGCTTGGAAGAGCTTGATGGAATTAACGGAAGTGGTAAAGATGGAAGAGTAACTAAGATTGATGTACAAGAATACCTTAAAAATAGAGGTAAATCATCCAGTTCGGCATCTACTCAAGTTTCGTCAATATCTGCTCCACCTGTTTCCACTATGAATGGGGACACAATAGTTGAGATGGATAGGATGCGAAAACTAATTGCCGACCATATGGTAATGTCAACCAAAGTTTCACCTCATGTTACTTCATTTATAGATGTTGATGTTACAAACATTGTAAATTGGAGAAATAAAGTTAAAGATAGCTTTTTAAAGCGCGAAGGACAAAAAATTACATTTACTCCTATTTTCTTTCAGGCAGCAGCTCAAGCATTGAGAAATTACCCTCAAATAAATGTTTCGTTGGATGGATACAATATTATTTACAGAAAAAATATTAACATTGGCATGGCTGCGGCATTGCCAAATGGGAATTTAATTGTTCCTGTAATCAAAAATGCTGACGAAAAGAGCTTACTGGGCATTGTAAAATCAGTTAATGATTTGGCAGCAAAAGCTAAGACAAATAAGTTACAACCTGATGATATACAAGGTGGTACATTTACAATTACAAATTTTGGTTCTTTCGATAGCCTCACAGGTACTCCAATAATTAATCAGCCTCAAGTGGCAATACTTGGCATTGGAGCAATTCGTAAGCAACCAGCCGTTATTGAAACTAAGGATGGCGATTTTATTGGGATTAGGCATATTATGATACTTTCGCTTGCATACGATCACCGTATTGTTGATGGTGCACTTGCCGGAATGTATCTTAAAAATCTTAAGGAATTATTGGAAAATTTTAGTAACGATACAAATATCTAATACATGAAACTAAACCTTAAAAAACCAATAGCATTTTTTGATATTGAAGCTACAGGTCTCAATGTTACAAAAGACAGAATTGTAGAAATTAGCGTACTCAAAATGCTAACCAATGGCACGAAAGAAATACGCACATGGTTGGTAAACCCTGGTTATCCAATTAACGCTGAAGCAGCAAAGATTCATGGATACACGAATGATGATCTTGCTGACAAACCTACCTTTAAACAAGTAGGCAAAGAAATAAGTGTGTTCTTAAAAAACTGTGATCTTGCTGGTTATAATTCTCTTAAATTTGATATACCCATGCTCGTTGAGGAATTTTTGCGAGCAGATATCGATTTTGAAGTTAAAAACAGAAAGTTAATTGATGTTCAAAATATCTTCATGAAAATGGAGCAGAGAACCCTAAAGGCTGCTTATCGTTTTTATTTGGATAAAGAACTAATAAACGCACATGCTGCTGAAGCTGACACTATTGCTACCTTTGAAGTTCTAGAAGCACAACTTGATAAATATAAAGATAAAGAGTTTACGGATCGAGATGGCAATGTTTCTACTCCAGTTATAAATGATATGCAGGCACTTCAAGAGTTTTCTAATTATAATAAGAATGCTGACTTAATGGGACAGATTATCTTTAATAAAGATGGTAAGGAAATCATAAATTTTGGGAAACATAAGGGTAAAACCGTTGAGGATATTTTTATTAGCGAACCATCATATTATTCATGGATTATGAAATCAGATTTTCCTCAGTACACTAAAAATTTACTTACAAATATTAAGTTAAGAATGATATAATAATAGGAAGAAGTACTATTTTAAAAGAATTTCTAATACAGTATTTGCTTGCATGTTGGCAACAATACCAACCCGTGGAGCAAGGGGAGGAAGTTCTTCTGAAACCTCCTTTTTTTCATCACCACAAATGTAAATATTGTCAGATTGTCGGCATACAATTGAGTTATTATCTCCCCAGCCAGCCATCCCCAACCCAACAACTAATGGGGTATCAGGTAGTTTAGTAATAGCAGCTTCTATAATCATTTGTTTCATCTCTGGTTTATCAAATGCTTCAACAACTACATCACAATTTTTATAAATATCAATGATACTTTGTGAATCAAGTTTTATGTTGTGGGCTTCAACTTTTACTTGTGGGTTTATCAATCGGATATTTTCTTTCAAGCTTGTGGTTTTGCTTTCACCAATTTGCTTATGGAAATAATACTGACGATTTAAATTACTTTCTTCAATCACATCAAAATCGGCAATTATTAATTTGCCCACTCCTACCCTTGCCAGCGCAACAGCACAATTGGAACCTAAACCACCACAGCCGGCAATACCTACAGTTTTGTTTTTGAGCTTTTCTACTATCTGACTAAAATTCATTGAATTACATTTTTAGCAAAAATAACTGTTATTGGTTATTGAACAATGAGAGTTTGATAAATTTTTGTCTCTGTGAATAACCTTTCAGGTTTTTTCTTCCTGAAAGATACTGTGTTAAAATCCTATTTTTTTTTAAAGTTTAATTAATATTTTATTACTTTTGTCATAACCGAAAGAAGGCTTTAGTCGATGT
>Ga0307991_1002607_pt1 | contig 12134 bp, 11 predicted proteins | sample EllFjometagen131_FD_203146 | JGI IMG/M metagenome (GOLD analysis project Ga0307991, IMG submission 203146) | Marine microbial communities from Ellis Fjord, Antarctic Ocean - #131 | ecosystem: Environmental > Aquatic > Marine > Unclassified | place: Southern Ocean | collected 2014-10-08 | reverse complement strand
CCCGGTCCAATGAACCTTCAGAAGTTGTCTTGCTAAAGCGAAACTTATTGTCCAAAGAGGAAAGCGGTACTGTCCTGGCATCCGTGGCCGGAATACTTCTGTGCTGTGAACAGCCGGAACGTTTCCTGCCCAATGCCTTTATCGAAGCTGTTCGCTATCGCGGCACAATGCAGGACTCCAATTACCAGATTGATGCCCAAAGAATCCGAGGGACACTGGATCAGCAGATTAAACAGGCAATGGCATTTTTGATGAGAAATCAGGTCGTCTCGGCAACAAAAAAATTGCATCGTGTTGAAGTGCCCCAATTCAGCGAAAGAGCCGTCTTTGAAGCTACAGTAAATGCCGTGGCGCATCGCGACTACTCTGTATCAGGGTCCAAAATCCGCTTCTTTATGTTTGATGACCGGCTTGAAATATATTCACCGGGAGCACTACCGAATACTGTTACCGTTGATAATATAGCCTTGCGCCAGTCTACACGGAACGAACTGATCACAAGCTTGCTTGCCGAAAGCCCCGTTGCAGAAACCATTGGCGATGTGGAGCGGGGTTTTTATATGGAAAAGCGCGGAGATGGCGTTTCAATAATCTTGAACGAAAGTAAACATCTTTCCGGTAAAACGCCGGTTTATCAGCTTATCGATGATTCAGAACTTCTATTGACTATTTATGCTGCTGAAAAGGCATAATGGATAAACAATGAAAAACAAAACGCTTCTGGTTTGCGCCTGCCTGCTCGATATTGCCTGTCCTTATAATGGAAAACTGGCTGAAAAAAGACTGGATGTTGCGGCCCTGGCCAATGCAGGTTTTCATCTTGTGCCGGTGTGCCCTGAACAGATGGGAGGATTGCCCACCCCGCGAAAACCCGGTGAGATAAAAGGCGGTGACGGATTTGACGTTTTAAACGGCCGTGCCATTGTCAGGACCGAAAACGGCGAAAATTTTACCGATTGTTTTGTAAGAGGTGCTCAGGTCGTGTTGAAAATTGCCCGTGTCACCCATGCCACCGGCATGGTGACCCAGAAAAGAAGCCCCAGTTGTTCATGCAACGGCATTTATGACGGCACTTTCTCACACGCCCTGATACCGGGCATGGGGGTTTGTGCCGCACTCTTGCAGCAAAATAATTTAAAACTGATCGAGGTGGATCGATTCGAAGAGGAGATATTAAATAAGAATGGATAAAAAGCAACTGGTGATATTTGATTATGACGGCGTCATCGTGGATTCCATCGATGCCATTGCCGCTATTGGCGCTCAAGCCTGCCGGGAAATAGGTCATGAAAGATTACCGACCCCGGCAGATATCGAGGCCCTGGAGAACATTGCATTGGAAGACCTCGGGCGGCAGATCGGCATCAGTGAAGCCGATCTGCCCGACTTCGGAGCCCATGTGTTTGCACTTTTTCAAAAAAACGAAAAAACACCGGATATTTTTTCGGGAATGGGCCCGGTTATCAGGACTCTTGGGAAAAATCATTTTCTGGTCATCGTAACCAAGAATATCAAGCCGGCAGTGGAAAAAGTGCTGGCAGCCCATGGGCTTGCCGACAAAATCAATCTGATTTTAGGCGTCGAGGAGCCCGGCTCAAAGGCGGATAAAATTAAAAAAGCAATGCACACATTCCACAGAGGTTCGGATCTGACCTGCATGATCGGTGATGCCGTGAGTGATGTCCGCCAGGCCCGCAAGGCCGGTGTAAAAAGTATTGCCGTTACCTGGGGCTTTCACAAACAGGAAAGGCTGGCCCACGAAAATCCGGATGTTATGGTGTCGACGCCCCATGACCTCATTGCAGCCATTAAACTCGAATACTGTTAAAATATAATACTTCATTTGATTGCATTACAAAATGTGCTATATATAAAAAAGTAATGACATAAAAAAGAGGATAACTTTTTCCAAAGGCAGGCTGGCATGAAAAAAAAAGAATATGATGATGAAACAGATGAGTTTTCAATCCCCCTGCCGTCCTCCCTTGATTTAAAAGGCAAGCAATCGGTGAGGGCGACGTTCAAGCTGTCGGAAAGGGCCATCGACACCATCAGTATTGTGGCGGTTCATCTAGGTATAAAACAGAAATCCTTGTTTGATCATTTGATTGAGGATGTTCAATCCATGAATCTGATCGCCCGTAAAATAAGGCAGGAAAAAATAGAGAAACTGAATCGGGTACAGAAAACCTACGTCCTCAGCCGGAACGCCCTTGCCTGCCTGTGCAGGGTATCCGAAAATTTTGATGCCCCCAGGGATGCGCTGGTTGAGTATTCGATCCAGCGGCTGCTGCCCATTATTACCCGGGAACGGGAAAAACATCAGGTCCGCAAGGAGATTCTGGCCGATATGGAGAAACACCTGATGCAGGGTGAAAAAATACTGGAAAAATCAAGGGCGCACCTGGGGGAGGATGATCCTGTTTTCGACCGGTTGGAAAATGCCATAAAGGGTTGTCGGAATACTTACAGTGCTGTACATGAGTTTGTTGAAAAAGGCAAAATAATCGAGAATTTTTAATCCTCAGGGGCCATCCAGGCCCATCGGGCGGCGGTCAGGGGTGCATAAACCTGTGATCCCCCGGTACAGATGCCCTTTGAACGGTTTTTAAAAAAATGACCCCTTTATTTCCCGGTCTTACCGGAAAACAGGCCGAAACATACGCACTGGTGCTGTCGGCCCTGGGTATTCCTTACCGGGTTCAAAGACGGATGCATACCTGGGAGATATCGGTCATAGATGGCGATTATGAAAGGGCCCGGCTGGCAGTGGAAGCCTACCAAAAGGAAAATTCGGATCGATATCATCCCCCCCGAAACCCTTTCCCCCATTTTTACAGAACCTATACCGGTCTCTGGGTAGCGGCCCTGCTGCTGGCTGTCCACGCTGCTGTTGCAGGCAAACAGATCCACGAACCATTTACCCGCTTCTACGGTGCATCGGCCCTGCATATACTGGACGGTGAATTGTACCGCTGTGTGACAGCCCTGTTTATCCATGCCGACCCAGTGCATCTCATGGGCAATATGGCAGGCATCGCCCTGTTCGGCACGGCTGTCTGCTCTCTGACCGGCTGGGGCGCCGGATGGCTAATGATTCTACTGGCCGGAAGTGCCGGGAACCTGATAAATGCATTTTTTTTCCAAACCGGGCATCTTTCCATCGGGGCATCAACGGCGGTTTTCGGCGCACTGGGTATTTTGAGCGGACATCAGTTCGTCAAAAAATTGAACCTGCCCGGGCAAAAGATCAAGGCGCTGCTGCCTATAGGCGGCGGCATGGCGCTGCTGGGTTTACTGGGCTCGGCGGCCCACTCCGATATTACGGCCCATCTGTTCGGTTTCCTATGCGGTATCGGGATGGGTACATGCTGGGCATTATGGATCAAACAGGTACCGCCTGAAAAATATCAGATCGCCGGCGCCGGTATCGCAGTGCTTATTCTCACACTATCCTGGATGCCCTGAAACAATTGAATCATACCGAATCAAAGGAGGTTTTATGGCCCTGCACAAAATGGCCGGCAAGCCGGTTGCAAGCACCATGCTGGCAAATATTCCACGACTGGTAAGCGCCTATTTTACGGTGCATCCCGATATGGGAGATGATAAACAAAAAGTAACATTCGGGACATCCGGGCATCGGGGCAGCGCCCTGAAAGGCAGTTTTAACGAAGACCATGTCCTGGCCGTAACCCAGGCGGTATGCGATTACCGGGTCCTCGGTAAAATCAGCGGTCCTTTGTTTCTGGGTATCGATACCCATGCCCTGTCCGAAGCCGGTTTTGCAACGGCCCTTGAAGTTCTGGCCGCCAACAATGTTAAGACCATGATCCAGACGGATCAAAATTACACCCCCACACCGGTCATATCCCATGCCATTCTGGCGCATAACCGGGAAAATCCTTCTTGCCGGGCGGACGGCATCGTCATCACACCCTCGCACAATCCTCCCGAAGATGGCGGTTTTAAATATAACCCGCCCCAGGGTGGACCGGCGGGTACGCGCATTACCCAATGGATTCAGGACCGGGCCAATGATCTGCTCAACGCCGGCAACAGGAATGTCAAAAGAATCTCCTTTCAAAAGGCCCTTGGCCATGAAACGATTCATCGCCATGATTATATCCTGCCCTATGTCGAGGATCTGCAGAATATTATCGACATGGAGGTGATCCGGACATCCGGTCTGAAAATAGGTGTCGATCCCATGGGAGGGGCCACGTTGCCCTTCTGGGCACCGATCTGCGAACATTACAAATTGAACCTCGAGGTCGTCAACCCTGTCGTGGACCCGGCCTTTGGATTCATGACCGTGGACAAAGACGGCAAAATTCGCATGGACTGCTCTTCTCCCTTTGCCATGGCAGGTATGATCAGTCTCAAAGACAAATATGATATTGCCTTTGGCAATGACCCGGACGGCGACCGCCACGGCATTGTCACCCCAGGCAACGGCCTTATGAACCCCAACCATTTTTTGAGTGTGGCCATCTGGTATCTTTTCGAGAACCGATCCGGTTGGGGTGAAAAACCCGCCGTGGGCAAGACCCTGGTTTCCAGCAGCATGATCGACCGGGTAGCCCTTTATCTGGGGAAAAAATTGTGCGAAGTACCCGTGGGGTTTAAATGGTTTGTGGACGGATTGCTTGATGGATCTTTGGGTTTTGGCGGTGAGGAAAGTGCCGGGGCCTCTTTTTTGAGAAAAGACGGCAGGGTCTGGACCACGGACAAGGACGGCATGATCATGGACCTGCTGGCCGCTGAAATTACCGCCCGCACAGGCCAGGACCCGGCCCTGCATTACCGGCGCCTGACGGAAAGGTTCGGCAAACCGTATTACGAAAGAATCGATGCGCCGGCAACATTGGAGGAGAAATCAATCCTTAAAAACCTGACACCGAAACAGATCCGCGTAACCACCCTGGCCGGAGACCCCATTATAGGCCGGCATACCCGGGCGCCGGGCAATAATGCGCCCATCGGCGGCCTGAAACTCGTCACGGCAAACGGCTGGTTTGCGGCCCGGCCTTCGGGCACAGAGGATATTTACAAGATCTATACGGAAAGTTTCAAAGGGATAGATCACCTGGCCCGCATTCAGACGGAGGCCCGTGGTATTGTGGAAAGCGCCTTTGCTGCAGCCGGCCTTTGAATAGAATGACTAAAAATAAAGTGAGATTATGGAAAATACACCAAAAACAATACGACTGAGTGACTACCGCCCGTGTGATTACCTTATCGACACCACTACCCTTAATTTTGATCTGACGCCTTCCAAAACAACGGTGCATGGCACCCTGATGATGCACCCGAACGCGGATGTAAACGCCGATGCCGCAGCACCCCTTGTACTGGACGGGGAAGCTCTGACCTTAAAGTCGATCCGTTTGAACCATATCCTGCTCACGGATAAGGATTATGAGGTATCGGACCATACCCTCACCATATTACATATTACACCGGATGATCAGGGGCGCTTTATCCTGGAAACCGAAGTGGAGATTGTACCGGAGGCCAACACGTCCCTGTCCGGTCTGTACACGTCCAAAGGCATGTTCTGCACCCAGTGCGAGGCCCAGGGATTTCGCCGCATCACCTACTACCTGGACCGTCCGGATGTGATGAGCCGTTTTTTTGTGTATATGGAAGCGGATCGGACCGCTTTCCCGGTGCTTCTGTCCAACGGCAACAACGTGGGCACCGGGGATCTTGAAAACAACCGCCACTGGGCCCGATGGAAAGATCCGCATCCCAAACCGTGCTATCTGTTTGCCCTGGTGGCAGGTGATCTGGCCTGCCGGGAGGACTGTTTCACCACCATGAGCAACAAGACAGTGGCCTTGCGGATTTTTGTAAAAAAATCCGACCTGGACAAGGTGGATCATGCCATGGCCTCCCTGAAACAGGCCTTTTCCTGGGATGAAAAAGTGTATGGCCGCGAGTATGACCTGGATCTTTTCAACATTGTCGCGGTCAGCCATTTCAATATGGGGGCCATGGAGAACAAGAGCCTGAACATCTTCAACACCGCTGTCATCCTGGCCAATCCGCAGACGGCCACCGATACGGCCCACGACCGGGTCCGGGATGTTATTGCCCATGAATATTTTCATAACTGGTCCGGCGATCGGGTCACCTGCCGGGACTGGCACCAGTTGAGCCTGAAAGAGGGTTTCACCGTATACCGGGATGCGTCTTTCAGTGCCGATCACTCGAGCCCTGTGGTCAAAAGGATTGAAGATGCCGACTATCTGCGGACCCACCAGTTCAAAGAGGATGCCGGGCCCACGGCCCACGCGGTATTACCGGCCACGGTCCAGGCCTTTGATAATTTCTACACCCTTACCATTTATGAAAAAGGCGCCGAGATTATCGGCATGTACCGCACTCTCCTGGGCGATGAGAATTTTTTCAACGGCACAACGCTCTATTTCGACCGTCATGACGGCCAGGCCGTAACCATCGAGGCTTTTGCCAAAGCCATGGAAGATACGAGTGGCAAGGATCTTTCCCAATTTCGCCGCTGGTATCATCAGGCGGGAACCCCACATGTGGTCCTAAACGGCCATTATGACCCGGCAGCACGAACTTTTGCCCTGGTGGTCCGGCAGACCTGCCGGCCTACCCCGGAAACCAAAGCAAAAAAGCCATTTATGATTCCTCTTCGCATGGGGCTTTTAGACGATAAGGGCCGAGATATTCCGCTTTCCATGGGCGATCACAACGTAGTGGAAATCACCCGGGCCGAGCAGACCTTTGTTTTTGAGCAGATACCCTGTCAACCGGTGCCCTCTTTGTTCCGCCATTTCAGTGCCCCTGTCACCTGGGACTACCCCTACACCAGCAAGGAGCTGCTTTTTTTGATGAAATACGACAGGGACGGGTTCAACCGCTGGGATGCCTGTCAAAAACTGGCCGAACCCATGCTGCTGGAGATGATCGCCGAAAAGCACACAGACCCGGACAATGACCTGATCGAGGCCTTTCGCGGGCTGCTGACAGGCAATGAACCGGACAATGCCCTGGTAACCCGTATGCTGACCCTGCCCTCGGAAGCCTATCTTACCCAGCGTGTGACGGTCATCGATCCGGATGCCATCCATGACACCGTAAAAAAAGCGCAACAATTTGTGGCCGCACGGCTGGAAAATGAACTGCTGGCCGCCTATACCACCAACAACCCCGGCAAGCCCTATGATTTGAGTATCGAAAGCAGGGCCCGGCGAAGCCTGCGCAATGTCTGTCTGGAATACCTGTGTGCGCTGGAGAAAAAAGAGTATATTACCCTGGCCCGGTCCCAGTATGATTCAGCGGACAACATGACGGAAAAGCTGGCGGCTTTCAGGGCACTGGCCCACAGCAAAAGAAGAATCGCCCGTGAGAGGGCCATTACCGATTTTTACACCGCCAATAAAGAAAATCAACTGGTGGTGAACATGTGGTTCGGCATCCAGGCTGCCTCCCCCCTGGCCGGAACCCTGGATGTGGTAAAAAGCCTGCTTTCGCATGAAGCCTTTGACGCGAAAAGCCCCAACGACATCCGGGCGGTGGTGGCGACATTTGCGTCCAATGCCATCCATTTCCATAATCAAAACGGCCTTGGCTATGCCTTTGTAGCGGGCTATATCATCAAACTGAATCAGGCCAACGCTCAGATTGCGGCCCGTCTGGTTACCCCCTTTATCCAGTGGCGAAAATACGACGCCTTTCGCCAACAGCTTATGAAAAAACAGCTTGAACGAATCATGGCCGTCAAGAACCTTTCCACCAATGTGCACGAGCAGGTTTCCAGATGCCTGGGGGAAGAAAAATAATTGAAAATGAATAATGAGCATTGAAAACTTGTGGAATCGCTTCAATTCTCACTTTTCATTTTTTCTTCCTGCTGTTTTCCAACCGGTGTAAAAAATTGCAGCCTGATCGCAATGCCATTAATGCGCTTCGGATCATTTCCCGCCTCAACCCTGAGGTGTGTTCAGGCTGCAATTTAAATTTCAGGCCTGATTATGGTCTCAACCATTTAATCCACCGGAACATAACGATATATGAAAGGGAGAAACTGATTTCTTCATGACTTGATGAAAACTATTTTTAATTTATCTATGGCTCTCTCTGGAATGCCTATACCCTTTTTAAACGTTCCTCCCGCCTATTGATACCCCACTCAAGTTTCTGAATGTCAGACTCCGGAACACCGTACCGCCGAAACACGCGACGCCATCCGGACACAACCTGAGACACTTCATCAATAATTGGGTCAACCTTTTTAATATTTTGCTGTTTCCCTATGTTTTGTAAAATGTTTCTGTCAGGTGGCAAATAACTTAAATCGAAAGACAGGGCATGCTCTCTTCTCTCGTATATATCCGGCAGCACATCGTATACCGGAGACAGACAAAAGCCGGACTCTTTGTGAAGCATACAGAAATTTTTCAAATGATCATCAGTATTTCCGATTGCCGCATTAAAAACCATTTGGCGAAACAGGGAAGGAATATCATTTGATGGCTGAAAACTATGAGACCTTACAATTCTAAACAAATCGTTGTAGCCTAAAAAGTAATATCCTTCAGCCTGCAATAATGTTTGCAGACTGATCATATGATACCGCCCGTCATGACCTGAAATGTCAAAACGTTTAACCATTAAGGCCTTTTGATTACCTATATTCCGGATTTCAAACTCAGGAACGGTTAATCCGGAAAGTTTTGCCAGTTCAAGGGTCGCCCCTTCAATAGGTACCACATCGAGATTATCATTAAAACCGGGGAACTTTACAAGCCAAAGAGATCCTGTCTCTTTTCTGACAAGCGCTTTGGGCCTTGCTCCACCGGGAGAACTTCCAGTACGAAACAATAGCTGTAAATCCGTCTCTTTCAGTTTTAAGCCTGAATCGAATCGAAAAGCGGCATTGAGGAGTGCATCTAAATCCACCATGCCTGCCGAAGAATTTTCATCAGGTATATTCTGTTTTGATGCAAAAGACAGGGCGCCCAATCCGTTTGATCCCAATACTTCAAGTAATTTTGGAACGATCTGTTCTCCTCTTCCAAGCTTTGCTTTTTGAATCAGGAGTTTTCTTCCCCAGTCATCGGGAAGCGTATCTTCAAAAACAGCGTGAACACCTGTTGGTCGCGGTGTTGAAAACTCTTTTGAAATTAACGGCAGGCTTACAGGATCTAAAGGGAAAGCAAGTGGATTTTCAAGATACGCTGCTGCATATCGGAATGCACCCTGTATAATTCCCCGGGGATCAGGTGCCGTGGCAACAATTTCTCCGCAAGGCAATGTTGTATTATTGGGCAACGTGACGATAACATTCAGTTTAATCATGACTGCGCCTTGTTGCTCGCTGGCGTTTTTTTATCTTCTCCCGGGCCTCATATCTTTCAAACAAAGATTCCCCTGGGCGCATTAATCTATCCAACTCTTCCAGTTTGCCAAGAATTGAAAGCGCCTTTACCCACGCGCCGATTGATATGGAAGGGTTGCCCTGTTCCATTTTGTACAAAGTCGGGAGGGACACACCTATTCTACAGGCAAACTCTTTTTGCGGATCATTACGTTCAAGCCGGGCGTCTTTAAGCCGCTGTCCTAATTTTTTCAGGGTATCATTTTCAATAACACTAAGCATAATTTGTTTTATTACATAATTCTGCATTTAAAACAAATATTTTTTAATATTAAACTAAAACTTATGTTTCCTGCTGTTTTCAGACAGGCATAAAAAATCGCAATTAAAGCACAATTTCATTTTCATATAAATCGGTGCTATTCCTTAAATATTCAATTTTCACGATTCAATTTTCATTTTCAATAACTATTCCCAGTTTAAAATAACCTTGCCTGAATGCCCGCTGTTCATGACATCGAACCCCTTCTGAAAGTCGTCTACACAAAACCGATGGGTAATGATGGGCCGGATATTCAGTCCGGACTGTAGAATGCTGACCATCTTGTACCAGGTTTCGAATATTTCCCGGCCATATATCCCCTTGAGGGTCAGCCCCTTGAAAATCACCTGATCCGTGTCCAGGGGCAAGGGCGCGGCATGAATGCCGAGCATGGCGATTTTACCACCATGATTCATGTTTTCGAGCATTTCGTGAAATGCAGCGGACATACCCGACATCTCCAGACCCACATCAAAGCCTTCGCGCATGCCCAGCTCTTTCTGCACATCCCGGATGCGTTCCCGGCCGACATTTACCGTGCGAAAATCGCCCAGCTTTGATGCCAGTTCCAGGCGATAGTCATTCACATCGGTAATCACGACAAATCTTGCGCCCACGTGCCGGGCCAGTGTCGCGGCCATGATGCCGATGGGCCCGGCACCGGTGATCAGGACATCCTCCCCCACCAGGTTAAACGACAGGGCCGTATGGGCCGCGTTTCCAAATGGATCCAGAATGGCGGCGATTTCGTCTTCGATATTATCCGGCAGACGAAAGGCATTACCCGCGGGAATGGAGAGATATTCGGCAAAAGCACCGCTGCGATTGACCCCGACGCCCACTGCATTGCGGCACAGATGGCGTTTGCCGGCCCGACAGTTTCGGCAGTAACCGCAGGTGATGTGGCCCTCTCCCGACACCCTGTCGCCCACCTTTATTCCGGTCACCTCTTGACCGATGCGATCCACGATACCGACGAACTCATGACCGATAATCATGGGCGTTTCAATGGTTTTTTGAGACCATTTGTCCCAGTTGAAAATATGGAGATCCGTCCCGCAAATGGCTGTCTGCTTGATTCTGATGCGAATGTCGTTTCCGTTTAAAACCGGTTCAGGCATATCCTGCAGCCAGAGACCGGGCTCCGGTGCTGCTTTAACCAATGCCTTCATATGACCCTCCTTTTGTATTGACTGCTTCTTGCGGTGTCTGGACCGCGAAAAAAATAACTGCAGCAAATGTTTTTAAATCGGCACAGCGCCATGCTCCATGGTTAAGGCCACAATGTCTTTGGTATCGACATCACGCGAAACCATCCCCTTTTTGAGCGCCAGTGCGGCGGCCCCACCCATGGCCTGCCCCATGGCCATACAGGTGCATTGGGCACGAATGCCGGCCAACGCCACCCGATCGACCGAGACAATGCGACCGGCCACATCCTGCATGCGCATGCCAAATACCCCGTTGATCAAAATCAAAACCGGATCTCCAGGTTCGATCAGATTGACAAAGCAGGTCTCCATGCCGGCCGATCCGGTGCCCGAGATAGGGATGGTCAGTTGATTCTGGGTGTTGAGCAGAATTTTGAGCTGATTCTTGACCGCGTCCATAATTTTGATGAAATATGGATCCATATGCCCGATCGTTTTCTGGTTCAAAGCCTGATACACGGAATCATCTACGCAGGACGGACCCGGGCCCATTAAAAAAAATTCTTCAATGCCATCAAGTAAATTCGCCATGTTTTTTATAATTTCCGTTCGATTACCATTGGCCCATCCGGGCTTTTTTATTCAGATAAAAATACATATCGCTAATTTTCGATAAACCCCAGGGCTTGTGAAATCTGCTGTGCGGTTTTCATCACCCGAGCAGCCAGTTGCGGCAGGCGTTGCCGGGTAATTCGATGGACCGCTCCGAAAATCGATATTGTCGCGGCAATTTTTCCGGTGTGATCAAAAATGGGTGCGGCGACACAACGCACACCGGTTTCTTTTTAGGTGATAATGCATAGCGGCGTGTTTCAGTATTTTGCCACACATAGCCGCGACTGGTTAGTGTCGCCAAAATGCGGTGAATCGTTGAAGGCGGCAGGCCGAACTGAGCGGATAGCTCGCTGATGCCAAGTGCTCCAGCTTCAGATATGTGTTCAATGATATCCATCGCTTTATTCAGGGATTTCATAATGATATCGCCAAAAATTCCATAATATGGAAAAATCAGTATGATAGTTGTGTGAAGCTGTCAAGTTAAAAATTAGGATTATCAATCTAAAATTTGACTGAGCATGTTTATTTAAAAATGAAAATTTTTGTTTACGATCCGTTATCCAGACCTCGTGATTTTCGATTAATTTTCTATGTTTTTTGAAGACACTTACTGATGCAATTGAATGAATTTTTATTAATTCTCTTGTGCTGCTTGTAATAATTTCAGGCAATTATATGTAAAAATAGA
>Ga0307991_1002606_pt1 | contig 12135 bp, 12 predicted proteins | sample EllFjometagen131_FD_203146 | JGI IMG/M metagenome (GOLD analysis project Ga0307991, IMG submission 203146) | Marine microbial communities from Ellis Fjord, Antarctic Ocean - #131 | ecosystem: Environmental > Aquatic > Marine > Unclassified | place: Southern Ocean | collected 2014-10-08 | reverse complement strand
TGCCAGAACCTCGAACAGACTATGTTTTTTCTATTATCGGCGAAGAATTTGGGTTATTTGGCTCTCTGCTGCTGATCTTTTTATTTATGGGGCTTGTGTGGCGAGGCATGAACATCTCGTCTCGACAGGATAAGCTTTTTCACCAGTTACTTGGATATGGCATTAGCCTTAATATATTTTTCAACGTAATGGTAAATATTGGTGTGGCAACGGCAGCTATCCCCCCTACAGGTGTAACGCTGCCATTTATCAGCCATGGCGGGTCTTCAATGCTCGTCAATTCAATATCCATTGGAATTTTATTACTTTTAGCCAGAACAGCGAGAGAGCCAAATGAAGTGCATAGCAATTAGTAGCGGCGGCACGGCGGGACATATCAATCCTGCGTTGAGTATTGCCCACAAACTGGCTGGAAAGGGCTGGCAAATCCATTATCTCGGTAATAAAGATAGTCTTGAACAGAAACTGCTGGCAAAAACGGAATTCTCTTTTTATGAACTTAATGTTCAGAAAATATACAGAAAGTTGACTCTGGCACATCTTAAATTTCCTTTTAAGCTTTTAATGAGTATTGCCAGCTCAAGACGAGTAATGAAAGAAATTAAACCCGATGTTTTCCTTGGATGTGGCGGCTTTGTATGTGGACCTCCTGGGTTTGCTGCTCACCTCTTACATATACCCATCATATTACAGGAGCAAAATAGTTATCCGGGTTTAACTACACGGTTGCTTTCAAAATATTCTGATATGATCTTTCTGGGAAATAAACAAGCCAAAAGTCACCTGACTAAGGCAAGAACAGAATATTCCGGTAATCCGATCAAAGCATATCCGACTTATAAGAAAATAATTACAAATAATTCAATTAATAAAAGAACGATATTTTTGGTAGGTGGCAGTCAAGGCTCACTTGCTTTGAATAATATGATGGTTGAAGTAGCTCAGCCTCTTCTTGAGCAGGGAATAAATATAATCTGGCAAACTGGAATGCGGCATTATAAAAAGCTGCATCAACTCATGGGAAACCAGAAAGGATTGACCCTCTTTGATTACAGTACAGAAATTGATAAACATTATCATAATGCAGATATTATCATTGCTCGTGCAGGAGCATTGACACTGGCAGAACTGGAAACACTGCATAAGCCTTCGATATTAATACCTTTGCCAACTTCTGCTGAAAATCATCAGTTATTTAATGCTAAGGAACAGGCAGAAAAAGGAATCGCAGAAGTTATTGAACAAAAGGATTTGACACCTGAAACATTAATAAAATATATTAACAATATGCTGAGCAGGATTACAGAGTATGAGGATAATTTCGGTGAAACTTTGCATGCAAATGCAGCAGAACATATTGCAGCATATATTGATCTTAATTACGGGAGAGAATGATGTTAGGAAAAATGAAAAGAATACACTTTGTCGGTATCGGCGGTATCGGAATGAGTGGTATTGCGGAATTACTTAAAAACCAGGGATTTACAATATCAGGCTCTGATATGAGACAATCTGCCATAACCAATCATCTGAGAGATATTGGTATTCCCATCTGCATAGGTCATGATCCTGAACTGATCATAGATGCCGATGTAATCGTGAAATCATCAGCTGTTATGGACGATAACCCTGAAATAATTTCTGGTAAAGAGCGCAAAATTCCGGTGATAAGAAGAGCTGAAATGCTGGCAGAGATCATGCGGATGAGCTTTGGAATCTGCATCGCCGGAACGCATGGGAAAACAAGTACCACGAGTATGACAGCAACGGTTTTGGAAGCAGCCAAACTCGACCCCACCGTAATTGTGGGCGGTATTGTAAAAAATTATGGTTCCAATAACCTCCTCGGTTCAGGTAAATATATAGTTGCAGAAGCAGACGAATTTGACCGTTCTTTTCTTTCTATGTATCCTTGCCTGGCAGGAATTACTAACATTGATGCAGATCATCTGGATTGTTATGATGATCTGGAATGTATAAAATCCGCATTTATTGAATTTGCCAATAAAGTCCCTTTTTTTGGCTCTGTGATCTGCTGCCTTGATGATAATGGTGTGCAATCAGTAATATCTAAGATCCACAAAAAAATAATTACTTACGGCTTTTCCACACAAGCAACTGTGCGAGCTATAGATATGGAAATGAAAGACTTTCAGAGTTCATATACAGCATTATTATCTGGGAAAGAACTTGGAAAAATATACCTGAATGTTACAGGCAGACACAATGTGCTCAATTCTCTATTAGCTGTAGCGGTAGGTTTAGAACTGGAAGTTCCGTTTTCGCGAATTCAAAAGGGTCTGGCAGAATATAATGGTGTATTCCGCCGCTTTGAATTTAAAGGCAATATAAACGACATCCTGGTATATGATGACTATTGTCATCATCCCACGGAGATCATCGCCACTCTTGATGCTGTGCGCGGAAATACTGATCGGAGGATAATTGCTTTATTTCAACCACACCTTTACAGCCGAACTCGTGATTTTTACCAGGAATTTGGAAGATCGTTTTACCAGTCTGATACTTTGATCGTTACTCCCATATATCCGGCCCGTGAATCACCGATTCCAGGTATTACAGGCAAAATGATCGCTGATGCCGCCATACAGAGTGGACATCAACACGTTCACTATATCACCAATAATGATGAAATAGTAAAAACCCTCGAAAGCCATTGTAAACCCGGTGATATTGTGATAACAATGGGAGCCGGCAATATCTATAAATATGGAGAAGAATACCTTTCTTATGCAGCAAAAGATGATTCCCAGAATTAGTACTGAACTTTCCGACTGGTCACATATTAAAATAGGAAACAGGACAGATGGTCTTTTTTTACCAAAAGATCACGATCAGCTTAGTCTTTGCCTTAAAGAGATTAATTCTGCAGGTTTGATACCGATACCTTTAGGTGCAGGTTCAAATATTCTATTTGGCAATACCAGTCATTATGGCTTGATCAGTGATAAGCATCTCCCCCATTTCTGGAAACTTGATAAGGGAAAAGTGATTGTTTCAGCTAATTATAATATCACCCAATTGATCATGGATCTTGCATTAAAAGATTTGGGTGGTTTGGAATTTCTCGCGGGGATTCCTGCTCATCTGGGTGGAATAGCTAAAATGAATGCCGGAGCTTACGGTTTTGAAATTGCTGATTTTATTTCTCAGTTAAAATTTGTTACGTTTAACGGAAAAGAGACGATATTAAGTAGAGATGAGATTGACTATGGTTACCGCAAATCAAATATCCCAGGATTCATTACAGAATTAATCCTTGATCTGCCAAGGAAACCAAAATTACAAATATTGAAAGAAGCCAAGACTAATATTCTTTCCAGAAAGATGAAACAGCCCATGCAATACCCTAATCTGGGATCTATCTTTAAAAATCCCCCAAAAATGTTTGCCGGGCAGCTTCTTGAACTAACAGGATTTAAAGGAAAACAAAAAGGTGGAATGGCTTTCTCTGAAATGCACGCCAATTTCCTGATCAATATCGACCAGGGCAACTTCAATGATGCCATTTTTCTAATCAATGCAGCCAAATCTGCTGTTAAAAGTAAATTTAATGTTGTAATGGAAACCGAGATTAAGGTTATAGATTGATGAAAAAGAGAAGGGGTAATTCACGCTTCTTTGTCACTTTTGTCAGTGTAATTGGCGGAGCTTTTTTTGTCTATAAGCTGGTGATTTACCTGATGAGCACAATGAATGTGTTTGTGATTGATGAAATCAGGTTTAAGGGACAAAAAACAATTAAACTGGAAACTCTGATGGCAAGAACTGATTCTCTGATAAATAAAAACCTCTTCAGTCTAAAAAAAGACAATATTGCAAGTAATTTCGCAAATATTCACCGTATCGAAAGTATTGATATTTATCGTAAATTTCCTAATAGCTTAGTAATCTCAATTACAGAAAGAATCCCTGTATTTTATATCAAAACAGTTGACGGCGTAATCTACCCTGTAGATCAAAATGCCATAGTAATACCTTTTCCTGAAAATGAGCAGAAGGAAGATATGGCTTTTGTAAGTATTTCACTTCCGGCTGAAAATCTGGAATTTGGTAAACCAATCTCCGATGAATTATTAGATATTATGCTCTATGAAAGAAAGGAACTCACCCATTTTGAACCTGATTTCCTTAATTGCTTTTCTGAAATATGCCTGGAAGAAAATAAACTGGTCTTTATTGAAGCAGATCAGGGATATCGTGTAATATTTGAAATTGATGAACTCCTTAAAACTGCTCGGGAATTTATGAAATTAAAGGACACATTTTCATTTGACTGCAATAAACGCATAGATATGAGACATGATGGACTTTATCGTATCACAAAGATGGAGAAAAAATGAAAAATAATTATAAAGATATTATTTCCGTTATTGATATCGGCACAACTAAGATATGTACATTAATTGCTGAATTGAAGCGGGATGAAGATAATGAAGTATATTTTGAAATTAAAGGTATTGGCAACAGCGAATCTGATGGTATGGAAAAAGGAGTCGTCTGCGAAATAAATAAAGCAACTAATTCCATCCGAAAATCTATTAGTGAAGCTGAGGAAATGGCCCAAATTCCGGCGAAGAATATATATATTGGAATTGCTGGAGCACACATAAAAAGTTGTAATATTAACAGTTCTATCAGTCTTTCAGTAAATGGACAACCACGTGAAATTACCGAAAATGACATTAATCAGGTGATAGAGGAAGCAAAACGAGCTGTAGGATATCAAGCTGAATTTTCCAATCTGAAGATCATACACACCATCCCCCATTATTTTAACAGAGATGATGATAAAGGCATAATCAATCCCCTCAAGATGGAAGCTCACCGCTTGGAAGCCCGTGTTCATATAGTATTGGCAAATCCCATAAATATCAACAATATAATCCGCTGCATCGAAATTTCAGGTTATAAAGTGGACTTTGATCATATTATCCTGGAGCCAATCGCCTCTGCTTATGCTGTTCTCAATAAAGACCAAAGAGAACTGGGATCTGTGCTGATTGATATTGGCGGCGGAACCACTGATATTGCTATATTTTATATGGACAGTATCAGATTTACTGCTGTCTTTCCTTATGGCGGACATGAATTAAGCAGAAGACTATCCGAAATATTATGTGCTTCCTATAACACTGCAGAACAAATCAAAATCAAAGATGGACAAGCTACTTCCGATAATATTGATGATGATGAAGAAATCGAAGTTCCCGACATTACGGGAAAGGGTGTAAACTTATACAACAAACGCACTCTATCACTGCATATTCAGGAAGAAATGACAAATCTCTTTCATTATATATTTAATACTATTTCACAAAAAATACATCTGGATTCACTGAAAGCGGGAATTTATCTTACTGGCGGAGCATCTCAACTCAAGTCTCTTGATATCCTGATCTCAAAGATAAGTCGTATGCCAGCAATTATCTGTTCCCCTGATCTTACACGCTTCAAAGGTCAGGTTTCCACTCTGGAAAAACCGGAATTTTCCACAGCTGTTGGAATTTTTCTTTACTTGCTGGAGACAAGGATTAAAAAGGGAATTCAGGAAGAATCCTTTTCATATAATGAGGATGGCTTCTGGAAAAGAACATTAAAGTTTGTTAGAAGCTGGTTTGTTTAAAAAAAAAATGGAGGATTTAATGCACATTGAACCCGCTTTAAAAGAGAATTTCTCTAGCTCAAAAATTAAGATCAAGATGATTGGAGTCGGTGGTGCCGGGGGAAATACGGTCAATACAATGATCGAGAAAAAACTCCAGGGCATAGAATTTATTGCTTGTAACACTGATTGGGGTGATCTCAACACGTCAAAAGCAGATTTTCACATCAGACTTGGTGAAAGAACCACTCGCGGTCACGGTGCAGGTGCAAATAAAGACCTGGGAAGAATGGCTGCTGAAGAATCTTCAGAAGAAATCAAAGAACATTTCCAGGATGCCGACCTGGTTATTCTGGTCGCTGGACTTGGCAAAGGCACAGGTACAGGTGCATCTCCCACAATTGTGGACACTATCAAAAACATACGTAATGATGATGATGATAGTGAAAAACTTGTTGTCGCTATAGTGTTTTTCCCCTTTCAATATGAGGGTGATAAACGTAAAGCAAATGCAGAAGATGGACTAAGGGAACTAATAAAGAAAGTTGATACTCTCATAGTCGTACCCAACGAAAAGATTAGAGAAGAATACAAAAACCTCTCAATCGTGGATGCCTTTAAAAAAGCAGATGAAATTATTTACAATGCAGCAAGAGCAATTACTGACCTGCTCGTTAAAAAAGGTTATCTCGAAGTAGATTTCCGTGATATTCTCACAACTCTGGGAAATAAGGGTTATGCCTATATCACCTGCGGTGAAGCAGAAGGCGAAAACCGTGCTCAGGAAGCTGCTGAAAGAGCTATGACAAATCCACTGCTTTCCGATATTGACCTGAAAGATTCAAAAGGACTGCTGATCAATTTCACTTCTGACCCTGAACTTGGTCTGGAAGAATTTTACAATGCTATCAGCAATATCACAGCTACTGCGGGTACTGAAGGCGATGTGATACATGGATATGTAATTGATAATGAAATGTCTAATAAAGTTAGAGTTACCATTATTGCCACAGGATTGAACTTGACCAGTGAATCATATTATGACGCTCCCAAAGAATTTGTTACAAGCCGTAACCGCTCCAGCTATAATGCTGGTAGCAATCCATGGGACCCAATTAATAAACAGGCAGATATCGATATTGACGTATCGCAGCATAAACCTACAATTTCGCAGCCTTCTCCAATCGAAATTGAGAAAAAAGAAGAACTTAATAAGGTAGATAACGACATTCCTGCCTTCTATAAAAAATTCAATAATAATTAGGAGATATTTATGAGATATTTTACCTTCTTGCTAATTGTCGCTCTTTTGGCAATTACAATAAATCTCACAGGAGACGATATGTATAAAGATTTCGCTAAAACAGCTTCTGGGCTGCTTTACAAAATTACATTGAACGGCGCTGGCGATCTTCCTTCAAACGGTGATACCGTTGTCTTGCATTATACCGGTAAATTTGAGGATGGCAAGGTCTTTGATAGTTCTGTTGACCGTGATGAGCCATTTAGTTTTCAGCTTGGCGCAGGAAGAGTTATAAAGGGTTGGGATGAAGGTGTAGCACTTTTGCATGTTGGCGATAAAGCTACTTTCGTAATTCCACCGGAAATGGGTTATGGCTCCACTGCTCGTGGTCCTATTCCTGCCAATTCCACACTTATCTTTGATGTTGAGCTTCTAAGCATAGTACCTACACCAAAAATTGAAGAATATGAGGTTACAGGTCTGGAACTGTTTACTACCGACTCTGGATTACAATATTACATCATTGATCCCAGCTCTGGGGATTCTCCAAATCAGGGATCAAATGTCTCTGTTCATTATTCCGGCTACCTGCAATCAGATAATTCACTCTTCGATTCCAGTATTACTCGTGGTACTCCTTTCCGCTTCCCTCTCGGTATGGGTAGAGTTATCAAGGGCTGGGACGAAGGCGTGGCATTGATGCAGATTGGCGCAAAATACAGATTTATCATCCCGGCAGAACTGGGTTATGGCTCAAGAGCTCAAGGTCCAATTCCTGCTGGAAGCACTCTGATTTTCGATGTTGAATTAATCAGCTTTAATTAAATATAATCAGAGGGAGATACGTCACCCTCTTTTTTTTATTGACACCTGAAAATGCTTACACTTAATTATCCAAAATAATTATTAACAGGGAGATTCGATGGCAAAAGTTTTAGTAAATAATGTTAATAAGATTTATGAGAACGGTTTCCAGGCGGTTACCGACACAAATTTCACGGCTGAAGATAAAGAATTTGTTATTCTCGTGGGTCCTTCCGGTTGCGGGAAATCCACAACCCTTCGTATGATCGCTGGTCTAGAAGAAATCACTTCCGGTGAAATTTCTATCGGAGATAAAATCGTTAATGAGATTCCGCCCAAAGACCGTGATATCGCCATGGTTTTTCAAAACTATGCGCTCTATCCACACATGACAGTTTATGAAAATATGTCATTTGCACTTAAATTGAGAAAAGTTCCCAAAGACGAGATCGACCCCATCGTTCAGGAAGCTGCAAAACTTCTGGAAATTGAAGATCTGCTTGATCGCAAGCCAAAACAGCTTTCAGGTGGTCAGCGGCAGCGCGTTGCTTTAGGCAGAGCAATTGTACGTAAACCAAAAGTTTTCCTCTTTGATGAACCTCTTTCAAACCTTGATGCCAAATTGAGAGTGCAGATGCGTGCTGAAATCACAAGACTCCACCGTAAACTCGATACCACCATGATATATGTTACTCATGACCAGGTGGAAGCAATGACAATGGCAGATAAAATTGTGATCATGAAAGATGGTCTCGTACAGCAGATTGACTCCCCGCTCAATGTCTATAATAACCCCATTAATCTCTTTGTTGCAGGGTTTATTGGCAGTCCTGCTATTAATCAGTTCTCAGGAAATATCGCCTCTGAAAACGGTAATCTCTTCTTCGATGAAGGCTCGTTCAAAGTAGCTATTCCCCAAAAGTTTTCCACTGCCCTGGCAAATCATCACGGCAAGTCTGTTGTTATGGGATTAAGACCCGAAGATATCTACGATACAGAATATGACACTATGGCAGAGCAACCCGTAAAAATCTCAGCACTATGCGATGTCGTGGAACCTATGGGTAACGAATATGTTGTTTACTTTAGTACTGGTGCTTCAAAATTGACCGCCAGATTTGATCCCAAAAAACTTCCTCAGGTTGAAGAACAAATGCCAATCAGTCTTGATATGAATAAAGTGCATTTCTTCGATTCTGAATCACATAAATGCCTTACGCATAAGTAATACTTTTTCAAAAGAGAATTACTCAGATTAATAAAAAAAAAGCCCCGCAAATGCGGGGCTTTTTTATTTCTATAGATTCCTCACTAACTGAGGATATCGTTTATGAGCAAATGCTTTCTTAGCATAGCTGTTCTGCACAGCCCACTTCAATACCTTTTCAGCACTTTCACGATGGTCATACAACACTCCCACAGGATAGCTGCTCCGTTCGTCAGGATCCGACTCACGTACGCTCAAAAAATCATCGTCAAATATCATCATTATTTTTGAATCGTCATTGCCTGCTGTATAGCTGAACTTATGATTTGCAGATTTAGATTTCGTTCCCGGATCAATCAGCATATCAAGAAAAGACTGCGCTTCCACGAGCCTCACTGTAAAGAGTTTATCACCCTTCTTGATTTTTTTCTTGTCTAATGCCTTTTTATTCCATTCAATTTTCACAACTTCCTGCACTTCACCGGAATCAAAAAGATGATTTTTGAGGTTTTCACGAATGTGCTTGATAAAATCATCTTCGCTAATATCAATCCTCTTCATATCAAAAATATCAATCAGCTCCCGTTGGGCACTGTAATATTTGTCAATTATAAGATTGGCATTCTTATATCCCAGTGATTCCAAAATCCCAGGTAAATGCTTCATCATCTTGTCTGAACAACTGTAAAGGTAATTATTGATATGTTTTTTATCCGGCTCAATGATCAGAGTTAAAAGCCAGGCTAATTCTACAGCAGAATAACCGGCCATAATACTGATCTCCCCTATCATTTCCTCTTCTCTTCGATTAGGAACCTGATGACGATATTTGCGCAGCATATCACAGATAAATTGTTCTATGTAATCACTGCTCCTGAGCCAGAGTATAATCCGCTCCATCTCATCTTCGTCAGGCTTTTCTGCAAATTCCTTATATTCATATATCTTCTCATAAGACTGATTCGCCGAAGAAACAAACATTCCCAGATAATTAATATCTTCTGTTGTAATTTTTAAATCTATGTTTGTATATAGGGCAAGACCCTTTATATACATCTCCTGATGTTCAGGACTCATTTGTCCTAACGGATGATTTTCAATCCGCTCAAAACCTGTACTGACCCGTTTTATGGTCTCCAGAAAATCCATTTATTGCCTCCTCAGGAAACACCTATAATTAAATGAGATATTTTTTATTTATATTATTTCTGTCAACTAAGATAATTATTTATTGAATTTTTTAATAATTATTAAGGGGGATTCCGTTGTGAAATCCCCCTGCATTTATTCTAAACTCCAGGTATAAAATTGGTTTCAGAGTCTATCAACTGAGTGAATTTTGCCAGCAGTTTTGCCGTATCAGTAAGGTCACCCAGATGGATTACTTCATTCTGGGTATGCATATAACGATTAGGAATACTGACTAATCCTGCTGCAACTCCGGACCTAGTTACCTGAAGTGCATTAGCATCAGTTCCGGTACCTCGCGGTGCTGCTTCTATCTGATAATTTACTTTTGCTTCGTCTCCAGCTTTCTTCAATAACTCAAATACTTTCGGGTTGATGTTGCACCCTACAGAAATTACTGGTCCTTTGCCCAAACGAATATCGCCCAATGTATTTTTACTTATTCCAGGAAAATCACTGGAATGTGTTACATCAATTGCGATTCCTACATGCGGGTCAATTCCATAAGCGGATGTGCGTGCTCCACGCAAGCCAACTTCTTCCTGAACTGCTGCAACTGAATAAAGATTACACTTCAATTCCACCTTTGCAAGCTCTTTCATTACTGATGCAACCACAAATACTCCGGCTTTATTGTCAGTTGCCTTACTGGTGATTATGTCACCTTCCAGAACTTCAAAACCGGGTGTAAATGTTATGGGATCTCCCACACACACGCGCTTTTCAGCTGCTTCACGGTCTATTGCTCCGATGTCAATCCAAAGGTCTTCAAGTTTAGGTGAGTTCTTACGCTCTTCCGGTTTCAAGAGATGAATAGCTTTTCTGCCAATCACTCCACGCACCAGATTTTTCTCATGATAAATGTTTACACGTGTTCCTGGCAAAAGTGCCACGTCAACTCCACCAATCGGAACGAAACGGATAAAGCCATTGTCATCAATGTAATTTATCATTAGTCCGATTTCATCTGCATGACCCACAAGCATAAGTCTCAGGTCACCTGTACCTTTCTTAAAAGCAATCACGTTTCCGTGAACATCCGTTTTTACGTCATCTGCATATTCGCCGATAAATTTGCGATATACTTCTTGAGCTGCTTGCTCAAATCCTGATGGACTTGGCGCTTCCACCAGATCAATAAAAAATTTCTTCATCTTCTTTTCCATATATTCTCCTACCTGAATAAAATTAACAGTTATTCGCTTTGCCGCCGGCAAATGGGTTTATATTTTTCTTCTTCTTGTGCGGTACTGCATCCGGATTGGGGATTACACAAAGAAACTTCAATACACTCGTTCCCGTGTTTTTATAGCTATGCTTAAACATCGAAGGCACATATATGATGTCGCCCTGTTTAAATGGTTTATCTCCGTCTTCCGTTACCAGTGCCCCTTCTCCTTCCAGTATGAAGTTCTCATGTTCCCAGCTATGGGTATGATAGGGTGTAAATCCTTCAGGATCTACTTCAAACATTCGCGTGGCAAAATTGGGAGCTCCATCCTTTTCAGAAATTAGCCAGCGAATATGCGCCCCTTTAGCACCATCAACCTCAACTTTTTCCAGTTCCACTTCACTATAATGCTTCAGTTTCATTGCCACTACTCCTCTTTATACTGAAATAACTTCTACAACTTCCGGTATTTCTTCTTTCAATACACGTTCGATCCCTGCCTTGAGGGTCAAGGTTGCCATAGGACAACTGCCGCAAGCTCCCTGTAATCTTACTTCCACTACTCCGTCTTCGCGAATGTTAATAAGTTCGCAATCACCACCATCTGCTTGCAGAGAGGGACGCACCTTATCCAATACTTCCTGGACTTTTGCTTTATCGAGCATAAGTTCCTCCTTGTTTTATTTTTTCTAACAATATAACTTCTTTTTAGCTTTTTGCTAATTACCAACAAAATTTTCCTAATTTTTAAGGCAAGCAATATTCAAGAATTAATGGATTATTGATAATGGATGATGGACTTCGTCAATGGATAATGGATGATTAATGATGGATAATTTTATGACCCGTCCGTTAATAAGTTGACTGCAAATCTTAATTAAGGAGTGGACATGGAA
>Ga0307991_1002602_pt1 | contig 12146 bp, 13 predicted proteins | sample EllFjometagen131_FD_203146 | JGI IMG/M metagenome (GOLD analysis project Ga0307991, IMG submission 203146) | Marine microbial communities from Ellis Fjord, Antarctic Ocean - #131 | ecosystem: Environmental > Aquatic > Marine > Unclassified | place: Southern Ocean | collected 2014-10-08 | reverse complement strand
GTGTTCACCCATCTGGTGACATCCGAATCCCGCCAGGGAAGACATATGATCCAATATTACCTGGACCCGTTGGAAGCCTGTGATATAAAAACGGCGAATATTCAACCGGAGTTTGAGGTTCCCGAGGGTAGATATCAAAAAGCGATAGCTCTGCTGAAAAACGAGGGGGTCCCATCAAATAGACCCGTTATAGCTGTTCAACCTTTTTCTTTATGGAAATACAAGGAATGGGGAGTGGACAAGTATATCCAACTAATTAAATGGCTTGGATCGGAATATGACCTGTCTGTTATTATCACAGGTTCCCGTGACGAAAGAGCCCGTGCCGGAGAAATAATAAAAAAATGCCGACAAAATATATATAATTTAGCGGGAAAGACTTCCATTGGAACCTTGGCCGCTGTTTTTAAGGTTTGCAAATTATTTATCGGTGTAGACAGCGCAGGGGTTCATATTGCCGCCGCAGTGGGTCTGCCCACGGTGTGCATTTTTGGGCCGTCATCGTATGTTGACTGGGCCCCAAGGGGAGAACAACACCGGGTAGTTTATAAAAATTTGCCGTGTGTACCATGTAAAAATAAAGGGTGTCAGGATAGCGGCGTCAGCCGTTGCCTGGAGGAGCTGACTCTTGAAGAGGTCAAAATCGTTGTAAAGACTCAGATAGATAAGTCATTATAAATGCTGTATTTTGATATAAACAGCGGAATTGTAAAAAATTATAGGATAAACTATCAATGACACTGGTGAGGATCGTCAAAAACTGGGGCTGGCCCGATCTTATGCGCCAGACACCTGGTCAGAAGGGTGCCTGGGATGGGATACAGTTTACAGTTGATCCCGTAGAAAATTGTGATTTTCTTGTAATGCTTAATAATTGCATGGGAACTGATACGCAGGTACGGTGCCCAGAAGAAAATATATGGGCTGTTATGCAGGAACCGTACATGAAAGGTCATAGCGACTGGATGATTGAAAAGCATGAATATTTTTCAAAAATATTTACCCATTATATCCCTGTAACTGACAGGAGATATGTATCTTCCCAGCCTGCCATTCCATGGCATGTCAATAAAACCTTTGATGAATTGATTTCGATCGGGGTCCCCATGAAATCAAAAAAATTGTCTGCCATTGTCGACGGCGCAATGGATTTGCCGGGCCATATTAAAAGAAAAATATTCCTAAACCATATCCGGAACGATAAGCGTCTGGAATTGGATTTATACGGCAGGGAGATTAATTTTATTGAAGATAAATGGGATGGTCTTGCGCCATATCAATACGCCCTTGCCATGGAAAACACCAGTGGGCCGGACTATTGGACTGAAAAGATCACCGATTGTTTTTTATCCTGGACGGTGCCTATTTATTATGGTTGTACCAATTTGGAGAATTATTTCCCTGAAGAATCATTTATAAGGATCGACATAGAGCAACCTGAAGAAAGCCTTCTAAAAATAAGGCATATTGTTAATGACAATAACTGGGAAAGATATATCCCGGCCTTGGAAGAAGCCAGAAATTTGGTATTGAGTCGTCATCAACTTTTTCCATACTTATCAGAGAAGATTCATTCTATGCCGGCATGGAAAAGTGAAAAAGCATCCATAGTAATTCCAGCTTATAAGAGAAGTAGAAAAGCTCAGTTTAATCATATTCTTTATAAATTTAAAAAAAAGATGAGGGTATATTAGGGATAGGTATGGTTAGCATAATTATTTCTTTCTATAAGCGATTAGAGTATTTACGGTGTTGTCTTGATTCTCTTCGATTTTACATTGAGACTTTTGACGAAGTCATAATTGCGGATGATGGATCAAGCAATGAGACCGTCAATAGACTAAAAAAACTTATTTCGACTTATAGTTTTCCAATAAAACATACTTGGCAGCCGAATAAAGGGTTCCGGCCTGCAGCATCTCGCAATAATGGCATCAAACATGCGAGTGGAGATTATTTAATTTTTTTAGATTGCGATTTTATGGTTTTGCCCGGAACCATTGACTGCCATTTGAATGCCGCGAAACGCGGCAGGTTTGCTGCCGGCTTTTGTAAATATTTAATCGAAGGCCAGACAGATAAAATATTTCAAATGGGTGTATCCAACACCTTGCTTGAGGAATTATATCGATCTCTTCCTGAAAAACCGATTGTTAGGGACCATCGAAGCTTTGTCAGTCACAGAATTCTTTATAAGCTTCGCCTTGCAGGCGCAAGGAAACAAAGATGCAGCAGTCATTTTTCCATTCATCGTGCGGATATGGAATATATTAACGGTTACGATGAAAATTTTGTCGGATGGGGGGGGGAAGATGAAGACCTGGCGATTAGATTCGCCAAAGCAGGATTCCAGGGTAAATCAATAATGCGAAAAGCAAGAGCATTACATTTGTGGCATCCAAGCGAAATAAAAGATAGAAACTGGGAGAATGGGCCCAATATAGAGTACATAAGAAGAAAAAATATTCCCTGGTTTTGTGATAACGGGTTGGTAAAAGCAGACAAGGATGATTAAAAGGAAGTCTTTTTCAGTAGCCATCAGCCCAAAGAATGAAGCGGAGAATCTGCCTGATTGCCTTGAAAATAACCGATTCGCGCATTAAATCTCGTGATAGATTCAGGCGGATATTCCGGAAATCATTTTTTAAGCACCCCGAAAGCATTGGTTTCACAGTACAGAACGATGAGGTTGGGCAAAAAGACCATTTCTGGGCGGACACTACTAAACAGACAACTACCCCCACACCTTAACTGTTTCAACCATACCGGTGGCCAAAAATGTCCAGCCGGTCAAGGAGGTCATTATTCAACATATGGAAAAATTGATCATCAACTTTACCCCCACCGGCATGCTTCCCACTCGGGAGATGACACCGCATATCCCCATTACGCCCCAGGAAATAATTGAGCAGGTGCTTGATGCGCGTCAATACGGTGTTTCCATGGTACATCTGCATGCACGGGGAGAGAGCGGTCGGCCGACATACCGCAAGGAAATTTATAAGGAAATTATTGACGGTATTCGCAGCGTTGACGGGATGGGTGAGGACGCCCTCATTCTTTCCGTTTCAACCAGCGGACGCCAGTGGAATGAATTTGAGAAGAGGGCGGAATGCCTGGCACTTGAAGGGGCCAGCCGGCCTGATATGGCGAGTCTGACCCTGAGCAGCGTCAATTTCAACAAACAGGCCAGTGTCAACAGCCCTGATGTTATTAAGCAACTTGCTGCCATCATGAAGGAAAAAAACATTAAACCTGAGCTTGAAGCTTTTGATATCGGCATGATCAACTACGCAAAATACCTCCACGGGAAAGGACTTATTGCGCCGCCATTCTACTTCAATCTTTTGCTGGGTAACATTGCCTGCGCCCAGGCCAATATCCTGAATCTGGGTGTTATGCTCACAGAACTTCCGGAACAGTCTGTATGGGCTGTGGGCGGCATTGGTGATTTCCAACTGAAGATGAACCTGAACGGGATGGTCAATGGAGGAGGCATACGTGTCGGGCTGGAAGACAACCTCTGGCTAACACCTGAACGTACCAGACTTGCATCCAATCGGGATCTCCTGGCGCGTATCCGTACCGTGGCCGATACAATCCACCTGCCGGTGGCAACGCCCCGGGAAGTTCGTCGTCGACTCGAACTGAAGGGCGCGGGCCGGTGAAAGTTCTCGTTTCCGCCTTTAACCATTACGGATACCTCCAGAGCATCGCCCGTGGTTTTCGGGAAGTCGGTTGTGAAACCATAACCTTTGAGCATGTAAATGCAACGATAATGGACTGGGATTGCCCTTCTATGATGCGAAGATGGAGAAGACGGCGACGCTTGAGAAGAATAAATCAGCGCTTTGTGAAGGCTGTCAGACGATTCTCGCCAGATGTGGTCTTTTTCGTGAACGGGGAGCCATTTTTCCCATCCGTTCTTCAGGGGCTTCGGAAGCGGGGGGTGCGGCTGGTCATTCGTGCAGCTGATGCCATTTGCAACGTGAGACGTCCGGAGGGCTCATGGGACGATTTCGACCTGGTTGTGGTATTTGAACCGACGGATCTTAACCGTCTGGATCGGTGTCGTGCCGTATACATGCCCTGCGGGTTCGATCCGAATACTTACCACCCTCTGAAAAATACCGGTGAGGTGTTTTCATTTGATACGGTATTTGTCGGAGGGCCCCATCCCGAGAGACTTCCGGTACTTGAACAGGTCGCTAAATTTTCAGCCCGGGAAGGCCTTCGTTTCGGTGTCGCAGGACCGGGTTATTTCAAATCCCGGGGCACTGGCGGCGTTAAATTTCGTAAAAAATTCCCTCACCTGGCAAACTGTATTATCCACGACGGCCCATTGTCCCCACAAGATGTGAATAAATTGTATAATCGCAGTCGATCCGCCCTCAACATTCATCACGCTCAAAGTCGTGAAGGAATCAATATACGCACTTTCGAAATCCCGGCAAGCGGCACGGTTGCAGTGGTAGACTGGCACTCCAGACTCAAAAATTTTTTCCGTGTGGGAAAAGAGATTGTATGTTATCGGAACGTTCAGGAGTTGTGTGGAGGGGTTGCCGATCTTGGCCATAACGACGATCTATGTCACAAAATCGCATCCCGGGGACTCGCCCGTGTCCAGAGGGAGCATACAATGGCTCATCGCTGTCGTGAGATTCTGGACATGATACAGTGAGCGCCAGGGTAACGTGTAGAAGGAGTCAAGACGTGGGTATACAACTTTTCAGACCATTGATTTGCGAGGAGGCTATCCAGGCTGTGGGCGATGTGCTGCGCTCAGGCTGGATTGGCCTGGGTCCAAAGACTGGAGAGTTTGAACATCGTTTTGCGGATTTTGTTGGGGCCCCCTTCTGTGTCGGCCTGAATTCATGCACAGCCGCTCTCCACCTTGCCCTTTGCGTGCTGGACCTGGCCCCCGGCAAGGAAGTGATCACAACCCCCCTTACATTTGTGGCCACCAATCATGCTATTCTCTATGAGCATCTCCAGCCGGTCTTTGCTGACATCAACGCCTTTACCGGGAATCTTGACCCTTCATCCATCAGGGAGAAGATAACGGAGAATACGGGTGCCATCATGGTCGTGCATTTCGCCGGATATCCTGCCGACATGAATGAGATCAGTGCCATCGCCCAGGAATATGAAATCCCGGTCATCGAGGATTGTGCCCACGCTTGTGGCGCATCCTATAAAGGACAACGTATAGGCTCTTCCGACAACCTGCATGCGTTTTCCTTCCACGCCGTCAAAAATCTTCCCATGGGAGATGGCGGTGCGATCACCCTGCACTCCAAACAGAAAATGAAACGTCTCAGACGGCTGAGGTGGCTCGGCATCGACAAATCGACATTCGATCGAACCCATACCGGCAGTCTGTCAAGCTATGAATGGGAATATCAGGTTCGGGAGACCGGATTCAAATACCACATGAATGATATTGCTGCGGTGATCGGACTACATCAGCTTCCTCTGGTAGAGGTTCAGAACGTAAAACGCAGAAAATTGGCGGCTTTTTATAACCAGCGGCTCTTTAATGTCCCTGGAATCACTCTGCCGCAGTATGAAAAAGATCGTGTGAGTAGTCGCCATATCTATTTTCTTTTCGCCGAAGGACGTAATGAACTTGTTGATAAACTCAAAAGAGCGAATATCGGAGTCGGAATGCACTATCGTCGAAACGACCATTATCCGATGTACGAACCCAGCATGTTGGAGAAAACGCACTATTTCTGTGAACATGCCTTGTCCCTGCCCATGCACTTACTGCTGTCGGAGGCTGATGTGGAAACAATCTGTAATGTTATTGAGAAAGGATGGTAATGGATAAAAAAAGTATCCTGCTATTGGGGACACGATTGCTGGCTGAGGAAATTTGTGATTTTCTTGAGGATCTTCCAGATGTTAAAATTACGGGTTTTGTCGAAAATATGGATAAAAGTCTTGAAGGTGAAACACTGCTGGGTTATCCGATTTACTGGGTGGACAGAATCACCGGACTGATACCTGGCAGCGTGGGCGTGTCTACCCTTGCCACGACACGGAGGATAAGCTACGTAGAACAAGTCGCTGCTATAGGGTTGAGGTTTGCCACGTTTGTTCACCCGACAGCGCGGATTTCAAAACGAGCCGTTCTGGGAAAAGGCTGTCTGGTCAGCCCTTATACCCTTGTATCCACAAACAGTGTACTTGGTGATCATGTATTTTTAAACCGGGGCGTACTGATCGGGCATCACACCCGTATTGGTTCGTATGCCACCGTTCAGCCGGGTGCAAACATCGCAGGGGCCTGTAATATCAGCAATCAGGTTTTTATCGGTATGGGGGCCGTTGTACTGGATCGGATTCAAATCGGAGAAGGGGCAATCATCGGTGCGGGCAGCGTTGTCACCCGGGATGTTCCGCCGCACGCGATGGTGCTGGGGGTCCCGGCACAAGTTGTAAAATCAGACGTGAAACCAAAGTAAGTCCCTGAGTTTTCTGAATCAATAAATTTTATGAGCGAAAATATCGATTTTTTTTGTGAAAATGGTTTAGGGATAGGGACCCACTTTAAAAGGGACCCATACCCGGAGAAGTAAAAATCAATTATTCTAAAATTAGTGCATGAAGGCCCCTTATCGAAGACTTATAACGGTTATACATCTCAACATAGGAAAGTATAGACCTCGTTTTTATATAGATGATATAAGACACTGTTTTCATGATACCCTTTTTGCTGTAGTTCGGGGTCATAAATTCCGAAATCATGTTCAACAAAAATGTCATACCCCAGGTCAGTATCAAATTCCCACTCATATTCATCATTCACTTTAACAAATGAAAAATTTTGCAGGTCTAAAGTTTTGTCTATGGTGTAATGATCATCGTACAATTTCTTGAAAAAGGTGACAAAAATTTTCCATTTTTTCATGATATTTGATTATAAAAAATTGTCATTTTAAGTAGTTGCAGCTTGTGTCATCAATTTTTGATTAAATTTTGGGTATAAGTGGCAGTCATTTTGTTTTTGAAATCCTGAAAATTATAAATTTTTTGAGTATTATCGTCAAGAGTTGTGTATGGAAAAATTAGGCGGTAATTCGTTTTTTTTCTATTCCATCTACAAACTTCGCTCCGTTTATTGCCTGGGCCAGATGTTCTGGAGGATGCAAGCTTATCCATCCTTTCCGGGCATAATGACCTAATTTAAATGCCATCGGTATTACCGCATTTTCTGAAAAACTGCCTTTGGCCCTGTTTGTCCTTAACCGCACATGTCGCAAAAGTTGATTCTATCGGAGTACTTACCGATTAACAGAGAGAAATTATTATTCTAATCAGACTATAACTGTGATATAATATTAGACTTATAATACAAGTCAGGTAATTTGATCAGACAATGAATGATAACATATCCCTTTCTATAGCCATTATTACAAAGGATGAAGCCGGGAACATGCCCGTCTGTCTTGCAAGTGCCCGATTCGCGGATCAAATCGTTGTGGTGGATTCAGACAGTACTGATGATACTGTTGAAATCGCATCGGACTTCGGCTGTGATGTGTTTGTCGAGAACTGGCGCGGGTTCGGCCCGCAAAAGCAGTTTGCCATAGATAAATGTAAACACCGGTGGGTGCTTGTTCTGGATGCCGATGAACGAATTCCTGCTGAAACGGCTATTGCTATCAAAGATATCGTGTTGAACCAATCGAATGAAACAACCGGTTACAGTTTTCCCCGGAAAAACTGGTTTCAGGGCCGATGGATCAGGCACCTCTGGGGGGGAGACCGGGTGGTCAGGCTTTTCCGGAAGGGGGCCGGTCAGATGACGCCGAATGCTGTCCACGAGGCGGTGGAGGTCAACGGGGTGGTTAAGGCGCTGGATGTGCCCATAGAACATTTTACGGAGAGCAATTTGAGTAAGATCTTGAGTAAGATCGACCATTATTCAACGCTGGGCGCACAGGAAGCATTTAATAATAATAGAAAAGCAACGGTCTGGTCAGCTTTATTCCGGGCTGTCCTAACTTTTTTTCAAAATTACTTTTTGAAGCTGGGCATCCTTGATGGTTCTCAGGGACTGACCCTTTCCATTCTGGATTCGGTTAATAAATTTTTTAAATATGCCAAATTAAGTGAACTGCACAGCCGGTTCAAGTCGTCAGGCCAAGATTTTTAGGGTGCCCTGCCATATGGATATTACCTTCGTTATTGTCAACTGGAATACAAAGGACCTGCTGAAGGACTGCCTGGATTCCATCTATAAAACAGTTAGGACTGTCCTGTTTGAAATCATTGTGGTGGACAATGCCTCCCATGACGATAGTGTGCTCATGGTAAGGGAGGTGTTTCCCGGTGTCAGGATAATCGAGAACAGTGAAAACCGGGGGTTTGGAGCGGCCAACAACCAGGCGTTTGAAGTCATGAAGGGACGGTACGCGCTTTTGCTCAATACCGATACGGTCCTGACTGAAAATGCTGTTCATGAACTATTTGGTTTTATGGAAAGTCATGACAACGTGGCCATGGCCGGCGGACAGCTTTTGAACCGGGATGGTAGCCGACAGAATTCAATCGCGAATTTTCCAACCATTTTTACACTCCTCATGAATACGGCCCTTCTTGAATACCTGTTTCCTGCAAAATATCCGAGCAAGAGATATGAGCATAAAAACCCCCTTAAAGTTGAATCGGTTATCGGTGCCTGCATGCTTGTGCGCAAAAAAGCCATGGATGAAGTGGGGATATTGGACGAGCGGTATTTTTTCTTTTTTGAAGAAACAGACTGGGCTTACCAGATGGGGGGTGCCGGTTGGAAAATATATCATATTCCGTCGGCAAAAATCTACCATCTGCAGGGCCAGAGCATTGGGCGAAATAGTCGTTCCCGAATCGAGTTTTATCGATCCAGGTATAAGTTTTTCAACAAATGGAAAGGCCGCTTCTATAGTGTGGTGGTTTCCGGTGTTATTTTTATCCGATTGTTCATAAACTGGTTTTTGACATCTGTCGAAAATATCCTGACGGCGGGAATGAGCAAGAAACTAAGGGATAAATGGGTTGTGTATTTTCAACTTATTCTTTGGCATCTGAAAGGTCGCCAATAGACTACAACTATTTTTTTTAATGCATATAGGCGACTTCCGTGGATCCAGAGAAAATATTGATGCGTAAAAATATCAAAAAAAGCAATCCGCCAAAACCAGATGTTAAAGCACTATCGCCGGATGCCAAATTATCTGCAATCTATCTGTTTGTTCTCGGTGCTTTTACCAGGCTATTCACCTGTTGTTTTACATATATTTAGTCTCACGCGAAGCGAAAAAGGGCTCCTGCGTGACTGCCTGAATTCCATCTACAAAACAGTCCAAATATCGTGTTTGAAATCATTATGGTGGACAATACCGCTTGGGATGACAGCCGGCAGAATTCAATCGCAAATTTTCAAACCGTTTTTACACTTCTTATGAATACCTCCCTTCTTGAATACCTGTTTCCTACAAAATATCCGAGCAAGAGATATGGACATAAAGATCCCTTTGAAATTAAATCGGTTATCGGTGCCTGCATGCTTGTGCGCAAAAAAGCAATGTTGGTTCTTGCAATTTGTTATTTTCGGGTGGCCCGTGTTATCCGGTTTATCCGGGTATGGATATAATTTGAGCGATCTGTTTTAAATCAGGCCTTCAATAATGTAGGCATCCAGATAATCAGGATTAATATGTCCGGCGGATATGATTTTATTGCGAACGGAAATGCCGGCCTGGTGAACCGTTTCAGGATTGCCTGAAACAAGCGGATGCCACCATTGAAGCTTTTTCCCTTCAGCCAGTAGACGGTAGGCGCAGGTGGCAGGGAGCCAGTCAATGGCCCTGGCCTTTTCCGGCGTTAGAAACAGGCATTCGGGCGCCAGGGTTGCCCGTTTTTCATAAACCAGGCAGTGACAGGCCCTGATATCCAGATGCCGGCAGGCCACACTCGTGTAGAAAACCTCGCCGGTGTCCTCGTCTTCCAGTTTTTCCAGACAGCAGCGGCCGCACCCGTCACACAAAGATTCCCATTGACGCGTGGTCATCTCCTCCATGGGTGTTGTTTCCCAGAATTTTTTTTTATGATTCGTCATGTAAACTGGCTTTTTTGACTGTATTATTACCGAATTTTTTCAAGATGGAATCCACGGCCTTATCTACTTTTTCCCAACTGGCATTGGTGTTTTCACGTTTTTTAAAAAGATCCATCTGCACGGGGCCTTTTTTGGGGTCAAGACCTGATGCGCCCACACCGATCAACCTGATGCGGGTGGTCAAAGGGTAGGCTGCCAGTAGTTTTGCCGCCGTTTTAAAGATGGCTTCGGAAGAGTGCGTGGGGGCCGCCAGGGTAATGCTGCGCGTAAATTGCCTGAAATCAGCATGTTTGATTTTAAGCGTAATGGTTTTAGCCCTAAGACCCAGCTTTCTGAGCTGCCGCCCAACATCTTCGGAATGTTTTAAAATATGCAGTTGCAACGCTTCTTTGTCGGCGGTATCGACGGCCAGGGTCGTTTCGCTGCTAACCGATTTGGCTCTGGAAAATGGTGTTACCGGTGAATTGTCCCGGCACAGGGAAAGATCTCTCAAACGGTACCCGAATTTGCCGAACTTTTTTAGCAGCATTTCATCGGAGTACCTGCGCACATCTCCAAGGGCGTTGACCCCGATTTTTTTTAAATGCTGCAGGGTTTTTTCGCCCACCCCCGGCACTTTCCCGATGGGCAGCGTTTCGACAAACGCCAGCGCCTTTTCCGGCCTTATAAATGTCAGCCCGTCGGGTTTGTCCATATCCGATGCAATTTTGGCTAGAAATTTACACGATGCAATCCCCACCGAGCAGTTGAGGTTCACGGTATCAAGCACTTTTGACTTGATCTGACGTGCCGTCTCTTCCGGTGAACCGTACAGCCGCCGGCAACCTGAAATGTCCAGGTAGGCCTCATCTATTGACACCGGTTCCACTAGCGGCGTAAATTCCCGCAGCAGGTCCATAATGATGACGGACAGTTCCTTGTAGCGTTTTTTACGGGGCCGAATAATAATGCCCTGTGGGCATTTTTTGCGGGCCATGAATATGGGCATGGCCGAATGCACCCCGAATCTGCGTGCTTCATAGCTGGCCGTGGCCACCACGCCACGCCCCGAAGGGCTTCCGATAATAACACACTGCCCTTTTAGTCCGGGATTATCCAGTTGTTCAACCGCGGCAAAAAAAGCATCCATGTCAATGTGGATAATCATGTTTTACACTGCCCGAACAAAAAGTCCTGTTCAGGTCACAGGCCCCAGGTTCTAGGTTTTAATTCCCCTGCCAGGATACAAACTCGGTAAAGTGTGAACTATCTTTGTTTTATCATAAAGGATGCCGAGTCAATAAAAAAATAATTCTAAAACAAAAAATACCCGGCATCAAGAAGTGAATTCAAGGTGCGGCAATTTTTTTATAAAACATTCATTGTCGCGGCCTTATAGGTTCTGACCCTTTGGGCAAGCAGCCGGTCAAGGCCGGCATCATCGAGATTTTCCTCGATCAACTGTTCAAAGGCACTGCCGATAACGACGCCGTGGGCAAGTGCGGCCACAGCAGCTACATCTTCAGTTGTTGAAATGCCGAATCCCACGCAGGTGGGGAGTTTCGTGCAAGGACGCAATCGGCGTATATTTTCCCTGATTGCCTCCGTGTCAAGCCCGTCGCTGCCGGTCACGCCGGTTTTGGAAACCATGTACAAAAATCCTTTTGCAGATGCAGCAATATATTCCATTCGCTCAACCGGCGTTGTCGGGGCCAACAGGCGGATTAAGGCCAGATCATGGCCCTGGCTTTGCGAGGTCATTTCCTCCGATTCCTCCGGGGGCAGGTCCACCACCAGAACCCCGTCGGCGCCGGCAACCACGGCATCATGATAAAATTTTGCCACACCATAGGCATGGATAGGGTTGTAATAACTGAAAAGAATAATCGGCACCTGGGTTTGCTTGCGTATCCTGGCCGTTATTTCTATAATTTTACCGGTATTTACCCCCTGGGCCAGGGCCCGTGCAGAGGAACGCTGAATCACCGGGCCATCGGCAGTAGGATCGGAGAAAGGGATGCCGAGCTCTAGGATGTCCAACCCGGATTTGCACATGCCT
>Ga0307991_1002597_pt1 | contig 12160 bp, 13 predicted proteins | sample EllFjometagen131_FD_203146 | JGI IMG/M metagenome (GOLD analysis project Ga0307991, IMG submission 203146) | Marine microbial communities from Ellis Fjord, Antarctic Ocean - #131 | ecosystem: Environmental > Aquatic > Marine > Unclassified | place: Southern Ocean | collected 2014-10-08 | reverse complement strand
CCAAGCCGTATACTCGGCAGTCCGATGACGGCAACATCCTGGATTTTGGGGTGAGATTGTAAAAAATCTTCTATTTCAACAGGATAAATATTCTCACCGCCGGTAATAATAACGTCTTTTTTCCGGTCCACCAGCCAGATAAACCGATCGTCGTCATACTTTGCAATGTCACCGGTCCGCAGCCATCCGTCGATGATGGATTCACTGGTCGCCTCAGGATTTCCATAGTACTCTTTCATGATCCCGGGGCCTTTGATCATCAGTTCTCCCGGAGTTCCCGATTCAACCGGATTCAGGTCGTCATCCACAATCTTACATTCCCAGTCAAATCCGGGTTTGCCGATGGCGCCCACCTTGTGGGTGTTCTCGACACCCAGATGAACACAGCCGGGACCGGTGCATTCGGTGAGGCCGTAATTGGTATCATACTGATGGTTCGGGAAGATTTTTTTCCATTCTTTGATGAGGCTCATGGGAACGGGCTGCGCGCCGATATGCATCAGGCGCCACTGGTCAAGATCGTAATTGCCAAGCTTTATATCTCTGCATTCAATGGCAAAAAGGATGTCCAGAGCCCAGGGAACCAGAAGCCATACCAGGGTCACTTTTTCTTCGGAGATGGCCTCGATGATCCATTTGGGTTCTACGCCTTTTAAAATAACCGCTTTTGCGCCGACGATGAAATTGCCGAACCAGTGCATTTTGGCACCGGTGTGATACAGGGGCGGAATGCAGAGAAAATTATCTTCATGGGTTTGGTTGTGATGCCGATTTTCCAGAAAGCAGGCAAATTCCAGGTTTCTGTGGGTCAGCAAGGTGGCCTTGGGCTTGCCCGTGGTGCCGGATGTAAAGTAAAGACCGGCATCATCGGAAATGGCAATGTCCACGCAGGGGCGGTTTCCGTTTGAAGATGCCATAAACTGTTGGTAGGAAAGGGCGTAATCCGGTGTCAGATCTTCAGCCCCTACAAAGATGAATGTCTCCACGGTGGTATCGAGAAGGGGTTTGATACTGTTGACTCGGTCAATAAATTCAGGGCCGAAGATAAACACCTTGGCCTGGGTGTTGGATGTGCAATAGTGGATGTTTTCTGCATCAAACCGGAAGTTGAGGGGCACGGCAATGGCACCGGTTCGAAGGATGCCAAAATAGATGGGCAGCCATTCAATGCAGTTGACCATCAAATGAACGACCTTATCACCCTTTTTGATGCCGGCGTCCATGAGCGCTGTTGCCACCCGGGTGGCCTGGTCGTCGAATTGGCGCCAGGTAATTTCGGTTCGCAGGTTTTGTGAGGGAATACGCTCGATCAGTGCCGTCTCGTCTCCATACATCCGGGCATTTCGTGCAAGAATTTCCGTTATGAGCATTGTAATATCCTTTTGCTGTTTTCAAAGTTGCCCGGATTTGCCGGTCGGGCAAAACAAAAATTATAAATTTTCAAGCAGTTGATCTGCTTTATCGGCATCATCGGACATGAAAATCATCATGGTCGTATTTTTTTCCGACTGGGTGTAGGCATACATATATTCGACATTGATACCGGCGTTATCCAGCAATAGCAGAACTTTGTGAATTTCATGGGGTGTGTTTTCCAGCTCGACGGCACTGACAAGGGTCAGGTTTGATGCAAAACCCCTGTTTTTCAGGGCTTTGACTGCTTTTTGAGGATCAGCGACCAGCATTCGGAGCACACCGAAGTCCGTGGTATCGGTGACGATCATGGATTTAATATGGATACCGGCCTCTGAGAGGACATCGGTGACCCGTGCAAGACGTCCTGCTTTGTTTTCCATAAAGACTGAAATCTGCTCGATCTGCATAAAATTTCTCCTTTCTTGTGAACCCTAACCTGGCAAAGCCAGAGCCAAATTGAATACTGAAAATTGAATAGTGAAAACTTGTGGTATCGCTTCGCTCTGTCTATTTTATTTAAATAACCAGGATGCATTTAATCTGCGCAATCTAAGGATTAAAATCGACAGAATTCCTTCACTTCTCATTTTTCATTATTCAATTATACAAGTCACCTCATGTTCTATTTTGTACATAAAAAACAAAAATTTTAAAATATAAACACTGATAAAGGCCATCTCAAATGACCTTTACAAGCGCTTTAATATTAAGGCAGGTCTGTTAAAAAAACAACACCATTTATACAGAGGATGTGTCAAACTAAGGAATCGATCAGATTTAATAAAAAAAGAATGCAGGTATGCCGTAATGGATGACACCGGGGCGGTTTTACGGGTTATTTTTTGGTAATTTCAAGCAGGACATTCTTGGGCAATGAGAGTCCGGCGGCCACGTACATGGCCTTACAGATGGCAACCGGTACCACGCAGGCTTCACAGCACCCTTTTTTGATTAAAATCCCTCGCGGGACGGACCGAACCAACATACCGTTACTACTTATAATATGGCCTAAATGGGGCGCTTTTTGAGTCTTAAAATGATGTTTTTGGGGGTCAAAAACAGGCCTCTAAGAAAATCAGTGTCGCGCAGGATATTTATGCCACGGGAAAATTGATATTACATACCAGACTTGACATGGCACGTAACCCATCGGTTCCACAAGAATGCTTTTTCATAGGCTTGTCATCCAGAAAGTAAAAGTGAGAGAAGGCCATTACAGCTTCAATTTTGATTTCAAAATTAAGCCGCTAAGGCCAATAAAAACCTTTTATTGAGACGTTTATCCTGAAAAATCAGACTTATGGCTCGGTCCGACCCGGGATCTCATGGTTGACCCCAAATTCACGGTTTTTTCGAAAACTTAAGCATGTACCGGTTTTGGTTTTGACACAAGCTTGGTCTTGCTCTATAGGAGATTCAAACAAAGTGGAAGCAAAACGACTGATATGTCTAAACTATGAACCCAGTACCTGAGACCCAGTACCCAAAACCGAATACCTATAACCGAGTCAACAATGGAAAGCAGTGTCACCAACTCCGATAATCAAAAAAAGACATTTCGGCGCCAGCTTGGTGCCCTCGTCTTCCTGGCGGTCATTTTCTTCTTTAATTTTATTGCCAGGGTCATTCTGGCACCATTACTACCTTCCATTGAAAAGGACATGCAGCTTAGCCACAGTGTTGCAGGTTCCTTTTTTCTTCTGATCTCAGCAGGATATTTTGTTTCCCTGGCCGGTTCGGGATTTGTCAGCGCCCGTTTGACGAACCGGAAGACGATTATTCTATCTTCTGTGGCCGTGGGCCTGGCCCTGCTGGGTATCTGTTTCAGTCAAAACCTGTGGACGATTCGCCCGGCCCTGGTGCTTCTGGGCCTGGCCGCCGGTCTTTATCTGCCGTCGGGTATTGCCACCATTACTCACATGGTCAGTTCCAGGCATTGGGGAAAGGCCCTGGCAATTCACGAACTGGCGCCCAATTTCGGTTTTATGGCGGCCCCCATACTGGCCGAGATTATATTGATATGGTTTCCCTGGCGAGGTATTCTGGCCGTGCTGGGAATAAGTGCTATCTGCCTGGGCATTGCCTATGCCCGCTGGGGCCGAGGTGGACAATTTGTCGGTCAGGCCCCTGATCTACATGCCATGAGGCAGCTTGCAGTAGAGCCGGTTTTCTGGACACTGATGCTTTTATTCGGACTGGCCATTGGCAGCACCATGGGCATCTATACCATGCTGCCCCTCTATCTGGTGACCGAAAGGGGCATCGATCAGGGCTGGGCCAACACCCTGATCGGGCTTTCCCGAATTTCGAGTGTGGGCATGGCCCTTTTAAGCGGGTTTGTATCGGATCGATTCGGTATTCGGCGGACCATGATAGGGGTCTTTCTTTTTACCGGTATTACAACCCTAACGCTGGGGATGGCAAAGGGCGACTGCGTAATTGGTTTTGTTTTTCTTCAGCCCATGGTGGCGGTATGCTTTTTCCCGGCCGGTTTTGCGGCCCTGTCCGCCATTGGACCACCCGAGGCCCGAAACGTTGCCGTCTCCATGACAATTCCACCGGCCTTTCTCATTGGTGCCGGCATTTTTCCCACCCTGATCGGATTTGCAGGTGATATGGGAAGATTTTCATTGGGCATCGGGCTGTCAGGCGGACTTATCCTTTGCGGAACCATTGTGGCTTATTTCCTTAAATTGCCGGGTGAGTGAAGGTGAGAAAAAAGCCCCTTTCCTGTGAGGCGCTTTTAATTTGAAAAATTTTTCCCGCTTATCAATTATTCTGAAAATATAATCGCTTTTTGTTCCCTTGTTTTCGATATTCTACACCGCTTCGAAAATGATATCGATTGAACCGCTGGGTGTAAGTGGTACCGAACCACTGCAACAAATTCCCCGACAAAATTACTGAAGACAATTTGAGAAATTATTTTCTGTATGGTAAAAATGTTAAAAAATGGAGCCGCAGTACCAGCACTGTCGCCTTGTGCGGTATCAAATTTTTCTATAAAAATACCATCAAACGCCCCTGGCCAACGCTGCTGTTTATCCGCTCCGGGCATAAAAAAAGCTACCGGTCGTACTCAGTCGTGATGAAGTTCACAAACTTTTGCACAGCATTCGGCTGCCGCGCTATCGGGTTTGTTTGACCACGATCTATTCCTGTGGCTTGCGCCTGTCCGAAGGCACACACCTGAAAGTTGAGGATATCGACGGTGATCGGGGATTCATCAATGTTCGCCAATCCAAGGGCAATAAAGACCGGAACGTACCGTTGCCCAAAAAGACTCTGGCGCTGCTGCGTGAACAATGGAAACAGCACCGAAACGTACTTAGGCTCTTTTAAGTCAAGGCAGCCAATAGGACAGTTATGTGCTTTGTGCGCAAAAAATACCAACATTGCCTAATCAATTCGAAAGCAGACTGGTATTTGGAATGCCAAAGAACAATATTTAAAGAAAAGCTTTACAGCAACATATCCTTTCCTTCATAATAATCGTCATAAATGGTCAATCTCCCCTATAGGGAATCGCGCTTTAAAATCCAAATAGAAACTACGGCTCAGTTCAACGGGAATTATGTTTTGGCTACGCAAAACATCAATTCTTTATTCGTTATATTGTTCAAAAAAAGTTGGTATTTTGGGGTTAAATCCAAGAGAAGTTTACGAAACGACAAATCCTTACATCGCTATTTTAAAACACTTTGAGCATAAGCGGGAACTGCTGCATTCCTCTACTTTCTCAAATGAGCTGGAAACGGGAAAATCAAAAGATTTGGGCATCAGCAGGGAAGAAAGCTTGCAAAGATGTCGGAATTGGTATAAACGTTTTCAACAATTTTTGGCGTACAGATATTCGCAGCATGGTATGTGCAGGTATTATAAGAAGTTGCAAAAATGTTCCCGAGATAGACAAAATACAAAATTGCCCCCGTAGCTCAGTGGATAGAGCATTGGATTCCTAATCCATGTGCCGCAGGTCCGATTCCTGCCGGGGGCACCATTTTTTTATATTTAAACCACAATCAATTATAGGTCTCGCATGCTTGAACCACCCGGTAACCTTAAAGATAAACTCAGTTTTTATTTTATCCGGTTTCCCCTGATACTCATTATTATCCCCATCGGCTTTATGTTCGAATTTATAACGACCCTGCCGTTTTGGATAATTTGCCGGATCGGTAAAAAACGTTGAAACGTCAGAACAAAGGGGCAAGAAGGTTTTCAGCCATTCTTTCCCGATTTGTACAAAAAGCCAATAGCTTCCTAACGATATATTCTCTTACCGTCTTTTTACCCGAACGGCAATTTTGTTGACGACAGACTCAACTTGGCCCATATTTTTGTTTAAATTATCCACATTAAAATCCATGGCGGTCACGATCCCTTCGATAGCACCGAGATTGGAATCTACAAGATCAAGCCGCCGGTTGATATTCGTAAATTCAATACTGATCCAGATAAAAAAATAATGCTTAAAAACATCCACAGGGCTGTACAATACAGTTTCCAGTTCTTTATAGCGGTCTTTATCTGATTGTTCATTTTCGCCTCTATCTGTTTATCGAATATTTATAGATCGAGAAATAGACATAAATGCCATTTTTTAATCACACACGGCTTTTGTTATTAATCGATATCTATACAGGATTCAATCTATTTTTATTGCCGGTCACGCGCAACGGTCAATACTGAGCGATGCCCCTTCTGCATTGCATATGATCCAAAGGAAGACAAAACAAGGCTGCTATCCGGGTGAGATTCGGTTTTTCCGCCATGCTTATTGCGTGTCGTGGCAAAATAGTCTATTACAAATTGTAGATGCCCTGTGCGGATGCCTTACAGCGCGTAACCTTGTTTTATCGTAACGCCATTTTGAATGGACAGGGCGGGAGTATTATGAATGTTATCCAGACGGAATTGAACGGCGTGCTTATTATCGAGCCGGATGCCTTTAAAGACCCACGCGGTTTTTTCATGGAAACCTATAACCGACAGCGCTATTGTCAGGCAGGGATCGAACATGTGTTTGTCCAGGACAATCTCAGCTTTTCCGTTAAAAATACGCTGAGAGGCCTTCATTTTCAGATCAGTCATCCCCAGGCAAAGCTTGTTCAGGTGATTGCCGGTGAGATATTTGATGTGGCCGTCGATATCCGGCCTGCCTCCACCAGTTTCGGGAAATGGACCGGCATTACCCTTTCCGGGCAGAACAAACGGCAGCTTTTTATTCCCGAAGGATTTGCGCACGGTTTCTGTGTTCTCAGTGAAACAGCTTATTTTTCCTACAAATGCTCGGATTTTTATGCCCCGGGCGATGAGGGTGGCCTGTTATGGTCGGACCCCGGTATCGGCATTCAATGGCCGGTTCAAAAAGCCATCGTTTCCGAAAAGGACAAAGTCTATCCCCATCTTGCCGATCTTGTTCCGGAACAACTGCCCGGGGCGAGGGAAAAAGCATGAGAATTTTGATAACCGGTTGCCGGGGTCAGCTTGGCAGGGAACTTGTCATGCAGGCCGGTGGTCTGGGGCTTGAACCCCTGGCAATGAACCATGCAGATCTGGACATTACACGTTCGGATCAAACCCAAAAAATAATTTCTGATTTAACCCCCGGCATGGTGGTTAACGCATCAGCCTATACAAATGTAGACGAGGCCGAAACCCACACTGAAGACGCCTACGCAGTCAACCGCGACGGCCCGGCCCATCTGGCGTCGGCCTGTTCAGTTTTGGCCATACCGTTGATCCATATTTCAACCGACTTTGTTTTTGATGGACAAAAAAAGACCCCCTACCTGGAATCAGACCTCATATCGCCGCTGAGTATCTATGGAAAAAGCAAGGCCGAAGGCGAAATGGCCGTCCGAGCCGGTCTGCAACAGCATCTGATCTTACGCACATCCTGGCTGTTCAGCGAGCATGGTCGTAATTTTGTAAAAACCATGCTGGGTCTCGGCCGAGAAAAAAACCAGGTAAGCGTGGTGGCCGACCAGTATGGCTGTCCTACCAGTGCCGCGGATCTGGGCCGGGCAATCCTGACAATGGTGCAAAAAATTATTACCAGGGACAAGATCTGCTGGGGAACCTATCACTACTGTGGACAGGGGACCACCTCATGGCACGGGTTTGCAGAGACTATATTCAACCTTGCCGCTCCCTATGAAAATTTGAAAATCAGGCAGGTAAAACCCATTACAACCGACCAATTTCCGTTACCGGCTCGACGGCCGCTGCGATCAAGCCTTGATTGCAGCCGGATACGGGATCAATTTGGTGTTGAAACGATACCGTGGCAGCAAAGTCTGGCTAGGGTCATTGGAAAGATCTATTCATAATGCCTTTAATTTCCAAACCCGAGTTGCTGACCCCGGCAGGTAATTTTGAAAAGCTAGAAATTGCGATCCACTATGGTGCGGATGCCGTGTACCTGGCCGGCAAGGATTTCAGCCTTAGAAATTTTTCCGGCAATTTTACCATTGAAGAGATGTATCGGGCCGTCAAGCTGGCCCATGCCCAAAAGGTAAAAGTCTATGTGGCCTGCAATATCTATTCAAGAAACCGGGAGCAGCAACAGGTCACAGATTACCTTGCCCAATTGGGTGATATCAACCCTGATGCCGTAATCATCGCCGATCCCGGCATACTCATGGAAGCCCGGAGGGTAATTCCCAGAATCCCGGTACACCTGAGCACCCAGGCCAACACGACCAACTACAAAAGTGCCCTTTTCTGGAAAGCGCTGGGGGTCCAAAGAATCAATGCGGCCCGAGAGCTGACCTTGGGCGAAATCAATGAAATTGCCGCCAATGGCGCCATCGAAGTCGAGGCATTTGTACACGGCGCCATGTGTATCTCCTACTCGGGCCGGTGCCTGCTCAGCAGCTTTATGGAAAACCGGGATGCCAATCGCGGCATGTGCTGTCAACCGTGCCGGTTTAATTACGCTGTCATGGAAGCCAAGCGGCCCGGCCAGTATTATCCCCTGGCCGAAGACGACCGGGGCAGCTATATCTTTAATTCGCATGATTTGTGTATGATCGGTCATATTCCGGAGATGATCCGGGCAGGTATAACGGCACTTAAAATCGAAGGACGGATGAAGGGAATCAACTATCTGGCCACCACCGTCAAAACCTACCGCGAGGCCATTGACAGCTTCTGCAATGATCCCGAAGGATACGCAACACAGACACAATGGATAAGCGAACTGGGCAGCATCTCCAACAGGGGCTACTGCACCGGTTTTTATTTGGGTGATCCCAGGCAGATCATTCCCAATTATCTGGATGAGGGTAATACTGCCCATACCTTTGTGGCCAAGGTAACCGGCGAATCTATTGACCAGACGGTGGATATTCAGGTCCGAAACAAACTGTTCAGGGGCGACCGAGTTGAAATTATTTGCCCGGAAGGCCCTGTAAAAAAGGATACCATCCGGTCAATAACCAATTCCGAGGGCCATCTTGCAGCGTTTGCCCAACCGGGCAGCAATGTTTCTGTTGCCCTGTCATGCGCCTGCAGGCCCAATGATCTGATCCGGCGGGTGTAGGGCTATTGGACATTTTTGGTGATTATTTTGGGACGATCAATTTTGCCGCTGTTTTAAATTTTTCGCTGATCTGCCGGGTCATATCGACGGCCTCTGCCAACAGCACTGCCACTTCAGGCAGGTTTTCCAACTTGGCTTTTGCAGCCCAGTCCCTGTAATTTGATGCGTGGTCATCATTGTGTTTGACCCAGTGATCAAGCAGTTTAACCATTTTTTCGTCAAATGACATCAAGCCGGGAGCATCGTGGTCATCTTTGTGCTCATGTTCATGGTGGTGATCGTGGCCATGGTGGTGATCGTGGCCATGGTGATGACTCATGTCGGATCTCCTTTAGTAAGACGGGTTATGGGAAAGCTATCTGCAGGTTCAGCCACAGACCCAATAAACCAGATCGGCAGGATAGTCAATAGACGGGACCGTTAGATGGGGCGTTTATAATAAAAATCCAAACCCAAGGGGCATGGCAAAAGCCAGGGTAAACAAGGGGCATATTATCTTTCAAAAATGAGCTTGATCCCACCAAAATCAGTAAGGACGGAGATGTTGTAAAGGCCTATATTGATGACGTCCCGGTCCATAGCCGGGTATCGGCCCGCTGGTTTACGGAAACACTGACTGCCATGGAAACCGTCCAGATTGTTGATAAGGCATCGAAAAAATTAATTTTATGAAATCTGAAGGCCGACTACTGGATTGAGCGGCTTAATATTTTTGGGCCAGGTTGTTATCGATAACGTAGATGCATATTTCTTTGGCTCCCAAAGGGGTATATCTGCATATCCGGATTAAGTTTTTGATCAGAAAAGTAACATCGGTTCGAATTCGGTTATCGTAAGATTTGAAGTCTTCCCGGTCAAAGTCCTTGATGGCACGCCTGAAATTTTCATTTTTCAAAAATGGGTCCAGCACTTTTTCCTTGAGGCTGTATATATACCGGTAACGGTGCCCAGACTTTCGGTGAGCGGAACCGGTACGATTTCAACAAAATCGAGCATGGTGTCAAGTGCCCCGTCTGTTTTCGTGCGAATATCGTTCCATATGTATCCCGTGCAGGCTCCCAGGGGCCGATAATCTTGATAAAAAGTCTCGATGAGGGTATCGGAAAATCCGAATTTCCGCCCCAGCAATTCTTTGTTTTCATCCAGGTTGTCCACCAGGTTCATGGCCAGTATCAAAGGGTCTTCGTAGGTTTGGGATTCGATGGTTTTTATCCGGCCGTAGTCGCCGATTTCGTCCATATGGTTAAACCGGAATGTATATTTTCGGTTTTGTTTACGGGTCAGGAACTGCCGGTATCTGGAACATAAAAAATCAACAAAAAAGATTTTTCCGTTGCCCGGTTCCCCCACAAGTACATAGGCCATTTCACTGGAGGATCCCCTTTCGGCAGCGTCTTTTACATAAGAGACAAAGCTGTTAAGCTCGTCATACATTCCGATGATATGTTTCCTGCCGGTCCGGAAGATACTGAAATCAGATGTTGTCTTTCCGTTTACAACAACTTTTGTAATATCACTCTCAAGGATCATCCGTGAAACACCGCAAAAGGCATTTTCAAAAATCCGTTTTTTTTCCTTTACGGCAGCCATGTGGTATCGGAATGTATTGTCGGCTTGCTTCCCCATTTGTTCCTCCAGTCTCGGTTTTTACCGATTGAGTCGGTTCAAAAGCGTTGGCCATGAAAGCGTATTGTCGGCTGTTGCCGTAACTGTTCCATAAAATACAAAGCCTCCATGGAGGATTTCATTCCCTGGAGGCTTATCGTTGCACCTTTCGAAGAAACTATGAATAGCCTCCTGCAGCAGGTGGACACTTCTTTGGTATGGCAGCTAGGCAGTTGCCGATATTATGCGGGCATACCTATCTGGTGCATTCCGGTTATTTTACAACAGTACCCGGATTTGAGGGGGAAATAGTATCTAAAACAACGGTAGTGAGTTGCCCGAAGTGGTGGAAGTTGCGCCTGAATTCAGAGAGGATAGGAGTTTCCAGCCGAAACGATAATCAATACAAAAATCCGTATGATATGATTATAGAGCCTACGCATAAATATGAATTTTACTTTAAAATCAGCATGATATATCCAAATAGAGCTTGACATTTATTGTAAGTTTTACTACTATATTTTCTACATTATCGTAATAGAATCCTGCTTTTAAAGGCTTTCGCATTGATCAGAAGATATGATAGAAGTAAAACTTACAAAAATAAACACTTAGGTGCTTGGAGGTTCAGATGCTCATGCCAAATTTAGAAGCATTGCCTGCTTTTGTGCAAATTCCCTTAATTCAAACTGTAAATGAAGATGATGAACTACTCGCCAACTCTCCGGATGCACTGTGGTATCATATTTTAAAAGATTTTGCATGGCGAAATTATCGGTCGATAGGAGTTGCCTACTACAATGCCCTTTATCATTTCAACTGCTTACGGAAAAAACCATTAAATAGCGGCGTGAATGGTGATGAAACTAAGCAACAAGCCGCTCAAAGACTTCTTTTTGATCGGGCCACAATGGATGAATCAGCACCAATTTTATTTGAAGACCAAGCAACACCGGATGTTGAGCCGACAATCTTACCGTCGTCGATATCCCCAGGGATCACTCCCCACCGCCTAGGTGGTAAAAAACCCAAATGTTTCTTTGCTCTGATAAAAAGCTTTATCGGCGCTCCGCTTATGGGCTTTGCGGCCGTGCCGGAAAAAATTTATTTATTATTGACCTCCAACCTTGCATTTGCGCGTATTTGTGGATTTATCCCAAAAGGTACCGATGAGCAATATTGGTATAAATATGTACCCAGTCTTCGCAAACTTGAACAATTTGATCAAATAATGACCGAGTATGGATTGTGGAACCAGTGCAAGCGCCAAGAAGTCCTTGAAAATATGAACCAGGGTATTATCCAAAAAGAAAATGTGCTCGTGGGTGATACTTCTCATTATTATGCCTATTCTGATTTTGAAACCATCACCTATATCAATGAAAAAGGCAAAGAAAAACGAAAATCGCAGTCCAAACTCACCAAAAATTGCCGCTGCAAAGATTGGTCCAGTTGTCCACATCCGTGGCAACTAAGAGATGACGGTGCCGGCACGATTGTCAAAGCCCACAATAAATATATCTGGGGGCATAAAGCATCGATTCTGGGGTTGCCTTTGCAGGGTATTCCCCTTGACGCGGTGGCGGTAGC
>Ga0307991_1002595_pt1 | contig 12164 bp, 12 predicted proteins | sample EllFjometagen131_FD_203146 | JGI IMG/M metagenome (GOLD analysis project Ga0307991, IMG submission 203146) | Marine microbial communities from Ellis Fjord, Antarctic Ocean - #131 | ecosystem: Environmental > Aquatic > Marine > Unclassified | place: Southern Ocean | collected 2014-10-08 | reverse complement strand
CCGCCTGAATACCCTGGCCGATCTTAAGTCGGTTATTATCGAGGGCGCTGTGGATCGGGTTCGACCCAAACTGATGACCGTGGCGACTACAACAATCGGCCTGTTGCCGATAATGTTCGGAACCGAAACCGGAACCCGGATCATGAAACGCATTGCTGCGCCAATGGTGGGCGGACTTGTCAGTTCGACCATCCTGACCCTGTTAATCCTGCCGGCGGTTTATCTGATCTGGAAACGTTGGACAGACCGCAAAGAACTGCTCCCGGCAAGCCTTTCCACTCCGAACCAGGATGAACGTGAGGCTGCTGAAGAGTTATCCAAAACTTGAAGGAGGAAAACATGAAACACTCGTTTGCCTATCTTGTAGTTTTCGTAGTTTTACTTTTTGTGAATATGGGCCATGCCGATACCAGGGACTTCGACCAGCAGATGGAGTCCGTCTTGGAGGTCTACCTTGAGATTCCCAAAACTCTCGCTGCAGACAGGATTGATGGCGTAGTTGCAGCCGCAAAAACCATTGCAACCCTTGCCGAGAACCTTGAGAGTGCAAAGGTTACGAATATGCACGCGAAACATTACAAGAACATTCCGGTCAACATCAAAACCAACGCCGAGAAACTGGCGGCCGCTAAAGATATTACTGCAATGCGTGAAGCATTGAAAGATCTTTCCAAACCGATGGCTTTGTGGGTGACGATGAGCCAGCCGCAAGGTGTGAGCGTGATGTACTGCTCCATGGCTCCGGGATCCTGGCTGCAAATCAACGATACTGTTATCACAAATCCGTATTACGGAGCAAAGATGCTTCGTTGTGGTGAAATTATCTGCGGCAAAGGCGGCGGCGCATCGGCCCTCCCAAAAAATGAATAATCATAGTTGATCTAGTCACCCTAAACGAAGAATTAGGGTCTGAGTTAAATTAAAAAGATTATAAGGATCTCTCACAGAAATTCAATATTACCGGTGGCAAGATCTAATTTCAACCAATCCCTCCACTGTTAAGATGTTCTGCGAGAGGTTCTTGCCGAAAACCCATTCTATGATAAAACCTTCAGAAATCATCTTAACTTTATCTATGACAGTATAAGTTTTTAAGGATTTACTGATTAGCCACCATCTCCTTCTGCAGTCGTTTTATCCGTACCGTAGAAACTTTAAACTCGGGAATCTTGGCAAGCGGGTCAACAGCGTTGGCATCGGTCAAAACATTAGGCGGATTTTCACCGAAGTGAATCGGCAGAAAAAGGGTGCCAGGGGGTACATTATCTGTAATTCTGGCCGGCACTTCCATCTCTCCCCGGCGCGAGGTGATAACCATTATCTCATTTTCACAGATCTCGATTTTAGCGGCATCATGAGGATTGATTTCCACGTAGCCGGTTTTTTGTTCGATATCAAGATGCTCTGATACCCGGGTCATGGTACCGGTATGAAAATGGGCGAACATCCGGCCGGTAGTCAGGAAATAGGGGTAATCCTGATCCGGCATTTCAGCCGGGTCGCGGTATTCGATAGCATGAAATCTACCTTTGCCGCGGGTAAACTGATCTTTATGAAGATAGGGGGTGCCGGGATGATTAATATCCGGACAGGGCCACTGTAGTCCGTTAATGCCCAACCGCTCATAAGTCATTCCAGCATAGCTTTTGGGCGTTAATGAGGTCATCTCATCAAAAATCTCTTCCGGATTTTGGTAGTGCATGTCATAACCCATAGCCGTTGCCAAACGGCTGATGATCTGCCAGTCCGGCAAGCTCTTGCCGATCGGCTCAATCGCCTGGTTGATCTTCATGCAGCGTCGCTCCGTATTAGTGAAGGTACCCTCTTTTTCAGCACTTGAAGCAGCGGCCAAGACAACATCTGCAACCTGGGCGGTTTCTGAGAGAAAAAGTTCCTGAACGACCAGAAAATCGAGCTTTTCCAAAGCATGCTTAAGGTGATTCCAGTCCGGGTCACTAAGTTTCGGGTTTTCGCCGATGACATACAAGGCTTTGAGGCGGCCCTCCAACATCGCCGGAATCATATCGGTAATCGTCAATCCGGGTTGAGTGGAAAGTTCCCGGCCCCAAGCTTGAGAAAACTTGGCAATTGTTTCAGGGTTATTGACCGGCTGGTAACCGGTCATAACGTTCGGCAGACCGCCCATGTCACAGGCCCCTTGAACATTATTCTGCCCCCGTAAAGGGTTAACCCCACTGGAGGCGACTCCGACATTACCGCAGAGCAAAGCCAGATTACAACACGATTTAACATTATCAACACCGGTTGTATGCTGGGTAATACCCATCGCATAAAGCAAAGATGAAGGTTTGTTATTAGCATAGAGATCAGCCATCTTCACTATATCGTCGGGACTTATTCCGGTAATTTCCGACGCTTTTTCCGGGTTCCAACCGGAAACCGCCTTTTCGAGCTCGGCATAATCTTCACATCTTTCTTCAATATAGGCCTGATCCTGCCAGCCATTGGCAATAATAACATGCATCATACCATTGAGCAGGGCGACATCCGAGCCTAAACGATGATTAACCGAGATATCGGCAAAACGACTGAGTTGGATTTTTCTCGGATCAGCGACGATCAGTTTAGCCCCTTTCTCCTTGGCCCGATAAATCCGGCTGGCAATCAGGGGATGACAGGCTGAAGTATTGCTTCCAATAACAAAGATCGAGCTGGCTTCTTCGATATCAGCCACCGAATTGGTCATAGCTCCACTACCGAAGGCGGCAGCCAGTCCGGCCACCGTTGAGGCGTGTCAGAGACGGGCACAATGATCGACGTTGTTAGTGCCGATGACCGCCCGGGCAAATTTCTGCCCCAGATAATTTTCCTCATTTGTGGTTTTGGCTGAAACCAGAACACCAACGCTGTCGGGGCCGTGTTCCTCAATAATTTCTTTAAAACGCTCGGCGGCAAAGTCAATTGTTTCATCCCACTCGGCTTTAACAAAACGACCGAACATTTTGATCAAAGGCTGTTTCAAGCGCAAAAAACTATTGACAAACTCATGTATGTTCCAACCTTTGATACAGAGTTTACCCTGATTAACCGGGTGGCTTTTCAAGGGAAGAGTGCCGACAAGCTTTCCGTCAACCACTTCGAAGAGGACGCCGCAACCGGTACCACAATAAGGACAGACTGAAGGAACAAATTTGCAATCCATATTTTTCTCCAACCAGATTATTCTGTTTTATTCGTAACTTTGACTGATCTGGGGCTCTTAATATTCATCAAATAGGCTTGGGTTCCAGCGTAACCTTGTCGCCGAGCATACTGAAAGGTGACAATTCGTGACTTTCTCCAGTTTCATAAGTAAAGAGATCGTTGACGATTTCACCAACTTTTCGATAAAGTAAACGCAAGGGAATATCAGCCGGACAGGCTTCTTCACAAAGACCACAGTCGATGCAACGACCAGCCATATGTGAGGCCCTGACGAGATGGAAAATCGGTATTTCCGGCGGCAGCATGCCGGGTCCAACCAACTCCTTATGTTCGAGACTACACTCTTTGCAGAAACAAACCGGACAGATATTACGACAGCCGTAACACTTGAGACATTTTGAAAACTCATACATCCAGCGCGGGAAAAGCTCCGCTTGGCTGAGCCCTTCCAAGTCTTCGGGGATCAGGGTTTTGCTCAATCCCATCAATTTTTTAAAAGGCAGCTCCCCCTCACCGGGTTCCGGGGATTCGGCTGCGTTATTGGAATCATCAATAATTTCAATTCGTTCAGGATCCAGTTGATTCCAGACATATAAAACGTTAAGAGCTTGTTGATTGCATTTTCTGGCCAGCAGAAGACCGATTTTCAAATCCGGGTCTTGGGCCGCAATTCTGGTCGCCACCTTTTCCAATGCATAGTGCTCCCGACCGCTTCGCAAATCTTTTATTTCATTCAGGTTGTCGGAAGAAAAACAATGAGGTATAATATGTCCATCAAGGTTTTTATAGCCGATAAAGATATCGATCTTACCCTCTTCCAGCCACTGGCTTACCTGTGCTTGCATTTTCAACCTCCCCGGCCGGCTTCGAGACCGACGCCCGGGGCCATCTCACTGTTGCCGAAATTATAAAGATCAGTGGTGGCCAGAGGACTGGGCCCCAGTTTTCTGATTTTTTCGGTAAATGCAGATACGACCTCAACAAATTTATTAGCTTCAGCCGAAGAGATCCATTCCAGATGGAGCCGGCCTTCAAAACCCATCACCTTGCAAAGTTCCTGCATGAATGAAACTCTTTTGATGGTCATGTGATTACCATACAGGTAATGACAGTCGCCGACATGTCAACCGCCAACCAGAATGCCGTCGGCCCCACTCTGAAAAGCTCGCAGGATGTGATGCGGCGAAACCGTTGCCGAACACATAACTCTTACGGGACGAATATCAGGAGCGTACTGCATCCGACTGACACCAGCCAGATCGGCGGCCCCGTAGGCGCACCAGTTGCACAAAAAAGCAATTATTTTAGGTCTGAATTCTACCGTCTGCACGGTTCCCTCCTAGTTGATTATTTACTGTTATTGGATGTTCATGACCAAATATTTTAGTTCTAAGATCAATCGCCTGGCACCTTAAGCTCTCAGCCGTTCCCGATTCATTAAGTTGTTCACAAATTCGGGCGAGGTAATCCTAATTGTCAAGGGTCTTGAGGTCCTCCTGATGATACAAAGAAAGAATTTCATATATTTTCATGGACCTCATGGCACTCATCTAACGGCTTAGTTCAACTCAAAGCGCTGGCAATCTGGGCGTAAATCTGCTGGTTGCTGAAACCCCTGATCACCGGGACTTCAGAGGGACAGGCCGCAGCACAAGCTCCGCAACCCTTGCACAGAGCCGGATTAACCGCGACCGCTTTTATTTCTGCTACAAAGGAGATCGCCCCATAGGGGCAGACATCGATACAACCGAGACAGGCGGAACAGAGTTCGGGATCGATGTATGAAACTATGCCATCACCTTTGATACTCTCCCGGGAAAGAATAGTTGCAGCCCGGGCGGCTACTGCATGGGCCTGGGCAATCGACTCATCAATCGGTTTAGGAGCATGGGCCAGACCACAGATAAAAACTCCGTCGGTCGCACAATCTACGGGCCGCAGCTTGGCATGCGCCTCCATGAAAAAATTGTCCTCGTTCTGGGAAATTTTATAAAACTGGGTCAGGGGATTATTGACTTCCGGAATAATAGCGGAAGCCAGAACCAGGAGTTCAGCTCTGATCTGCATACGCCGCCTCAGAACAGTATCGGTAAACGAAACCATAAGCTGATTATTCTCATCATGGCTGACGGTAAATTCCTCATCCGGATTGAAACGAATAAAAATAATACCGGCGGTGCGGGCCCGGTGATAAAGCTCCTCCTGGAATCCGTAGGTACGAATATCCCGGTAGAGAATAAAGATATCGCTTTCAGGATTAAGTTCTTTAAGTTTCAAAGCGCTGCTGATTGATTGGCTGCAGCAAAGTTTGGAGCAATACGGTCTTTCGGGAATTCGCGAACCGACACATTGAATAAAAACAACCCTCTGGCGAGATTGCAGTTCAGCCTCCTCTTCAAGTAGGCGCTGCTGCAATTCAAGACCGGTAACGACCCGGGTATCGTGACCGTAAAGGTACAAGTCGGGTTTTAATTCTTGAGCTCCACAGGCAATAACGGTAACCCCGTGTTCGAGAACTCGGGGACTATTACTACCGGTAATAGAGGTCTGAAAATTGCCGACAAAACCTTCGACTTTCTCAATCTTTGCATTAAAAAATATTTCGATATTCTCATGCGCGCTTACAGAGCTGATTAATTCATTAACATAATTACTGATATTTTCACCCTGCCAATTCTGGTAAAGATGCAGAGCCTGGCCACCGAGCTGATCTTCTTTTTCGAGCAGGTAAACCTGATAGCCCTGGGCAACCAAGTTGCCGGCGGTTTCCATACCGGCAACCCCACCACCAATAACCAGCGCGGCATGGGTGACCTGCATTTCCGGTTCCTCCAACGGTTCAAGCAATTGAGCTTTGGCGACCGCCATTTTGACCAGGTCTTTGGCTTTTTGAGTTGCCAGTTCCGGGGCATCTTTATGGACCCATGAACAGTGGTTTCGGATATTGGCCATTTCAAAAAGATATTTATTAAGGCCCGCACTGATCAGGGTTTCCTGAAAAAGCGGTTCGTGGGTTTTCGGTGAGCAGGCGGCAACCACCGCCCGGTTAAGCTTTTTTTCTTTGATTATACTGGCAATTTTATCTTGGGTATCCTGAGAACAGCTGAACAAATTCTTTTCAGCGTAGACAACTCCCGGCAGTTTTTGGGCAAAATCAACAACCGCAGGAACATCGACAACCCCGGCGATATTGGTTCCGCAACAACAAACAAAAACACCGATACGAGGAACCTGCCCGCTAATATCCTGTTCTGGGGGAATCACTTGGGATCGAGTTTGTGACCAGCGCACTTCGGACAACCGACTCGCCGCCATCCCGGCTGCAGCACTGGCATCAATCACCGAAGAGGGGATGTCCTTAGGAGCCTGAAAAGCGCCGCCGACATAGATGCCGGGCCTAGTGGTGCTGACTGGAGTAAAACCGCAGGTTTCGGCATAACCGTATTTATTTAATTTAATGCCAACCTTTTTTGACAGTTCAGCGCTGACCCGGGTGGTTTGCAGACCGACCGAAAGCACGACCAGATCAAATTCCTCAACCCGGCTACATCCAGCTTCATCGACATAGGAAATCTGGTGGGTTTCACTTCCCGGTAACGATGGCGCACTGGCAACTTTGGCTTTAATAAAGCGGACTCCGAGTTCATTTTTGGCGCGATTGTAATATTTTTCAAAATCTTTGCCATTAGTGCGAATGTCGATATAGAAAATCGCGGCATCAAAGTCAGCTGAGCTATGTTCCTTAGCCAGCATCGCCTCTTTGACAGCATAGGTGCAGCAGATCGATGAACAGTAACGATTACCGGACGGTCGTTCATCCCGGGAACCAACACATTGAATCCAGGCAATTTTTTTCAGCTCCTGGCCGTCGGATGGCCTCAGCAGGTGGCCACCGGTCGGACCTGAAGCGGAAAGCATGCGCTCAAATTCCAGGCTGGTGACAATGTTGGGATATTTTTTATAGCCGAAGTTGTCATTACTACCCGGATCGTAGGTCGTTCCGCCCGGGGCCAGAATAACCGCTCCAACTTTAAGAGAGAGTTTTTTTTCAGGTTCGGCAAAGTTGATGGCTCCGGCCGGGCAGACCTTTTCACAAACCTTACATTTACCTTTTTTAAAATAAATGCAATATTCCGGATCAATTGCGTATTTCAAGGGTACGCCTTGCGCGTATTCGAGATAAATGGCTTTACGATTGATCAGACCCTGATTGTAGGCATCGGGGACTTTTTTGGGGCATTTTTCAGCGCATAAACCACAGGCGATACACTTCTCCATATCGACATAACGGGGATGCTGGGTAACCTGGACGGTAAAATTGCCTTCCTCCCCACTAATCGCTTCAACTTCGGAGAGGGTCAGAAGTTCTATATTGATATGCCGGCCGACCTCGACCAGTTTAGGTGAGATAATTCACATCGAGCAATCGTTAGTAGGAAAAGTCTTGTCCAGTTGGGCCATCATGCCGCCAATTGAACTCGAACTTTCGACCAGGTAAACATAGAAGCCGGAATCAGCTAAATCGAGGGCACTCTGCATGCCGCTGATACCGCCACCCACAACCATCACTGAGCCTGATTTTTGCTCTGACATTTTTTACTCCTCACACAAAAAAGATCTGATATTTTCAATTTCAAGCTGATTTTGGTCGAGACCCAGCAGTTCAGCGTCGATACCCATACCGAGGCCGAGAAGCTGGGGATAGAGAATCGCCGGGAGTGACTCTGTAAGATTTTCCTGCTCGAGCATCATGGCCTGCACCGTATCAAACTGGAGATGACAATAAGGGCAAACCGTGCAAAGACATTGAGCTCCAGCCTTTTTCCCATCCAAGATTTTTTTAACAGCCAAACTGTTAGAGAGATTATCATCAATACCCAGCGCCGGAGCACCGCAACAATCAAGTTTCAGCGGCCAGTCGACACTTTGAGCTCCGGTAACCGTAACCAGCTCATCGAATATGGAGGGGTTTAACGGGTCATCAAATTGTGTAACCGGGCTCGGCCGAAGCCCATGGCAGCCATATTGCACAGCAACATTGAAATCTTTGAAAGTCACATTCAGTTGTTTTTGGATGGCATCAATACCAACATCATTGTACAATACTGTAAGCAGATGCTTGATTTTAACATTACCCTGATATTTGAGATTTTCACTGTCTAATAGCGAGCGCACTTCATCCTGCATTTTACCATTCTCAGTCATCAGTTGGGCGGCTTTTTTGAGGCTCCCGAAACAGCATTGGCAAAGTACCAGCATGTCAAGATTTTGTTCTTCAGCCAAGGCCAAATTGCGAACCGCCGAAAGCAGGTAGGCTTTACGGTCGCTGTTGCGCAACGGGTAGCCGCAGCAGTTGAATTGCCGGTTATCAACCAGTTCGACACCCAGCCTGTTTAGTACCATCCGAGCGGCAGTTTCATATTGGCTGACCCGGGCCGGGATGTTGCAACCCAAAAAGAAGGCATATTTACTCATCGGACACGTCCTTATTCAGTTGGCATATTTTTTCAGCTTATGATCAACGTTGGTATCGGTTAGCTTTTGGATTGCTTGGTTTTTCAATTCATAAAAAATGTCTGTAACCTCTACCTGCTGGGGACAATTTTCCTGACATTGGTAACAGGTCAAACAAGTCCAGAGCATGCGGGAACCAAGCGCCATTTCAGTCAGGCCGGACGCCAGACAATACATAATCTGATGCGGTAACAGATCCAATTCGGCTTCCGGATTTTCATAATTTTTAACCACTGGACAAGAGGAGGTACAGGTCTGACAACCGAAACAAGCCGTAAAATTGTTGCCCAACAGCCCCACATCTTGATCCGAAGTAGCTTTTATTGGTAAAGAAAATATTTTAGAGGGTTCGGTCAGAACCTTGAAATCTCCGGCCAAAGCCCGGCCGGTTGCGGTCAGCGGTTTCTGGTAGGTCTCAAGAGACAGCTCTTGACGATTCAGGCTGCGAGCCAGGGAGAGTGGTGAAAACATGACCGGTTGCGAATCTCCCTGCTGCAACAACTCTTCCCGGACATTAAGCCATAACTGTTTAAGGTTGATACCGGCAGGACAAACTACCGTACAGCGATCACAGTTAGTGCAGAGATAGACTCCTTCGAGAATTGCCCCACGCTGAGCCTGGTTGAGAGATTTACCGTTAACCATCGATTTTAGAATACTCATTTTTTCAGATGGCAGGATACAGGGATTGCCCCGGGCTTCATAAACCATCATGGCGGAGCAGTACAGGTTACAGGTTCCGCAATGGGTACAGGCATCAAGTTCCATCATCTGCCGGGTCATGACATTATTCGAATTGGATTTTCCCGGCCCCATTACAGCATTGGTCAACAAACTAAAAGGGGTTGAGATAATATGAAACATCTTGCTAAAAGGTAGATAGGCAAGCCCCAGAAAAACCAAGAGAATATGCAAGAAGTTAAAAATGTCAACCGCTCCGGCCCGATCCAGCCACAGAGCGGCGGGTTTCAGGAGGCCGGCAATACTATAGCCGGTAAAGGCCCACTTGTTCGAGGCGTGACAGGAAAGACAATTTTCCTCATTAAGCTCGCGCCCCTGATTGATCACGGCATTGGTAAAAGGCCCGGTAAGGGTTGCGGAAATGAGACCATAATCCCTGACCCAGAGGCTTTCCAGAGCTCGGATCTCATTTTTATCATCAAGGGCGGCGTACTCCTCCTCCATGCTTTGAAACTCACTGTAGGATGATATTTTCAAACCTTCCAGAAAGATTCCCGAAATAATAATAAGCGCGACAATGATAATTGCGTAATAATCCATACGGTTTGATTTTAAGCGGGCAGGTTTGCGGATAAAACGCCGATAGACAGCCATCCCCAGGCCAACTATAACCATGGCGCCAAAAAAATCTCTTAAAAAAAGATAGGGGTTTAAAGTCGGGTAGTATTCGCTGAAAAATCTTTGCGTAACCATCTTATCTAAAGCATGCATCATGACAAGCAACATGAACCCCCAATAGATGAGGATATGCATGAGCCAACGCCAACCGTCTTCTTTTAACGTTCTAACCTGAAATATAACGTCAGCGATAAAAATTTTCAACAGGATAAAAAATTTTACACTGAAAACGGTTGTCAAAATTCCCGTAAAACCGGCCGACAGTCGTATGAACAAGGTTGAATCCGGCGTTTTGAAAACGGGGTTACTTCTAAACCAGAAAAAAATTTTGTACAACAATCCAAAACTGAAAATAATCAGGGAGGTGTTGAGAAGCAATTTAAACCACATAATAAAACTCCGAAAATTGTTTTAACGAGGCCATCAAGGCCGATAACTCATGGTTTTAAGTCAGAACAAACCTTATCGATAGAAGCCAGTAGTTCATCTTCACTGAAGGGTTTGGAAAGATAGTCTGCAGCCCCCAGTTTCATGGCTTTTAATGCATTTGCAACGGTTGAGTAGCCGGTTATGACAATGACGCCGGCTTGAGGTGTTTTCTGTTTGATTGTCTTCAATATTTCCATGCCCTCCATATCGGGCAGCATCATGTCGAGGAGGACGATATCGTAGCGGTTGGACTGCAGGGCCTTAAGTCCGGCAGCGCCATCCATTTTACTTTCTACCGTATGTCCTCTTTCGGAAAGAATGAGATGGCAGGCATTGCAGATCACTTCCTCATCATCAATAATGAGTATTTTAAATGGTTTCATCTTAAAACCTGCTGCCTTGCTTCTCTGCCGCTTGAGCTCAGAAGAGGCAGCGTTATGGTAAAACTGGAACCTTGCCCCGATCGACTTTCAACTTTAATAGTGCCCTGGTGGTTGTTGATGATGCCGTAACTGACGGCCAACCCCAACCCGGTACCTCTGGATTTGGTGGAAAAGAAAGGATCAAAAATCCTGTCGAGCTGCTTTTTGTCAATACCACAGCCGCTATCGCTAACTTCAATTTTCAACTCGTCCTGTTTACTATCGGCACCGGTCTTAATTGAGATGATACCGTTCTTGTCGATGGCTTGTATGGCATTGAGAAAAATGTTGACCAAAACCTGTTCAATCTGGTTTTCATCCAGTAAAACCAGCATTGAATCACCGAGATCCTGCTCGACGGTAATATGGCGAATGTGAAATTCATTTTCCAGGATTTTTAACGATTTTCTCACAATAAGGTTGATGTCGGTGACCACTTTTTGCGGTTCCCGGTCACGAGCAAACTCGAGGAGACCCTGAATAATACCTTTACAGCGCGTCGTTTCACTTATAATAATCTCCAACCCTTCTTTAAGCGGACTTAGGTCGGGGACTTTTTTGATCATGTTGGAACTGTAGAGCAGAATACCGGCCAAGGGATTGTTGATCTCATGAGCGATGCCAGCAGCCATACGCCCTAAAGATGACATCTTTTCCGTGTGTTTGGCCAGATGATCATACTGGGCCTCCATAATTTCGACGCATTGTACCCGGCCGATAACGCAAGCAAACTGCTCTGAAACAGTCAGAACAAAATCGAGTTCATCATTGGAAAATTGTCGTTCTTTAGTCAGGAAAATACGCATTACTCCCAAAATCTGGATATCTAAAGATAATGGAAGTTCCATAATCAGGCGAATGCCATCATCCCAGGCTTGTTGGGCTGAGATAAGCTCCGGGGCATTGTTGATGTCTCTGATAAAATGATGTTTTTCTTTCTCACGGATAAGCCGTTGTAGTCTTTTCTTGGTTTCCGGTCCGTTGCTAAAATAACATTTATCTATCCCCCAAGCAGCACGCTGGGTAAATTGCTGGCTTGATTGATCAAGAAATTGAACCACAGCACCTTGAGCTTGTAAAACCTCAGCCGTTTTCCTAACTCCCAGATTAAGTACATCTTCGAGGTCCTTGTGAGAGTGCATCTCGCGGATAATGTCTCTAAAAACATTAAAATAATTTTTATATACATTTACAGAATCCATCCACACTCCTGTTTCAAATAACCGTAAAACTCTCTTATTTCATACCGATCCAAGTTCATATTTAGCTGTCGCC
>Ga0307991_1002594_pt1 | contig 12166 bp, 6 predicted proteins | sample EllFjometagen131_FD_203146 | JGI IMG/M metagenome (GOLD analysis project Ga0307991, IMG submission 203146) | Marine microbial communities from Ellis Fjord, Antarctic Ocean - #131 | ecosystem: Environmental > Aquatic > Marine > Unclassified | place: Southern Ocean | collected 2014-10-08 | reverse complement strand
GACTTATCTGTAAATGTGGTGAATTGCTGGGAACCGATGAAGGAAAATGGTTTCAGATGAAGCAGGGAAGTTTTGTTTATACAGGGAAGGTGATTAAATGAGAATACAGGCTCTATGTCTTTTACTTCGTAGAAGTTTGCTGTTTGTAGTAAAAAATAACCATAATTAAAAAATGTTTTCCCTGTAGGAGATATATATCAATAAATCAGTCCCACAAACCGATTAAATAACCCCTACAGGGTAAAGAGGGTTTCAGGAGGTATGATATTTCTACAATTATTTAACACCTACGGCGTAAGAAAACAATATGTGTAATTCTGAAAGCTCTTATAGTTCGTTTTGTTCGTAATTGTTCGTTGCTTAAATCTTCTTTTTTCTTACATTACATTATTTGAGCAAAACAAAATACATAATGAAATTGATCGACAGTCTATCAACCAAACAGTCGAGTAGTCTAACAGTCTAACAGTCTAACAGTCTAACAGTCTAACAGTCTAACAGTCAAGTAGTCCTGAAGTCCCGCAGTCTAACAGTCTATCAGTCCAGCAGTCCAGAAGTCTAACAGTCAAGCAGTCTATCCGCAAGGTCTCTGTGGATTATTTATTTGGCATCTCCATCACAAATTCTACTCCTCCATCACAATTACTCGCATTGATAGTGCCATTATATTTATTCTCTATGATTTGACGGCAGATCTGCAAACCTATTCCAGTTCCTTCTTTTCCCCGAGTAGTAAAGTATGGCTCAAATATCTTTTCCAGGATTTCCGGCTTAATATGATTCCCTTTATTATAAATTGTGATAGAAATCCGCTCTTTATTGCAGTTCATTTTGACCCTGATCTCTGGAGCAATAATTTTATCCCGCAAAATCGCTTCCCGCGCATTATTAATGATATTTATTATTACCTGACTTAATTCATTAGGATTTCCGCTCAATCTACAATTCCCTTCCAGTTCTTTTACCAGATTAATGCCACTGCTTTTCAGCATATATGCCAATAGCTTCAGAGCTTTTTCTATTGTCTCCGCCACACTGTATTCCTGCACATAGTCAGGCTTGAAGAATTTACTGAAATCATTTACTGTCTCTGACATATAATGAACCTGATCTCCTATCTGCTTCACCTGATTATCCATGAATTCTTCTGTAAGTTCATCAAAACGCCAGGAATCATCTATCGCTTGTACCAGTACCCAGATTACATTTAAAGGTTGCTTCCACTGATGAGCTATTGCTGATATCATCCCTCCCATCAAAGACATCCTGGACTGGGTTGAAAGCAGATCATCCTGAGCATTTAACTTGTTAACTGCTTTCTGAAACTCTTCCTGCAGGCTTTTATAAGTTTCCTGCAAATTTGCCAGAGTTTTATTCAATTCAGTTACTTGATTATTCATTGTCTGGTTTTTCTTATCCAATTCAGCGCTTTTCATTCTATAAATCTGAGTTTTATATTGCGTTTCCAGGATAGAAATTTTTCCCTGATTATTCTCTTTATTGATTTCTTCTTTAATTTCTACTAATTTGTGAAGATATTTATTAGCCTCCGCAAATTCGCCTCTCATTTCATGGTATTTGGCATAAGTGAGATAACAAGAGGCTAAATTTATCTTCAGATTGTTCTCTTCTGCCAGTTTTACAGCTTCTTCCAAGTATTTTAGAGCATTATCCCAATCTTTTTTCTGAATATAAATATCTGCTATTCCAATAGTCGCTAATCCCAGATCTCTGGGGTTATTTATCTCCTTGTAGATTTTATATGATTCTTCAATATTTTCTAAGGCAGCTTCAATGTTACCTAAATACCTGTGACTTAAGCCCATGTTTAGTAGAACTGTCGCTATAGAACTACCCATATCCTGCTCACGAAAATATTTCAATGATTTCAGGTTTATGTTCAAGGATTCCTCAAATTTTAGCTGTTTATATAATAGATTAGCAATATTCACTCTAATAGTATGCTGAGCGAGGCTGTCTGTTTCTTCTGCTTTTTGCAAAGATAATTGCAGGTAATGTTCTGCATCAGTGCTTTCCTCTCTTTCTAAATGAATCATTCCCAGGGCATTATAACTGCTAATCAAATCCGTGGCATTATTTTCTTTTAGATAATAGTCCAAAGCAACTAACATATTTTCCAGGGCTTCAGAAGTATTGTTATACTGTAATGCTATCCTCGCCTTCATGCTATAGGCAGAACCAGTTGCCCGGGGATTGCCATGCTTTTTGCCCGATTTTTCTAATTCTTCTGCCCAATTGCCAGCTTCTTCCATCTCAGAATGATAAAAATGAGCATAGCAAAGATAAGTAAGAGCAGTAAGCTCAAAGTCTATATTTTTTTCTGTCCGGGCATATTTAAGTACTCTTTTAGTCTGTTTCACACATTCCAGCGGGTCTTTTTGACGCAAAAACCAGGCATACTTCAATTTCGCCTGATATTTCTCTTCTCCTTCACTTTCAGCTATTTTATCTAAAAATGCTTTTTTCCCCATAATACCTCGTAAACTATATATATTATTGATTTTTTGTACATTATCCCTGAATAAGCCGTCCGATAACTGCTTATAACACTACCTCAATTGGGAAATTGGAATAGCAAATATTTTTCCTGGTATTTATACCAATTATTTATTCTTAGTATTAGTACTCCTGCTTTTTGTAAAACCCTCACTGCTTTGTACTTTATCATTACCCTTTTTGTTTTTCGTTTTCTCATCTTTGTTTTTTTTCTTTAATTCCATTAATACATCCCGATGCTTTCTTCCGGTCATAGCTTCCTCCTTTGTTTCGCACTCATAATATAAGTTTTTACTTATCTTTTGTCAATTAAATTATAGTTTAATCTTACGAAATGTAGGTCAATCATCCCTGATTGACTGATTTAAGGAACTTAATCATTACATTATCTTACATTAAATCGCATCTTCTCCCCTTCGCCCCTTCGTTTATCCCCCTCAGCTCGAGATTACATTATATTACACATTTACATTTTACATTTTACATTTTACATTTTCAATTATCCCCCTCCCCTTCTCCCCTTCGCCCCTTCGTTTATTCCCCAGCTCTGATTACATTACACATTTCATTTTTAATTTTACATTTTACATTTTCAATTATCCTCCCCCCTTCTCCCCTTCGCCCCTTCGACTCTTCGCCCCTTCGTTTATCCCCCTCAGCTCTGATTACATTTTACATTTTACATTATTCTCTCTCTCGCACCTTCGCACTTTCTCATCTTCACACCCTCGTTTTTACTCGTCTCACGTTTTTTTCTATTGACAATAAAAAATGAATATGAAAGAAATATATTATATCAATGAATATGGGAGTAATAATGAAAAAGTATATGTTTATGATTTTTATGATTTTGATGACAGGTGTTTTTGCGGAGACAATATACATACCGGGAGACTACGCAACTATTCAGGAGGGAATTAATGAATCTGTAGATGGAGATGAGATCATTGTATCACCGGGTACTTATGTGGAAAATATTAATTTTAATGGTAAAGCTATAATCCTGGGATCGTTATTTTATACTACGCAGGATACAAGCTATATTTCGCAAACGATCATTGATGGTAATCAAAATGGCTCAGTGGTCACATTTAACAGTGAAGAAGATTCTACTTCTGTATTATCTGGTTTTACGATTACTAATGGGCAAGGTGTTGGATCATATCCAGATTATACAGGTGGTGGAATAACCTGTAAAAATTCTTCCAGTCCGATTTTAGAGAATGTGACGATTTCGGATAATTCGGCTGATGTTAGAGGCGGTGGGATTTACTGTGATTCTTCCAGTCCGATTTTAGAGAATGTGACGATTACGGATAATTCGACTAATTGGTATGGCGGTGGGATTTTCTGCGCTTCTTCCAGTCCGGTTTTAGCGAATGTGACGATTACGGATAATTCGGCTTGGAAAGGCGGTGGGATTTACTGCCAGTCTAATTCCAGTCCGAGTTTAGAGAATGTGACAATTACGGATAATTCGGTTGAAAATACTGGCGGTGGGATTTACTGCAACTATAATTCCAGTCCAGTATTCAGCAGTGAAAATCGCTGCAATATTTTTTTGAATAATACAAATAATCGAGGTAGTGGCAGTGATATTTATTCTGATACCAATATGAATGTCATAGTTGATACATTCACAGTGTCAAATCCTACAGATTTTCATGCTGCTCCAATTGATAACTTCACTTTTGATATTTTACATGGATTACAGGAGCAGATAAATGCTGACCTTTATGTTTCACCTTCAGGAAATAATAACAATACTGGTTTAACAATAGATGATCCTCTAAAGACAATTCAGTATGCCTGTTCTGTTATATTGGCAGACAGTCAAAATCTTCACATAATTCATCTTGCAGAAGGCACTTACAGTCCCTCAGCCAATAGTGAATTCTTTCCTGTAGATATCCCGGATTTTGTCTCATTATGCGGTGTAAGTGAAACAGGAGTAATTCTTAATGCGGAAGGAATGTCGGGAGTTGTCAGGCTAAATAATGCGGAAAATGTGACAATCTCAAATTTGACAATTACAAATGGGAATGCTAAACATGGCGGTGGGATTTACTGTGAGTCTTCCAGTCCGAGTTTAGAGAATGTGACGATTACGGGTAATTCGGCTTGGATTGGAGGTGGAATTTACTGCTCAGTATCTTCCAGTCCGAATTTAGTGAACTGTATTTTTTGGAATAATTCACCCCAGGAAGTTGGATTTTTTGATTATGATGACCCAAATACAATAACAATAGCCTATTCTGATATTGATGGAGGAGAGGAGGGAATAGAAACCAGCAATAATGGTACAGTTAGCTGGTTAGAAGGTAATATTGATGCCGATCCTTTATTCGTGGATGCAGAGATGGGAGATTATCATCTAACAGAGTATTCACCTTGTATTGATGCAGGTATTGCTTATTTTGAATATGAGGGTGAAGTGTTAGTTGATTTGGGAGAAGATGACTATTATGGTAATGCTCCAGATATGGGTGCTTATGAATATGACGGAGTGGTGTCATTAACCGCAGAGTTTGTTGCCAGTGATACGATAAGTTGTGTTTCATTGGAAGTTCAGTTTACTGATTTTTCTTTTGGTGATCCGATAAATTGGCAGTGGGATTTTGAGAATGACGGAGAAATAGACAGCTATGAGCAGGATCCTGTTTGGGTATATGAGGAGCCGGGAGTTTACAGCGTAAGTTTGACGGCTTCTGATGTAGTTGCACGAGATACTTCTACAGAATTGAAGGTGGATTATATAACTGTACTGGAAACTTTTCCTGTTCATAATCTAACTCAAGATATCTGGTATTATACTATTCAGGCAGGAATTAATGCATCTGAAAATGGAGATGAGATTATCGTATCGCCAGGCACTTATGTAGAAAACATCGATTTCGATGGCAAAGCGATAACTCTGGGATCATTATTTTATACAACCCAGGATACGAGTTACATTTCGCAGACTATTATTGACGGTAATCAGAATGGCAGCGTGGTTATATTCATAAGTGGTGAGGATTCCACTTCTATCTTAACAGGTTTTACGATAACTAACGGCTATGTAAACAATGGAAATTGGCCTAATATATATGGAGGTGGTTTAACATTTCATAATTATTCAAGTCCAACAATTTCATATCTAAAAATTTCAAACAACTATTCCTTATATGGAGGTGGTTTTTTTTGCAGCAACTCAAATCCTACTTTGACTAATGTAGATGTGTTTAATAATATTGCAGATGGTAGCGGAGGAGGCGCTGTTTTATTGTATTCAAATAGTCTTATAGAAAATTGTAATTTTAATAACAATCAAGCTTTTCAATACAATGGAGGAGCAATTTATTGCTATGGTGGAAGCCCAACTATCAGAGAATCAAAATTAATGGGGAATTCTTCAATTTTTGGAGGAGGAATGTTATTATGGACATCAAATGCAACGTTAGAAAATTTGCAGATTAAAAATAATACTGCGAATGGCGGTGGTGGTTTACATATTTATGATGGTTCTTCTCCTTTAATTATAAATTCAATTATTAGTGATAATTACACTTTATATAATGGTGGTGGTATACAATGTGAAGATGCTGCAAATCCAACATTAGTTAATACAACAATAAGAAATAATGAATCTATTCTTTATGGGGCGGGAATCTACTGCACAAGCAATTCTTCTCTTACTTTCAGTGCAACAGATAGATGTAATATTTATTCTAATACACTTGAAAACGTAAGGGGGTTTGGTTCAGATATTTTTACTAAAGGATGTGACCCAATAAATGTGATTGTAGATACTTTTACAGTTTTGACACCTACTGATTATTATGCTTCGCCAATTAGCAATTTTACTTTTGACATATTACATAGTATTTCAGCGAATTTAATAAATTCAGATATTTATGTAGCAGTTGATGGAAATGATTCTAATATAGGTACATCTTCTGATGATCCGCTTAAAACAATAAATCATGCTCTATCAGTAATATATTCAGATAGTCTAAATATTAATACTATTTTTCTCGCATCTGGGATTTATAGTAATTCTACAAATGGTGAAACGTTTCCAATTTGTTGGAATAATTATGTAAATTTACAGGGTAGTGATGAAAACGATACAATTATTGATGCTGAATATTCTTTTACTGTATTAGAATTTTTTGAATTAGATGAAGTAAATGTAGAAGCAATAACTATAAAAAATGGTAGTTGTTACTACGGTGGTGGAATTTATTGCTTAGCCTCATCCCCAAGTCTAAAGGATGTAACAATAATGGATAATAATGCTACTTACGGAGGAGGTATTTACTACAGAGATTGCACATCAGCGAGTTTAGCAAATGTTACCTTAATAGGTAATACTGCATCTAACGGAGGAGGTATTTACTACAATGATTGCACATCAGCGAGTTTAGCAAATGTTACCTTAACTGGTAATACTGCATCCAATGTTGGTGGTGGAATTTATTGTTATGCATCCTTTATTGTTTTAGCAAATGTTACCTTAACAGGTAATACTGCATCTATTTATGGTGGTGGAATTTATTGTAATGCATCCTCTATTGTTTTAGATAATATTACCTTAACAGGTAATACTGCTTCTATTAATGGTGGAGGGATTTGCTGCCGTGATGGTGCTTATCCAATTTTAATTAATTCAATTTTATGGAATAACTTCCCACAGGAAGTCTATTTTAGAGAAGATGACGATCCACTTACAATTACAGTTTCCTATTCAGATATTGAGGGTGGAGTTGACGCAATAGTTACTAATAATAATGGCACGGTTAACTGGCTGGAAGGTAATATTGATGAAGATCCTTTATTTGTAGATGCGGAGAATGGAGATTATCATTTGACAGAGAATTCACCTTGTATTGATGCGGGTACTGCTTATTTTGTGTATGAAGGTGAAGTCTTAGTTGATCTAAGTGAAGATGAATATTTTGGAATTTCTCCTGATATGGGTGCTTATGAATATGAAGAAAATGCTGTGATATATTATGGTGATATTGATGATAATGGATTAGTTGAAAGTTTTGATGCTTCACTGGTTCTGATGTACGTGGTGGGACTTGATCCTTTGCCGGCAGATCCGTTGCCTTGGTCAGACTGGCGTGTGGAAAGAGCAGACGTAGATATTAGCGGTGATATTGGCGCTGTTGATGCGACTTATATATTACAGTATGTTGTAGAGATAATCAGCGAATTGCCGGTAGTTAATGCTATGCGGCTCTCCGCAGGAGAGATCACAATCTCCAATGATGCAGAATATATCTATCTTAGAAGTCTGAACGCGATTTTCAGCTTTGAATATGAACTGACAAAATCAGAAAATCTGACTATAGATTTACCGGAAGTTATAAATGATAACTGTCTTTATAGCTGTAATGATAATAAGTTTGCTTTGATCAGTGCTGCAGGGATCGCAGGTAATATTGTCAGGATACCCTATTATACTGAAAGTCAGGGAGCGTGGAATGTTCACTTTCAGATAGAGGATAATGGAAATTCTTATGACCTGGAATATCTGCCGGAAGATATCCCGGAATTTGACAGGTTAATTTCTATATATCCCAATCCTTTCAATCCTGAGACTAATATACTCTTTGAATTATCGGCTGGCAGTAATGTCTTGATTGAAATCTATAATATAAAAGGACAGAAAGTAACAACTCTAATCAATGGTCCTTTTGAGGCTGGCAGTCATAAAGTTACCTGGAATGCCACAGATCATAGTAGCGGAATCTATTTGCTGAGATTTCATACTGCTGAAAGAAGTGAGACGAAGAAACTTATCCTGCTCAAGTAGTAGTTTCAGATTTTTTAGCAACGAACAAAACGAACTGAAGAAGTATAAGACGGGAAAATTGAGGATGTGAAGATGAGAGTGTGTGAAGGTGTGATTAAATGTAATGTAATATAAGATTTTGAACCACTGAATGCACTGAAAGAGACTGAAAAATGTAAGAGAAGAGTTTATAATTTGTTCAATTGAGTTTTGCTTTATATATTTCCTTTCTGTGTATTTCTGTGCCTTCTGTGGTTGATAATCTCTTTAGTTTTTTTAAACCGCGAAAAGCGCGAAATGACGCGAAAAAATGTAATATAAGAAAATAGTTTATTAATTGTTTAGTCTTTAAGTCCTGCAGTCTATCAGTCAAGCAGTCAAACAGTCCTGAAGTCAATCAGTTACTGTCCTCTGTCCGGTCTTAATTCAGTCCGGGAATACCGTCCTAACTAAATACCTGTCTGGTAAATAGATTAAAGCCTGTCAATCGCTGTTTCTGGTACCTCGCTGCCCGTTTGTTCCATTCATCACGCTCATTCTGCGAAAGTAGTTGCCAATTTACAGCTATTTCCTTTATCTTATTATTAAAATAGAGTGTCTGCGGGTTCACAATGTGGTCATACCTTCGCCGGTGATAAAGCCAGGGATTTTCAATCGCATGGCTGGAGAAATATACTTCAAAGAAATCGGCAAGATACTAAAGCACCTTGCCGATTGTTCAACTACTTCTTCTTCACTGTTTCACTGACGGTCGTTTTGGGATGTCTATCAGCATATTGCTTAGTAATATAACGACCAGTTCCGGCGTCACGATATGACTTTGACTTTGCCAAATTTGCCTCCTTTTTTAGTTTTCTCACCATTAAGAAGGACTAATAAGCAATTTATTAAGATAAACTTGACGCTTCATTTTCAAAATCTTACTCTGACATTGGTTAGTTTTGCAAAGTAAAATTCGAACCGCTTTCAAGTCCTTCTTGCAGGCGGCTTTTTATTTAGTTAAACAATCTTCTCACTTCCCCTTTACCAACTAACCCCCATAATATCCTATAATTATTGTTTTTATAGCGTATTCTTCCTGCTATTATAGCAGGATGAATACTATTTTTACGCGCAAATGCTATCACTTTTTCTGTAGAATATTCCGTGAAAAGAGATGCTGCTTCCAAATCTTCATCCTTTATCAGACTTTCAGATGCATACTGATCTGCAATCCTCTCTTCCTGATCATTTGTTGATATATCCAATTCATCAAGATAACAAGAATTTTCATCATCTGAATCAAAATGTCTGAAAATATGACCCAGTTCATGAAATAGCGTAAACCAGAAATTATCAACCCGGTCAAAACGTAAAGTTAGTGCAATCACAGGATTTTCATCTTTTGCCCCAAATGCTGCCCCATCCAGATATGTTTGTGGTAAATTTGGTAGGATTACTAAATGAATACCCTCTTTGTGCAAATACTCCATAGCTAGCTTTGGACCAGAAGCAAACAGTGAGAGAGTTCTCAACTTTTCAATAATATTTTGTTCATTATCTTTGTTAAATTCTACATTCAACTTAGTTTCTTCCGCAATTTGATGACATCCAGCTATCCATGCAGCCAAAGCATAATTATTTACACGGTCTCTCATTCTGGAATTCTGTCTGCAAAACGTTTTCCCCAAAGCAACCTCGGTGTAAGGTGCTAGAAAAGGACGCAGGTAGTATTCTGCATTTTCTTTTATTTGATTATATGTAGCTTCAACATTTTTAAAAAATACTTCTTTGGCAATATCATACATTGCTTTTATTGGAAATTTATCCCAATCTAATTCTAAGGGTTGGTCAACATATTGCATAGCTTCTTCCTGAACTAATGCCTCAACTGGAATTAGAAGACCTTTATGAAGAGACCTTATCATTTTCAATGTTAAGGGGCGTTTGCCATTCAATATATTTGAAACAACGCCTTTACTGCCAATATATGGAATCAGATCATTCTGTTTCAAATTCATCTGCTCCATGCGAAACTTGATTGCTGCAATCGGAGACGGTAACTCAGTTGGATAAGCTTTTTCTTCATATTTTTCAATTAAATACGCAATCAATTCCATTTCCTCTCTTTCATCATGAGATAGTTCATCCTTATCCATAAGTTCATCTAAAAGTTCAGATGCTATATCATAATCTGACTCATCTTTGATTATTTTGAACTTAAACATTTCGTCTCCTTAAGTTTGAGTTTATCATACTCCTTATGCCTTCCTGCCCATCGTATTTTTGCAATTTGACTACTGAAGTCAATCTTGACCACCAACCGATACTTATTGCCACAGATATTGAAAACAACGCAACCTTTACCAATAATACTGGCATTCTTATACTGCTCCTTTAACTGATTCGGATTTCTCCAGTTCGCTTTTTCGACCTCAAGCGTAAATGCTTTTACTGCATCATCTGCTTCAGGATATTCCTGAACAAATTTCTTAGTTATCTTTTTACGTACTAAATGCATCTTACCAACTTTCGGATGTACAAAGTTATGAGATATTTATCACTACACCCTCTCTTAATATCTGATCTTATTTCAGTTATCTAACCTTCATAGATAATATATATCAAGATAAAATAATGTCAAGTTATATTTTTGAGAACTAAACTTGGTTCTCAAAATTTAAACCCAGTACCTTTTTACAAATTATTTACCAAGAATCATGTTTTCTCAATATGTCAGTAATCGTGTGTCGAGTTACCTATTCCTATTCAAGGTAAAGGAAGTAAACAAATTTAACCCCGTCACCCTCTTCCTCGCCAACTTATTTGCCTTACTCTTCCAATACGACTTCTCTTCTTCGCTTAATGCCTGCCAGGCTGCACCGATTGCTACCATAGAGCTATTAAAGGCAACTGTCTGCGGGTTCACTATGTGGTCATACTTTCGCCGGTGATAGAGCCAGGGATTTTCACGTTTACTATCTTTATAACTGTAATCCGGGACTTCATAGATCACTTCTTCATGGCACTTGCCGGTGATGGCAGTGATCCAGTTCACTTTGCTGCGCAGTCCTCTGCGATAGGTTTTTATGCTCTCATATTCAGGTTCAGGCAGGCTGAGGATATATTCCAAATTGGCTGCCAGCCAGATTTCATAAGCAGCATCCAGATTACCGGAAGTGATGATGAAATTCCGCTGGCAGTATAACTCCCCCTGGTAATAGCAATCCAGTCCAAACTCGCCTTCGGCATGAAAGCTCAGTTCCACCATAGTGCGTGGAGCAATAATCTGATGAAAGCCCATGGGCATGCCCTGCCAGCGTAATTCATAATCTCCCCGCTCTCGCACATAAAACGCCGTCTCACCGAGAAATTTCTGCGCTCCAGGATTCAAGATATAGGGTGTATAATAATTGAGTTTTTTGATCATAGACTTATATTCAGTCAGCCGAGGATTGGAAACAGACGCAGCAAAACGCCGTATAGCTTCATTTCTGATCACCAGCGGAGTCCGCTGATAATATGATACCGGATCATAGGGATAATGTTCCTGTGTGCCGTTTCGTTTAGTGCGATACACAGTGCCTTCAAATTCGCCATGAACTTCAAAATTCCGCTGAACGAAATCGATCACAGTCTTACCTGATAGATTTTTCATCTTTTCCACCTTATTTAAAAATATTTTATGATGCCTTTCCAGGCATCCCCCACATATAAATTAACCAAAAAGTGGTATCAGCCAAGAACAACTTAGCACAATGTGACAAAAAAATGTGAGTACGTGCTTTGTTGTTGTGGAGGATATGCGGGATATAGGTCTTATATGGCTTATATGACCTATAAAGCCTATATAAATCTTGACTAAGAAAAGCGGGGTAAAGAAAT
>Ga0307991_1002591_pt1 | contig 12178 bp, 12 predicted proteins | sample EllFjometagen131_FD_203146 | JGI IMG/M metagenome (GOLD analysis project Ga0307991, IMG submission 203146) | Marine microbial communities from Ellis Fjord, Antarctic Ocean - #131 | ecosystem: Environmental > Aquatic > Marine > Unclassified | place: Southern Ocean | collected 2014-10-08 | reverse complement strand
CAGGCCCTCTTTCCAGGGGCAACATCCTCTTTAAATTGATCGGGTATAATATAATCGAATGGGCCCTCTATAGGAAGGTTTAATAAGACCTTAGCATACAAGGGGGCACTCTTAAAGGGCGCGCCCTTATATCCAGGATTTATTGTTTTTTGCTCTTTTTTAATAGGCATGTTTTTGTTGAGAGTAGATATGCTTAAGATATACGTTTTTATAAAATTTTATCAATTGCTTGGGAGAAGGGGTACCCCTTTAAGAGCGTTCCTTTAAAAAGTCACGGACTTTCTTCATATCATCCCAGACTAAGCGCTTCTCCTGTGGATTGCGTAAGAGATAAGCAGGATGAAATGTTGGCATTACTTTAATATTTTCAAAATTATAAAATTTACCGCGTAAACGCGAAATTGACTCCTCAGACATAAGAACAGTCTGTGAAGCAAACTTACCAAGACAGCAAATGAGCCTGGGGTTTATTATCTTAATCTGTTTCATGAAGAACTCTCTGCACGCTACAATCTCTGAGGGAAGAGGGTTACGATTCTGAGGCGGGCGGCATTTCAAACAATTACCAATATAGACATCCTCTCTTTTTAAACCCATAGCCTCAATTATCTTAGTAAGAAGGGTACCTGCCTTACCTACAAAAGGCCTTGCCTGTATATCCTCCTGCAGCCCCGGCGCCTCACCGATAAACATAAGGTCCGCGTCAGGATTCCCCTCTCCAAATACTGGATTTCTCCTTGATTTAGAGAGCGCGCACTCAGTGCAATTTAGGACAGAGGCCTTTAACTGCTCAAGTGCCTCGCCTTTATCCTTTATTGGACAGGCCTCTTCTACAGGATGCGGCTCCTTGGAAGACACTGCTTTTGCAACATGCTTAATAACCGGTTTTAATATCGCCTCATTCAGCCCAGCTTCTTTCTCTAACTCAAGAAAGCTCTTTATATCTTTGACTATTTTTTGAAAGGAATCATTCTTCATCTTATCATCCCTATGGCTAAATCAGCTATCTCTTTCGCGGAATCAGGCCTGGCTAGGCTCAAAATCTCACTTCTAAGCTCTTCTGTGTCATGCGTTGAATAGAAAAGTTTCTTAATCGTATCGTTGATCTCAAGATGATTTTTTAGCCAAAATCCGACTTTGTGATCAGACAAAAATTCCGCGTTTCCCGATTCCTGACCAGGTATCGGCTTAATACATATTATAGGCAGGCCTCTTGCCAGGCTCTCTGAGACAGTAATCCCACCCGCCTTACTCACCATGACCTCGCTTGCCGCCATCAGCATATCTATATTATGGCAGAATCCTTTTATATGGGTCTTCTTTATGAAGGTATTAGCCATAGCCTCAAGGTCCCTGACGAGTAAGTTGTTGTGGCCGCAGACTACTATGATCTGGCAATCAAAATCAAGCCTCTGCAGATTAGATACAACCTCTTTTATAGGACCTACTCCAAGGCCTCCTCCCATTACAAGTATTGTAAATTTATCAGGGGGAAGATTTAACGCTTCACGCGCTTTTTCTCTTGAGACAGGTATGCTAAATCTCTTGCGAACAGGTATGCCATAAACAACTATTTTTTCAACATCCACCCCTTGGTCAACAAACCCCTGCCTAACCGATTCTGCCGCGACAACATATCTGTCTACATGCTTCGCTATCCAGTAAAGATGCGCCTTAAAGTCTGTTACTACATTTATCAGGAACGCGGAGAGCGGATGCCTCTCCTTAAACCTGGATATGACCTCCGGCGCGAAAAAATGGGTTGAGATAATTATGTCAAACTGTTCTTTAATAAGAAAATTTATAAGCTTTTTTGAATTGGCCTTATTTACAAGGATTCGAAATGGCCTTGCTACCAAAAAAAAGAACCTGTTATTAAGCATATAGTAAAAACAACCCCACAGCCAAGGTATATATTTAATCAGAATTATATATATCCGCTTATAGAAAAACTTGAAAAAACGTGTTGTATAATTTAAAGAGTCAATAAATACAACCTCAGCATCAGATGCAACATCCTGGAACTGCCTATAAAGAGCCTCCGCGGCCTTTTTATGGCCATCTCCGGCGGAAGCGTATATTATTAGTATCTTCTTCATAAGTTAGTTATTGCGTAATTGAGTTATGGTGTTATTGGGTTATAGCGCTATTGGGTTATTGGGTTGAAAGATATTTTATAAACCCTGAATCAATTTGTGAAACTTTATCCGCTTGCCCATATATCTTTTTAAATACCACATCATTAAGATAACCTTGATCCATAGCAGCATATAAAATGCTTTGGACCTCTGACGCTGATGCTTTTGATATATATAAAAATTTCATAAATTCCTTTACACCTCTTCTGCTAAATCCCTCCGCTATATTTGACATAACAGATACAGCAGCAGACGATATCTGCGATGCCATCTTAAAATCCTTCCTAAATTCCTGACTTGCATTTATAGTATCATACACCATTTTTACTAAAATTCTTGCTTCCTGCCAAGCCTGAATGTCCTCAAACTTTTTTATCTTCATCGATAACCCCATAACACAATAACCCTATAACGCAATAGCCTGTTTTATCCTCCGTATATGTTCCGGCGTTGTTCCACAACAGCCACCTATTATATTAGCGCCTGAACTTTTTATTTTTGGTATATTTTCAGCGAACACATCAGGCGATTCATCATAAACAGTCTCTCCGTTATCAAGCCTTGGCATGCCCGCGTTGGGTTGGGCTATTATAAATGCTGTACCAAGTGCCCTTATCCCAGAGACTATCCCCTCCATATCAGAACCAGTAACACTGCAATTCGTACCGATAACATCACAACCTGCTAGTAAGCCTTCACTTACAAACTGAGGGATAGTCACGCCTGATGTTGTCCTAAAACCTTTAGTTTCAAGCTTCTGAAACGTCATGCTGGCTATAAGGGGAAACTTGGTATTGTCCTTTACAGCCATTATAGCGGTCTTCAGCTCCTCCATATCGGAAAAGGTATTCAGGATAATAGCGTCTACCCCTGACTCCTCAAGGGCCCTGACCTGATCAATAAAAACATGAAGCAGCTCTTCCGGCTCAATACTGCCTATAGGTTTTAGGTACTCACCAGTAGGCCCTATCTCACCAAGTACATATGCTCTTCCATCCGCACACTCTTTCGCTACCTCAACAGCTACCCTGTTTATCTGCCCGAGTTTTTTTTCAAGATTATACTTTTTAAGCTTAATCCAGTTAGCGCCAAATGTATTGGTTATAATCATATCCGCGCCGGAGTCTATATATTCATCATGTATTGCACGTAATATCTTATGTTTTTTTATGCCCCAGTAATCCGGGCATTCACCTTCTGGCATACCTTTGCGCATAAGCATAGTACCCATAGCTCCATCGCATACTAATATCTCATCATTCAATCTCTCTAATAAAGGTCTCATTTAAGAATCCTCACTTTCTAATACTTAAAATAGGGCGCTGTCCCCATTTTATGTAACGCACTTAGTAAAATCAAGAAGGTCTTTCGCGATAAAGTCAGGCTGCACCTTCCACTTTTTAATATCTTTTCGCTTGTTGTAGCCTGAAAGCACCGCCACCGCCTTCACACCAAAGGCCTTGCCAGCAAGTGTATCTCTCTGTGTATCCCCTACAAAAAATGAATCCTTACGATTAAATGGGGCCTTTCCAACACCCCTTTTAAACATGCCTGTCTTAGGTTTACGGCAGGCGCAACCCGCGTCAGGATGATGTATGCAGTAACATATCTTATCTAATCTCGCGTTGGATCTGGCCAGGCCTTTAAGCATCTTCTCGGTTGTATTCTTTAGGTCCTCTTTACTGTATAGCCCCTTGCCTACACCTGTCTGGTTAGATATAATTATAACCTTAAACCCGGCCTCATTAAGCATCCTGATGGCCTTGCGTGAGCCAGGTAAAAATTTAAATTCTGATGGGCCCTTTACATAATCGAGATAAATCGGGTTCTTGTTTATAACACCATCCCTATCTAAAAACGCTATTCGTCTCTTATCTCTCATCCTGCTCCTTATTTTTAAGATTCACATAAAGCTTTGGTACATTTTTCAACAGGGTATTGAAGAGCCGAGCGGCCATGGTCCCGCCATGTTTTTACTTTAGCGGGGAGCGAGGCTATTCACCTAAGCGAAACAAACCACGGTGGGGTTTGTGAGCGTCCTGGTGAAAAATTGTGCCAAAGCTATATCACTCTTCAATCTTATCCTTAACCAGCTCCCAATATTTTGCCCAGTTTAAAAAGTGTACCCACGCAAAAAGCACTGAAAAAATAAACCCGTATATACCTTCTCTAAAGCCCTGCTTCTTAACGTAAAACTTCCAGAATCTTTTTATTGGCTTAATCTTAAGGTTATACATTATACGCTTTATATCCAGGACACCTCTTAAATCCATTATCTTTTTTGCCTCTATATCAGCGTACCTATTATGCCGCTTAATAAACTCTGAAAGGGAATTAAAGGGATAATGCTCGCAATCCCCCTCAAGCTGGCCTATACTACCGTCAACTATCAAGGTCTCATGCACCTCTCCTTTGTAACGCGCCTTATTTTTATTAAAAAAATGCAGCGAATAATGATACCAGCCGCCATACCTCATGAAATGGCCCAGAAAGAAATTCTTTCTCTTGAATTTAAACGCTGAATACCCCCTATCGTTTCCCAGGACAGCTTCAACGTCTTTCCTGAGACCTTCTGTAACAACTTCGTCGGCATCAAGCTTAAGCACCCAGTCACCTGTAGAATTATCTATGCCTAAATTACAATCTGTCTCAAAGCTCCCGTCAAATTTATGTTCTACCACCTTCGCGCTATACTCTTTGCATATATCAACTGTCCTGTCAGTGCTGTAGCCATCGATAACAACTATCTCATCAGCCCACTTTACAGACTCGAGGCAATTGCGAACCCTCTTCTCCTCATTCTTCACAATTAAAAGCGCAGTTAACCTCTTTTTCATCCTTGCAATATCCTCATTACCTCATTTAAGACTCTCTCCGGTGATATATCCTCAAGGCACTTACGGTCTTCACAGGCCGGTACCTTGAAATTCTTATAACATGGCCTGCACTCCAATTGATCATTCTTTATTACACTGTTTTCAGCGCTTACAGGATATGGGCCGTATACCTTTTCATCAACAGGCCCAAATATTGAGGCTGTCTTTGTTCCAACCGCTACGCCGATATGAAGCGGGCCACCATCATTAGCGATAAGCAGGATTGACCTTTTGAATATAGCGGCAAGGGTTAAAAGGCCTGTCTCATCGCAAAGGTTTACGCAGGAAGCTTCTTGTTCTTTTATATAATCACAGATAGGCTTATCAGCGCCGTTACCTAAGAGCACTATCTTAAGGCCTGTTCTCTTAAGGACACTTTTTACAATCTCAAGAAAATACTCTTTTGGCCATTGTTTTCTAAAGGATGTCCCGCCCCAGCTTTTACCACCACCGGGTGCTATGGAGATAAACTTATCATCTACCCCTATGCCTGAGTCAAGAAGCAGTTTATCCGCTCTCTCCTTCTCCTGGCCGCTAATATATAGCGTAAGGCGTGGGCATTTTGGTTGTTCTATCCCAACAAGGCCAAGCAGGCCGAGGTAATACTCCACCATATGCTTATCAGAAAAACCTCTTTCCAGGGCTATCTTTTTAGTTAAAAATAGGCCTCGCCCTTTGTAGCTATAGCCCACTCTCTGTCTAATACCCGCTAATTTCAGGAATAGGCCATATTCGCGCGCCATAGAGAGGTCAAAGACAATGTCAAAACCCTCTTTCTTTATATCACTCAACAGGCCATATAGTTTTTTTATAAACCTGAGTTTTGATATATTCCATAAAGCTCGATACTCATCTTTTTCAAATATAAAGACCTTATCCACTTTTTCGTGAGATAAAAAAACCCCCGCGGTCCTTACATTAGATAAATAACCAATATAAGTATCAGGCGACTCTGACTTTATAGCCTCTATAAGAGGGGTACTGAATAGCACATCACCTATACCAAAAGGGTTTACGATGAGTATTTTCTTATCTCGTTTTGCGTTCATTGTAATACAGTGTTTACTGCCTCAATTATCTCTTCGGGTTTGATTTTATCAAAATCTTCATAGAAAATCGTATGCCCATCACCGCAAGGGCCCCACCTTACCGGGTTAGAGCCGGCTACATCCTTATTAAAAAGAGCTATTATCCGTGTGCCAACAGCCGCGGCTATGTGCATCGGGCCATTATCATTAGTAATAAGAATACCTGTTTTCTTTAGAAACGCCGCTAACTGCTTTATTGTAAATATTCCTGTAAGGTCATGTACATTTTCACCCATACCCGCTGATATCTTAGAGCCAAGCTCTTTTTCGGATTTATCACCTATTATAGCAACATCCATCTTACCTTCTTCAGACAGGCTCTTTACAACCTTCTTAAAATTATCAATACCCCATTGCTTCTTTTTGTTACTGCTTCCTGGATGGATGGCAACTATTCTGCCATGCGGCTTAATGCCTACCTTGTTAAGCAGGCCATCTACCTCAGAACCGCTATTGCTTAAAACCGGCATAAAGGGGTAGAGCTTATCAGTGTATATATCGATAATCCTTAAAAGCTCCAGGTTGTATTCAACCTCATGCATCTTGGCCTCGTCTCTATTATCCTCTATCTTATGGGTAAGAAGAAAAGGCCACTTCCTCTTAAACCCGACCCTTATAGGTATACCTGCTAAAAAACAACCCAGGTGCAGAATCTTGTGTGGATTTAAAATTACAGCCATGTCAAAACTCTTAGGCCTTAATTTATTGGCAAGACTGATAGCGTTCCATACAGGCAGCCTTTTTGAAAAAGTATCAAACAAGATAACCTTATTAATATCTATCCTGTCAGAGACTATATCCGCAGAATATGGTGAGGTAACAAAATCGATTTTCGCGTCCTTAAAACGCTTATGAAGCGCCTCTATAACAGGGGTTGATAGCAGGACCTCACCTATACGGTCTGTCCTGATTACTACTATTCTTTGCATCTTTTTACAGTTATGCAGCTTCTTCATAAACAATCCTTCTAAAGGCAGTTATCAGGCCGAGGCACAGAAACAAAAATGTAGCGAGCGTAACAGAATAAAGGTGTGTATCAACAAAACAGTGGCATAAAAATCCTACAACGCCTGCTAAAAGCCCTAGATAAAGGTCTCTGTATATTCCACGTTGTAATTTCTTTATAACGCTTACTGAACCAATAATAAGCGATAATAAAAACACAATAAAAATTCCAAGTCCTACAGCTCCTATCTCTGTTGCCATGTGAAGGTAGCTATTATGCGTATATTTTACATCAGTGTAATCAACAGGTTTATATTCCGCAAAATTCTTGGTGTATGTATTAGTTCCGAATCCTAATATCGGGTGTTCTTTTACCATCTGCACTGCTCCCTGCCAGAGTTTTGTGCGCTCCCAGGCAGTGCCCTCTGTAGTAATAGTTGAGAAATCAGAAAACCTCTGCCTCATATTTTTTGGCATAATAAAAGGTGACGCTATAAGCAATATCAGTATAATTACAAATATTTTTTTACTCTTTATACTAAAAAGACATAAAAGAGCAACAATAAAACTCAACCAGGCACCTCTTGACTGGGTCTTTAAAAGACACCATAAAACAGGCGGAGTTACAAGTAAAAGAAGTATCCTGCCTTTAAACCTGCGGGTGCTTGAAAAGAACAGGCTTAAAAAAAGAGTAAGTACAACAACCAGGTAAGCGCCAAAATCATTAGAATGAACAAACGAAGCGGAAACCCTATGCAAATAATCCAATGGATCTATTACTCGATGCCTTATAATATCTACCCCTAACAGGTACTGCACAATACCATCAAGGGCAACAATAAATGAAATGCCGATTAAATACAACAAATACCTTTTTATTTTTGAACGCGAATCAAAATAATCTATAGCAGCCATAAAAAGAAGCGCATATTTAAAAACCTTTAAAAACCCCCTAAAGCTCTCATACAGGTATGACGTATTAAAAAATGACAATAGGTTCCATGCAACAAAGGCAAGCAATATATAACTTAAACCACCCCCCGGCAGACTATAATTCCTTGTAAGAATCTTTTTTACACACATAAGTATTATGATAGATATGGCAACTATCTCAGTAAGCGCATTTGAAAATACTACACTCGCGGCTAAAAGGTAGAAAGCAACGGCCATAATCTTATCTATTATATTGCACACCTTTATGGTATTCATAATATTCTTTCGGGATAAACGCATAGAACGTACAACCCCATAAAGCTCCTTCGGAGCAACGGGGCAGACGTAGAACTAATACGCGTGCTCGGATTTTAAAAATACGGTCTGAAAGACAGAGATAATAAGTATCTTAATATCAAGCATAAGAGACCAGTTTTCAATATAATATAGATCGTATTTTGTTCTCTCCTCAATAGAGGTATCACCCCTTAAACCATTAACCTGCGCCCAACCGGTAATACCTGATCTTATCTTGTGTCTTGCCATATATCTTGGTATATCTTCCTTAAATTTTCCTACAAATTTCGGCCGCTCAGGACGTGGTCCAACCAGGCTCATCTGCCCTAACAGCACGTTTATCAGCTGTGGCAACTCATCTAGATTGTTGCGCCTTAAAAAAGCGCCTATCTTTGTTTTGCGAGGGTCATTCTCTTGTGCCCATACAGCACCTGTTAACTTCTCCGCTTTATCTATCATTGTCCTGAATTTTATAATAGCAAAACGTCTCCTGTCTTCACCTACTCTCTTCTGCAGATAAAATATCGGCCCCTTTGATGAGCGTTTTATTGATATTGCGATTACAATAAATAAGGGTGAGAGCAATAAAATACCTATACCTGAGCCTATTATATCAATTAACCTTTTAATAAATCTATTATACACAAAAATAAGCGGGCTCTCTTTTAGTCCCATAAGCGGTATGCCATCGACATTTTCCATGTCAACCTGAGAGGTTATCATGCTCAATGTATCCGCGACTAAATGAAAACCTATGAGCCTCTTTTCACATTCAAATATAAGCCCTGCTATCTTTTCCCTGCTAAGAGAATGGGCTGTAAGTATTACCTCATCAGCATCTATTTTTGATAAAACATCTGAGATACTATCAAGCTCTCCCAAAACAGGTATCGCCTTTACGTCCGCTGAGACCTCTTCTCCTGCTACAGATACAACCCCTATTATCCTATAGTTCCAATGCGGGTCATTTTCTATATGAGAAACAAGGCTCTCTGATGTCTTCCCTGTACCGACAATAATCAGCTTGGAGAAATCTTTGTTAGCGGATCTAATAGATAATCTTAACCTGTTAACAATAAGCCTCGCGCATGTCACAAATAGTATAAGATCCAACCAGCATACAAATAACATCATACGTGAATATGTAAATTCTCTATATATAAAAGTAGCGGCCATAAGTACAAATAGGCCTATTGTCATAGCCTTTATAATAATAAAAAACTCATCCAGTATCGCCAGCCTTCTTCTGGAAATATAGAGATTAAATGACCTCATAATAAAGATTAGCAATATTGTAATTATAGGAAGGGGTTTCATATACTCGCTTATATCGGGCCGCCCTAAGGGTATGGGAAATAGGCCCGTATTAAACCTTAACCAATATGAGAAAAGGAAGGCAAAATTTATCATAAACATGTCGCAGACTACCCGTACTAATTCAAATATAAAATCACTTCTTCTTTTCATGTTCTACCTAATATATTCAAAATAACTTTTATCATTACGTCCTTTTCTGCTGGCTTGCTTGAAGCAATCATAAGGGTAAGAGCAACAAGGGCATTATTATCAATAGCACAGCTACCATCTTTCTTATGCAAGGCATCATTTTTATCAAGAAAACAAACAAAAACAGCAGCTGCTATCCTTTTATTGCCATCTACAAAACTATGGTTTTTAGTTATGAAATATAAAAGATGAGCTGCCTTTTCTTCTATGGTAGGGTATAGATCCCTACCACCAAATGTCTGGTAAATAGTACTTATAGAACTTTTGAAACTTTGATCTTTTTCTTGCCCCATAATATCAGAATCATTAAACTTTCTTTTTATTGTACCTATAATCATCTTTACTTTATCATAGGTAAGTTTATACTTTAGGCGCTTCCGCCCTCTTGGCTTATTGAGGCGCTGATGATCAAAATCATCCAGAATATCCAAGGCTCTTGTATATTCTGTTATTACTATAGCAAGCCCCTTGGCTTCTGCTGGCAAATCTTTTACCTCTAGCATGTTACCAATTAAAGCAACGGCCTTTTGCAACTCATTGTACTTAATTTCTGCCAGCTTTAGCCTTTTTTCATTAATCGTATACCCTTCTATGAGATGCTTTTTAAGTACGCCTGTTGCCCAAATACGAAATTGTGTAGCGCGGGGTGAGTTAACTTTATACCCTATAGAAATAATCATATCGAGATTGTAAAAATCCATTGAGCGAATCTTACCATCTTTGGCAACCTGTGCATTTTTTGCACAGGTTGAAATTTTATGCAACTCCTTTGTTTTATATACATTATGAATATGGCGCACAATACCTGTTCGGTCTACACCAAATAAATCCGCTATTTGGTGAGATGTCAACCAAACGGTATCTGCCTTTAATCGCACTTCAAGGTAATTCTTATATAAAACTATTTGACCTTTATTAATTTCTATATTTTTTTTCATAGCTTTACATCCGTGCGTCTAACTTTACCTTAATATACTTTTCTATTTTGTCCTTAAAAATATCTCTGCCAAATCTTAAAAAAATTGTATTATGTTTAAAGAGCTTCAATCCGAATTATTGGTCCACTCAATAAGTTTCTTCTTAAACTCAACTTTACTTGGCAAATACAGTTTATATTCCTTAGCATGAATATTAGCACCTTTAGAAAGAGTAATTTTAACCAAGGCCTCACGCTTCTTACGGCAAAGAATAATTCCTATTGTTGACTTCTCTTCTTTTGTTTTCACATATCGATCAAAATAATTTACATACATCTGCATTTGCCCTAAATCCTGGTGTGTTAATTTTCCAATTTTAAGATCAATCAAAACATAAGATCGAAGCAATCGATTATAAAAAACCAGATCAACAAAAAAATGATCCTCATCAAAAGTAAATCGTTTTTGGCGCGCCTCAAAAAGAAACCCCTTACCCAACTCCAAGAGAAAATGTTCAAGTTTATCTATAATCGCGGTTTCTAAATCGGTCTCTGAATAACCCGGTTTTTCATCAAGTCCTAAGAATTCTAAAACGTACGAATTTTTGAGCATATCATCAGGTTTTTCAATAATTTGACCTTTTCGCGATAATTGCTTAACTTCTTTTTTATTACGGCTTAATGCAAGACGTTCATACAGGCTGGAATTAAACTGCCGTGTAAGCTCAGGTAGTGTCCAGCCGTTATTTGACGCTTCTATTTCATAAAAGCTACGCGCATCGCCATCTTTGATGCTAATAAGAAAGATATATTGGGACCAGCTAAGGCTGAATGCCGACTTCCTGAATTTCCCAGATGGCATCTGGGAAATTCCGTGAACATGAGTATCCTTAGATTTATCAGGTATTATCCGGATTTTTTGATTTTCAATCAATTCGATAGATGGCATCTGCCTGATTTTAGAAAAACGATCTTGATACAATAAATAAAACTTACGCATGTATTCCAAATTTGAATGTGAAAATCCTCGGCCAAATTCTTTGGTTAAATGTTTTGATAGGCCAAGAAGAAGCTGTTTGCCATATTGAGCTCTAGTGGTACCTTGCTGTTCATGCTCAACAATACACCTTCCAATTTTAAAGTTTGTAATAACCTGTAATGTATCTACAGCCTGAACAACTGCTTTTCTTGCTAATAAAATTAAACCCCTCACTTCAGAAAAGAGTCTGCTTTGCCCAAGAAAGGTATTTTGTTTTTTAATATCCTTTTTCATCTTTTCATGTCCTTGCTTCCATCTTTTCCTCTATATACTTTTCTATTTTTTCCTTAAAAATATCTCTGCCAAATCTTAAGCCATTTGCACGTATCTTTTGTGGATCAAACTTAGTGCTATTTTTCTCAAATATATCCACAGCCTCAATAAGCGCCACGGAAGTCTGTTCATTAAAAAAGACTCCTGTGCAATTATGTTCTGTATCT
>Ga0307991_1002589_pt1 | contig 12186 bp, 10 predicted proteins | sample EllFjometagen131_FD_203146 | JGI IMG/M metagenome (GOLD analysis project Ga0307991, IMG submission 203146) | Marine microbial communities from Ellis Fjord, Antarctic Ocean - #131 | ecosystem: Environmental > Aquatic > Marine > Unclassified | place: Southern Ocean | collected 2014-10-08 | reverse complement strand
TTAAAGAATTTGAATAACCATTGAGTCAGACAACCCAACTCCTCAACACCCTAAAAAAATGTTTAAAATCCAAGGCAATAACCTACCGGCAGCTTGCGGAGGAGCTAAAGTTAAGCGAGGCAAGCATTAAACGGCTTTTTTCAGAAAAGTCTTTTTCGTTAAAGCGGCTGGAAGAAATCTGCAATGTGCTGGATTTAAACTTTTATGATCTGGCAAAAATCAGTGTGGATGCGGAAACCGGCCCCAGCATGTTGACCGTTGAGCAGGAGCGTGTTTTATCAGAAAATCCCAAGCTGTTTGTCTTTTTTTACCTGCTGCTAAACGGTCGGAAGCCGGATAGTATCGTAACAGACTATAAAATATCAGAAAAAGAATCGTTACAATTTCTTTTAAAGCTGGACAAATTAAAACTCATTGAGTTGTATCCGGGTAATAGCGTCCGGCTACTCACCCAGAAAAATATTATCTGGCGCAAAGACGGTCCAATCCGGGCCAGTTACGAAAGTCAGATTAAAGAAGAATTTTTAAACGCGCCCTTTGATTCGTCCGAAGAACGGCTTCGATTTGAAACCGGCAAACTCTCGGATGGTTCCCAGTCCGTGATGCTGAAAAAAATCGATCGCCTCTTTAAGGAATACAATGAATTAACAGAGATCGACAAGGCGCTCCCCCAGGAAAAAAGCCAAAACACCGGCCTGATGATTGCGTTTCGGCCGTGGGTTTTCTCCATGCTCAATGACTTCAAGCGGTGATGGTGGCGTTAGAATCTCAACTACTTCGTCGCACTGCATCTTTCGCCCTTCAACGTACAAAAAGTACGTCTCACGCCTCAAGATTTGTGCGTCTTGTATTTGAACTTCTAACCCCGCCATCAAAATTGACAAAGTTAAGAATGGAAAATGAGAATGGGGTCAAACCAAGGTGTGACCCCAGACACATTAATTCACAATTCAAGACCCGACCCCATTTCCCATTTCCTTAAATTACGATATTGATTTTTTCCGGGATTCGGGTCGGCTTTTGGGGGAAGATCGAGACAAGCGGGATGTTATTTTGTATATATTGTGGGAGACAGGCAGGTACAGTAATCAAAGGATCGGCGAATTGATGGGCTTGACGTATTCATCGGTGAGCCGGAGAATTCATCATGTCAAATCGAGATTAAAAAACGATCAAAATAGTAATGTTAAAAAAATTTACGATATAATAAAGACGAAAATCAAGGTGTGACCCTATTTATGACCCCATTTACTTCCACTAAAGGATATCTCTTAAATGCATTTTAAGAGGCGCCCAGAAAAATAATTGAAATTCTTCTTTTAAAACCATTGATGTTAAATATATATGGTTAAAATTTTTCTTAAAGCCTTCTTCATCAAACTCCTTATAAAAATAAGGGTAAAAACCATATCCGTTATTTCCATAAAAATCATACGATAATAGCCAATCACTGTCATTATTCAGTTTGTCTCGCAATGCGAATCTCTTTTCATCACTCACCCAAAATTTTGAATAAGACACAGATTCTAATTGTGAAATAATATCAAAATAATTATCAGCCATCTCTCTGCCAAGTTTATCTTCTACTTTAAATTGAAAATTATCCATCAGGTATTGTCCGCTTGCAGCACAAACTTTTTTCATTTCATTTTTAGAAATAACCTCATCCTTTCCCATATGTTCAGGAGGTTTAAAAAGTTTATAGCTATATAATAAGGGAATTCTTGGTAAATAAAACGCAAGGAAACCTTCCTTTAATTTATTGTATAATGCACTTTTTAATAGTGGTTGTATCCTTTTCGAACAATCTTCTGGAATTAAATCCATAAAATCTTCTTGCAATAAATGGTGGTGAAAGGTCATTTTTGTTAAACGCTCTTCGAATACATCATTTTTTATAATATCTTCAATTAGAAATATAATTACTGTTGCGTTCCCAGAAGCAATATCGAAGGCACTTGCAATTATTTGTACAATTTTATTAAAATTTTTTTCTGAATATAGCATTAGTCAATATTGTATATAGTGATAAGGAACTAAATTATCGGGAAAATCTTTTTTTAAGTGATTCTATTTGTTCTGAGGACAAACGACTCAATAATTGTTTAGCTTCAAAAATTTCTGCTTCTTCTGGAGGTATAAATTGAAGCAGATTATGGTCAAGACGATTATAAATATAAAGTTTTATGCTTGGAATACATTTTAATGAAAGTTCAATATTCTTGTCATACGTTCGGGAAATGATGATGCCGTTTACTTCATCATCCTGTTCCGCTAAATTATCCTTTACCCATCCCATGTAGCGCAGGGTTTGCCCCACTGTACGATCTGAGCTTTTTTCTCGTTTTAATTCTATTATAAGCCATTTGTTTTTCCTTCGATGATGAGCAAGTAAATCTATTTCACCCGCTTCGCCTGCTTTAAACTTACCAAACAAATGATTTTTATTATATATATACCATTCTTCTGCAAACACAGTATTCTCCCACTCTCTGTAAATATATTTTTGAAGATCCTTTTCATAATCAACTGGTTTAAGAGTACCTTTTGCAGCATTAAATGCACTTGTCATACTTTCGAAGTCTTCTAATTCATGATTTTCCTTGAGATGGGACAAAAGGGTTAAACATTGACTAACATTTGATTTGCTTATGCTCAATAATTTAACCACATCGCATTGTTCATATCTTAGAAGCTCCATGATTCTTTCTATGAGATATAGCCTTTTTGACCAATGATAATGATCCTTAGAGCACAAACTCTTGTAATAAAGTCGCAATCTATCTGGATTCTCGAATGTATTTGCTTTAGAGTTAAAACCACAAATTTTACAAAAGGTTGCTTCCTCTAATGTTTCGTTATTACATAACTCACAGTATTTCATTTTAAGAATAAGAACTTGTTTTTGATGCCTAACTGTATGAAGAATAAAAGAATAAGAACTTGCTTTTGATGCCTAACTGTATGACAAGATTCGACTTGTGTGTCAAGTTTTAAAATCTACTATGTATGGTAGGCGGAAAAAAAGAAGCTGATCGGGATATAAAAAGGAGAGGCGGAATTTACGAAAACCCAAAACCGCAACTCCGGTTTGAGGGAAATAAACCGCTTTTTTAGGATTTTTGGCGGCACTTGTCCGGCATGCCTGAAATTCACGATTTATTGAATCCAGGCAGCTGCAAACGGCGGTTGGGAATAGGAATCATCATACGTCAACTCGGGGATTTTCGGATATGTTGCAGTCGGTGGATCGTATTTTCGTGCTTGTTGCCAAATATCGTGCTCGCCAAACACTATTTGGTGGCAGCCCCCAAGGGTGCATATACGGTGGCCCGGGCGCCTTTAACTTCCATGCCGCCGTCCGCCTGGAAACCGGATCGCAGGTTTTCAATATAGGATTTGTTTTCACGTACCCACCGGCGCATTAAAATGTGTCCGCCCAGCCGGTATTTCACCCGCCACCCCCGGTTTTTTCTGTAAGCGGTCAGCCCCCGTTTGATGCTGTAAAACCGATTCATCTGCTCCACAATGGCCATCTGCATATCATAGGCGGAACAATTTTGCGGTTTTACAATCACGTGCATGCCGTCATACTTGCTCCATTGCTGATGGAGAATGTTTTTTTTATTTTCAGTAAAGGATCGGGTTCCCGGAAAGGGCGTTATAGAAAAAATCTGGATCGTGTCAATATCCGTTTTAACGGCATAATCCACAATATTTTGTGCGGCCTCGGGTTTGTCGCTGCTGTCGACAACGAACATTCCGTGAATACCAATATCATGGTTATGAAGGTTATCAACGCATTTTTTGATTGCATCAAGTTTATGGGCTTTACCGAATTTTTTTAATGTTGCCGGATCAACGGATTCAACTCCCACATACACGATGCGACATCGTGTTTCCCGCATCAAATCAAGCAGTTCGAGGTCTGAAGCCGCTTCTACACACATCTGCCCGGACCACCTCAAGGGCACTGCATTTTCTTTGATCATCTCTTGCAAAAGCTTTTTTGTTCTCACCGGGTTGGCGCAAAAATTATCATCCCCAAAACAGACACTCCGGTGCTGTACTGCGCGCAATTCCGATATCACCTGTTCCTTGCTCTTAAACCGATATTTCCGGCCGAAAACCGACGTGACACTGCAAAAAGAACAATTATGGGGGCATCCGCGTGATGTGGTAATGATCGGCGGAATATTTTTTGGTGTAACATGAACAGATAATTGAAAATCAGGGGACGGCAGGGATTTATAATCAACAAAATCAGACGGGCCGGTATAATGAATTGATCCATCCGGCTTTTTATAAACAAGCCCTTTCACTTGTTCCGGTGATGTCCTGTTTTCAATGGCGGATAAAAGTTCAGGCAACGCACCCTCCCCTTCACCCAGCACTGCAAAATCACAGTGTTCTATGGCTTCTTCCGGCATGAACGTCACATGGGGCCCGCCCATAACGACCGTTGTATTTTTACTTTTCAGATAATCAGCCAGGCGATAGGCTTCGTCGATGGTGCTTGATAATGAACCGATACCGACAACATCATAGGTCGCCAATTGTTTTTCTTCCTGGGCTGTCATCGAATGAATAAATATATCAACATGATATCCACTTTTATGCAATACAGCACCCAGGGTGGCAACACCGGCACGGGGAAGATAGGTTCGGCTGTAAACATGGGTCGAGTCAGAGACGGCTTCAACCAGAGCGATTTTTAAATCAGGCATTAAGATTCCTTTTCAATAAATTATTATAATGAGCACAACTTTTATCAGATCAGATTTAAATCGCAAACCATATTTTCTTTAAAATACGCTTGATACTAGGGATCGCTCAAAAATAACGCCGCATTTAAAATGTGAAATTTATAACATATCCATCAATATTCAAAGCCATAATGTATCGTATTGCATATTAATACGTTGCGTATCAATGATACACAACCGATTTGTTTTTATGAAATTTATTTCTTGAGTGTTTTAAAAAATTTGATATCATTAATAATTGTTGGTTTTCATACGCGTAAAATGATTCTTTTCTTATGTGAACGGTATCGCTTTTCATCTTTTAGGAGGATATAATGAAACAGGTAATTAGCATCAGTCTTGGATCAAGAGCCAATGATTATGAGTTCCAGACACAATTTCTGGGCCAGAAATTTAAAATCAAACGGATCGGCACCAACGGTGACTATGACAAAGCAGTAGATTTGCTGGTCCAGTTAGATGATGAAGCAGATGCTTTTGGCCTGGGTAGCGTCAAATTACCTTCCTCCAACAAAACGAATCCGTTAATAAAAATTGTAACGAACTTTCTTGATTCTGTCAGAGATGATTCAACAAAAATCGCCAAGCTAAGATCGCGCTTAAAGACGCCTGTCACCACAGGTGATCATCTGATCAGTGTAGCCCATGAATGGGCGCTTCGCTCGCTACAGTTTGAGTACAGCGGATATTTTAATAATGCCCGCGTGTTGTTTCTTTCCGGAATGACCCATTTTCGAATGGCAAAAGTCATGTCGGAATTTACTGACAATATTTCGTTTGCAGATCCGGTTATAGACAATGGCATTTCAAAATTTTTGAATTCATTCAAAGATCTGGAACTTTATGCCCAGGGTTTGCATGATGTTTTAAAGTGGGTACCCAGCAAGCGGTTAACCTCTTCGGCGCCTCCGCTGAAAAAGTGGAATACGTATATTCTGCGCAAAGCCATGCAAAAGGCCCATATTATCGCGGTTCCCTACCATAATTTTTATGATTATGTTGGCGACTGCACTCCCGAAGAACTGGGTGGAAAAACGATTATCACCACAACCGCCTATGAAGATCGCATTGAATTTCTTAAAAACCAGGGGGTTAATTTAATTATCGATACAACGCCCAAAATTTTAAAACGGGTTGTGGGGGTCAATGTCCTGGAAGCCATGGTCATTGCAGCCCTGGGCAAAAAACAGCATCAAATAACTGATGAAGAATTGCTGGAGCTGATAAGCGCGGAAAAAAGAGGCCTGCGTCCCAGGCTGGTGTATCCCTCCGGTAATCCCAGGCGCATCAGTCGGTTTGCATTTGTTATTCACCCTTTGTCCCAGGAACAATTTAAACTGGAAAAAACCGTTAAACCGTTTATCAATATCCCGGGAGCCGTGAATGCCGTCGAGAAGGTTATTGCCTATGCCCCGCCCTGGATCTACTCGAAAGTGACCGGAATCAAATCTCCGGCTGGCGCTGAGGCGGAAGGATGGTTAATTACAGTGGGCGGAACACCGAAACAGATGATGTCTCATTCGCCGGAATTTACTTATAAACGCCTGTTAATGGCGGCAAGAATGGCAAAACGCCTGGGCGCGCAGATTATGGGTCTGGGGGCGTTTACAAAAGTCGTCGGTGATGCCGGTGTCACGGTTGCAAAAAAAGCGGCGATTCCGATTACCACCGGAAACAGCTACAGCGCTTCAGGGGCACTCTGGGCTGCTGCCGATGCCGTCCGCCGAATGGGGCTGATTAAAATTGAGGACGGCAAAAAAATTGGCGGTAAAACCATGGTGTTCGGGGCCACCGGTGCCATCGGATCAGTATGCAGCCGCCTCCTGGCCATGGCGTTCGACGAAGTCTATTTATGCGGCCGCAATATTATTAAATTGATGGCATTAAAAGAATCCATCCAAAAGGAAACCCCGAAAGTCAAACTCCATACGATTGTTAATCCGGATAAATACTTGGAAGACATGGACGTCATTGTGACGGCTACGTCCGGTATGGGGAAAAAGATTTTGGATATCAATAAAGTCAAGCCCGGATGTGTCATCACAGATGTGGCCAGACCTTTAGACCTTTCTCCCGAAGAGGTTGCCAAACGTCCGGATGTGCTTGTGATTGAATCCGGAGAAATTCTTCTTCCCGGAAAGCCCAAACTCAAGGATATTGGATTGCCAAAGGGGGTTGCCTATGCCTGTCTGGCGGAAACCATTGTCCTTGCGCTGGAAGGACGTTTTGAAGTCTTTACCGTCGGTCGTGACATTGAATGGGAAAAGGTAAAGACCATTTATAAGCTGGGTTTAAAACACGGCATGAAACTGGCCTCCATTTCAGGGGTTAACGGTGTATACTCTGATAAAGATATTGCAAAGGTCAGGGATCTGGCATTGAAAGCGCGCAAAAAAAAGGTGTAAACAATGAAGCCGTTTCATGAGTTAAAAAAATTAGAGCCCGGCCTTGAATATTTGGAAATCAGAAATGTAAAAAAAGTCCACTGGAACTTGTGCTCTCCCAAACTATATGAACAGGCGACGAAACGGGGAGAAGGGGTGATGTCGCACCTGGGTCCCCTGATTGTTACCCGACCGATTTCCTCCCCCATAAGCACGGGGCGTGCACCCAATGACAAATTTTTTGTCAGGGACAAAATCACGGAAGATAAGATCAACTGGGGAGACATTAATATTCCATATGATCCTGAAAAATTTGATTATATGTTTGAGCGGGTCAAAGCCTATATGCAGGACCGGGAATTATATGTTCAGGATGTACATGCCGGGGCTGACAAAAAATACCGCATTGCAGTCCGTGTGATCACCGAATATGCCTGGCAGGCTCTTTTTGCACGGAATCTTTTCATAAGAATCCGGGACCGCAATCTGCTGCCTGACTTTAAACCTGAATTTACAGTCATTGTGATGCCCAAGTTCCTGGCAAATCCGGATTTAGACGATATTAATTCGGAAACTTTTATTCTGGTCGATTTTACAAAAAAACTTATCCTCATCGGGGGGACCTACTATGGGGGTGAAATTAAAAAATCGGTATTTACAGCCTTAAATTATGTGTTGCCACAAAAAAATGTATTATCCATGCACTGCAGTGCCAATATCGGAACAAAAGGAGACACCGCGCTTCTTTTCGGTCTTTCCGGAACCGGAAAAACCACTCTGTCTGCGGATTCAAAGCGCGCGTTGATCGGGGATGATGAACATGGCTGGAGTGATGATGGTGTTTTTAATTTCGAGGGCGGGTGTTATGCCAAGGTTATCCGCCTTTCAAAGGAAGCAGAGCCCGAAATTTATGAAACAAGCCGTAAATTCGGCACAATACTCGAAAATGTCGTATGTGATGATGAAACCCGGTATGTTGATTTAAATGATGACAGTATTACTGAAAATACACGGGCAGCCTACCCGTTAACCCACTTAGACAATATCGTAAGAGAAGGAACCAGCGGACATCCCAAAAATATTATCTTTTTAACCGCTGATGCGTTCGGAGTCCTGCCGCCGGTTTCCAAACTAACCCTGGAACAGGCGACGTATCATTTCCTTGCCGGATATACCGCCAAGGTTGCCGGGACCGAAGAGGGTGTCACGGAACCTAAGGCAACCTTCAGCACCTGCTTCGGCGCCCCGTTTATGCCCCTTCATCCGAGTGAATACGCCAAACTGCTGGGCAAAAAAATAAAACAGCACAATGTAAAGTGCTGGCTGCTTAATACCGGGTGGACCGGGGGACCCTACGGTACGGGAAAGCGCATATCCATCAAGTATACCCGCGCCTTGTTAAACGCTGCATTGGATGGCCTGCTGGATAATGTGGAATATGTAAAAGACCCGTTTTTTGGTTTTAGCGTTCCGACAACCTGCCCGGGGGTTCCTCCTGAGATATTGATGACCAAAAATACGTGGCAGGACAAGGCTGCATATGATGAAAAAGCCGGATCACTGGCCGGATTGTTTTGCGAAAACTTTAAACAATACGAAAAATTTGTTTCAGAAGAAGTCACCAATGCCGGGCCGATTCTGTAGCAATGGTTTAGTTTCTTATCTCTGACTTTTGTGTTTTTTGGCAAAATATTTTAAAAACTCAAAAAGTGTGAAGTGACTAAAGTGATCTAAAGTGCCTAAAGTTTTGGACTGCGCGAAACGCGCGATCATTTTTAATATAGAAATTGAAAATGCCGAAGGCATTAACCATAACTTTAGCTCACTTCCAACTTTAGTTCACTTTTTACTTTTCCGGTTTATCCGTGTTGGGGAACTGACTAAAGGGAAACACAGGGATGAATCCAGAATGTCTAACGAAAGTTAAATAAAAAAATGGCAAGCCCTTACTGGATTAAATATTTAATCAACAAAACCTTTTCCCAGCGGTTCTTCTGGGCAAAACTGACAAATTACCCCGTTATCGGCAGAATGATTGATTACGCCCTTTTTGACGGGGATGATATTTTTTACCTGCCAAAAGACAAAACCATTCCGATCAACGAGTCGGTGGATCAACCGGAAGGCCTGGTGGCCCCGTCTATGATCGTTGATCACTTTATAAAAGCGGCTACTCATCACTGGATCATGGATTTCTGCATCTGCCGGGATTCCGCACACTGCAAAGATTATCCGATTGATCTTGGATGTATATTCCTGGGGGACGCGGCGAAAAATATCAATCCTAAATTCGGCCGGCTTGTAACAGAACAGGAAGCGCTTGACCATGCAGAAAAATGCCGGGAAGCCGGCCTCGTTCACCTCATTGGACGGAATAAACTAGATACGGTATGGCTGAATGTCAGGCCGGGTGAAAAACTGATGACGATCTGCAACTGCTGCCCCTGCTGCTGTTTATGGAAAGTGCTGCCGGTGCTCAACCCGGATCTCGGCGCCAAAATCAATCGGCTTCCGGGGCTGACGGTTTCTGTGACCGATCGATGTATCGGATGCGGGACCTGCACCAAAGATATCTGTTTTGTTGATGCCATTCATATAGAGGAAGAGCAGGCGGTCATCGATCAGGTGCTCTGTAAAGGCTGCGGCCGATGTGTGCAGGAATGTCCGAATGATGCCATCGAAATTAACATATCGGATGACGAGTATATCAACACATCAATTAAACGGTTGGAAAAGGCGGTTGATGTCACATAAATTAATAAGCTTGATATGAAAAACGTATTTATCACCGGCATATCCGGCTATCTCGGCGCCCGTTTGATTAAACGCTTAAGGCAAAAAGATGATATCAACGAAATTGTCGGAATCGATATCCATCCGCCTGACGGTAAGCTTGATCAGCATATTTCATTTTATCAAAAAGACATCCGGGACCCGAAAATCGGTGAGCTGATTGCACAACACAATATCGACACGGTGTTTCACCTCGCGTTTGTGGTCAAACCCATTCATAACCTTAAAAAAATGCACAATATTGACATCAACGGCACCAAAAATGTGCTGGAACAATCAGATTTCGCCAATGTAAAACATTTAATCGCCATCAGCAGCACACTGGCATACGGCGCTCACCCGGACAATCCGAAAAGGCTCAAAGAAGATGCCCCCCTGCGCGGCAATCAGTCCTATCCCTATGGATACTATAAAGCAATGACGGACGGTATGATTCAAAAGTTTGGCAAAAGCCACCCGGACATGACTGTCACCACCCTTCGCCCGTGTACGGTCTTTGGCCCGAATATTGATAACTATATTTCACGGATGCTTTTTTTACCGGTGACCGTATGTGTCAAAGGATACGATCCGCCCGTCCAGTTTGTTCATGAAGATGATTTTGTCTCCGCATGTCTTGCGGCGATGAAAAAGGAAATACCGGGAGCGTTCAATATTACCGGAGACGGCTATCTGCCCATCAGCAAAATTGCAGATATGCTGGGGACCAGAGTAATTTCAGTGCCCTCCTGGCTGCTCTACCCTACTCTTGAATGCTTATGGAGAATTCATTTTCCGATGATTGAGGTCAACCGGGGATATCTGAATTACATCCGCTACCCGTTTATTGCAGCAAACAAAAAAGCCAAAAAGCTGCTGAATTTCCAACCGCAATACACTTCATTGCAGACATTAAAGGATACTGTAAGGAGTAGAAGAAATGCTAAGACCGAAAAGAAAAGAAAAAATCGCTGAATTTTCAATATCGAAAAATTTACCAGGCATTGTTCTGCTGTCTGCTTTATTTGTGTGCGGGCTATTGATTCTGATCAACCATGGTTTCTTAACCATTGTCGCATACCTTGGTTTGTGGCTCATCTCCTATGGCATTATCTATGCCGGTACATGCCGATATTGTGTTTACTACGGCAAAAGCTGCCCGATTCCGCTGGAGGGAAGCTGTGTACATAAATTTTTTGAAAAAAAAGAAACATCATTCGGTTATGTGCAGCTTGTCTGGGCAACGTTTGCTTATGTTTTGCGGATCACACTTCCCGTGCTGATCATCTTTAAATACAATTTATTCGGATGGGGCATCACATATTTCTCCATCTTAGCCCTGTTCTGGGTTGTCCATCTCCGATTTACCGGATGCCCCAATTGTATTAACGTCCAGTGCCCCCTTAACCCGGACTATACATTCAATCCATCAATAAGGAGATAATTTTTCAGTGAGATTTCACGGCAACGAAAAAGATGCCATCACTATCCACATTATTTTTTCATTCTTATGCGCAATTGTCTTATTTGCGCCTTTAAATCAGGCAATCGGCATCCGGATGCTGGCCCTGGTCATTATATATAATTTGATAATGCCGCTATGGGGATTAATCCGAAAAGACAACAACCTGATCAATTTATGGTTATTTGCGTTAATCCTCAGCCTGTTGCAGGTATTTCCGGACTGGTTTTTGTCACAACAGCTTAATGTGCTGGTTTTTCCGGAAGATGGATGTTTTAAGATCGGTACTGTTTCAGGATATATGGCAGGGCTCTGGGCAATTCCTATTTTTATCATTGTCTTTATCGGTGAACGGGTTTACATCCGGTATTCAAATAAATCCGCCTACGCTGCCGTCGCCCTGACATCATTTGTTTTATTTGCCGGGGCAGAAGAGCTCCTTTGGATGCTGCCGTCCTGGCATGCCCAAAATGTCCATATGATCGGGCATGTCGCCATATATATTATCATGCCGGAAATCATTTTGGGGCTGGCCGCCTATTTTGCCTACCAGCAAGTAACCAAGCTGTCCCACCTGTATAAATTCCCTGCCGCTTTTTTTGTCATGCAACTCTATCTGGGAAGTGCGGCCTTCTTTTACTTTCTTTTTGAAAAAATCACCTGATAAAAAGTGCTCTGGTTGCATTGCATTATTCCGATATAAAACAGTTTTATATGATTATTTTTCTTGACTTGTGCAAATAAATACCACAAAATATCATATAAAAATTATGATGGAGGATATCATGAGAACTACGGTCAC
>Ga0307991_1002588_pt1 | contig 12193 bp, 8 predicted proteins | sample EllFjometagen131_FD_203146 | JGI IMG/M metagenome (GOLD analysis project Ga0307991, IMG submission 203146) | Marine microbial communities from Ellis Fjord, Antarctic Ocean - #131 | ecosystem: Environmental > Aquatic > Marine > Unclassified | place: Southern Ocean | collected 2014-10-08 | reverse complement strand
GAAATAGGTACAGGAACCACAACTGATGATTTTACAACAATCGATTGGGGCAATGACTCATACTTCATTCAAATAAAAATGGATGCTTCTGGTGGCACATCATATGTTCTAATAGGTACAAGCCAATTATTAAGTGTCCCTTATGCTTTGCATGCAAAAATAGCTGATAATACATTCAGTGGTGATTATAGCGACTTAACAAATAAACCAGTAATACCCGATACTTTATCTGATTTAGTATCAGATGCTGGTAACGAAAGCATTACCAACCTTGCTGATCCTATAAATAAACAGGATGCCGCTACTAAAGCATATGTAGATGCCTTAGAAGCACAGATTCTAGAGCTACAAATAGCAACAGGTTTAAAAGTGAAAGATATTGATGGTAATCTATATAACACTGTATCCATAGGGACTCAAGTATGGATGGCGGAAAACCTAAAAACTACGCATTATGCTGATGGCACAGAAATACCCTTAGTAAAAGATAATACAGAATGGACAAATTTAGGTGATAACAGCACCGATGATGCATATTGTTGGTATAATAACGATAGTGTAAGTTATGCCGGAACTTATGGGGCATTATACACTTGGGCAGCCTCAATGAAAAAAGCAACCAGTAGTTCCAGTAATCCAAGTGGAGTGCAAGGCGCATGCCCCGATGGTTGGCATTTGCCAAGTGATGATGAATGGAAAGAACTTGAAATGCATCTTGGTATGAGCCAATCTGATGCTGATAATACAGGAGCAAGGGGCACAAACGAAGGAAGTAAACTTGCAGGTAATGCTTCCTTGTGGAATAATGGTGATTTAAAGAATAATTCTGAATTTGGTACATCTAACTTTTCTTGTCTACCAGGTGGTAGTCGCCGTGGTAGCGATGGGTTATTCGGCTTCATGGGCCACGAAGGTTACTGGCTGAGTTCTACTGAGGATAGTAATAACAAAGCATGGACCCGTTACTTGGGGGCCTGGAACTCAGAAATATCCCGCTACAGCTACAATAAGTCAGGTGGTGACTCTATTCGTTGCATCAAAGATGAATAGACTATTTATTGATAACATAAACAAAAGAGTAGCTAACATGTATTACAAGATTATGCAAATTAATCCAGGAAATGAAAATTTTGCAAATACAGCAATTTGTACTTCAAGTTTGAAGTTAGCAGAGCAATATTATCGAAATATATAGTTGGGGTTGTGTATAGGAGACACTTTCATATGTCTTATAATGGTATATCATTCCTAAAAAAGATAATCGACCCTAGCAAACACCTAAGGACAACTGGACGAGATGATGTTGAAATTGAAGAAAAAATAGCAAAAAATGACCCTGTGTCCGAAATGATCAGGTACTTGTTAATAATAAATGAGTTTTAAACTGAAATATCAAAAGCATGAAACCAAAATTCCATGAAAGATAGAAAAGCGGAAAATCCCAATACACAAAGCAAGAGTGTTCCAGCCCATCCCACTACCATCCCTTCGCTTCCACACACTTGCTTTCTTTGCCATCGAGAATTTGTTCATTAATAAACTGTTAATTGGAAAAGATAAGCCTAATTTTTTCTTATTATTGTAGATAATTTTAGAATACAAATGGCGACAGCTCAACAAATAAAGACACTCTTAAAATCTCACTTTGAGAATAACTCAGAGCAGTTTATGACAATTGCTTTGCAAGTTGCTGCTCATGAGGCAAGACAAGGCCATATGGTACTTGCTGATGAGATTAAAGAACTGATTGAAAGGAATAAATCAACAATTGGGCGTAAAGTCATTAAATTCTTACCTGACTTAAGTGATTTAATTCTTTCAAATAATTCACCGACCCATTTATCTGAATTGATTGTAGAAGATTCACTTTTAGATAAAATCAATCGAATTATTAGAGAATATCTCCAGAAGGAGAAGATTAGAAAATACGGATTATCAAACCGTAGAAAAATATTACTTACAGGTAATCCTGGGACTGGAAAGACCATGACAGCTTCGGTTCTAGCCAATGAGTTAAAATTACCCTTATATATTGTCCTAATGGACAAGCTTGTAACAAAATTCATGGGAGAAACTGGAGCCAAATTAAGACAGATATTTGAGAAGCTAGATGAATCAAGAGGAGTCTATCTTTTCGACGAATTTGATGCAATTGGCTCTGAAAGAAGTAAGGATAATGATGTTGGTGAGATGCGTCGAGTTCTGAATGCCTTCTTACAATTTATTGAGCATGACAAGTCTGAAAGTTATATAGTTGCAGCAACTAATAATATTAATATTCTTGACCAGGCCCTTTTTAGACGATTTGATGATATTTTTAATTATTCCTTGCCGGATAAGAATCAAATTAAAAAGCTTATTTCAAATCGCCTAGGTCAATTTTTGCCAAAAGAATCTATTGCCAAAACGATTGAAAAGGCAGCTTATTTAAGTCATGCCGAGATTTGTCAGGCCTGCGATGACTCGATTAAAGAAGCAATTCTTTCTGACAAGAAACTTGTATCATTAGATACGTTAAGCAGAATGTTAGAAGATAGACGAAACGCCTATGGCAGATGATTTTCTAAGACATATTTTCATAAAGGATAGACCATCTGAAATTAACTATTCTGGGATTCCGATTCCTATTGAAGTACCTATTCCTACTAGAGATAGGAAAAACCATGGTGAATTTCTTAAAAAGAGGTTTGAGAGTTTATGGGAATTATATGAAAAAAGTAATGAAGAGAGAAGGGCTATTTCACTTCCTACAAAAGACGGACTTTATTTAGAGTTTATTGGAAAAGCAGGGTATGAACTAGCGACTAAAAGTCTTGAGAGTTTTCGTTCAGGTGTAAGGTTGCTTAATATTCATTGTGAAGGCACTGGTGCTATAACGACTAAAGCAACAATATTTGTGCCTCATTCACAAAGAAAATTCTTTCTAAAGAAGGTTACAGACTATCTCGATAAAACACGAGGGGCTGATAAACCAGCGAATCAAAGATTAATTGATAGTATTGAGGAAATCAGATTAGCAGTTTTAGAATCTTTCTGGCAAGATCCTATTGAGTTATTACCAAAGGATACTCCTACGTGGTGTGAGCTATGGCTAATTACTGAAAACACTCTAGATTCGGCAAATGATAAATGTGATAAGCTATTTAAATTATGTGATTTATATAATATAATTCATTCTAGTAACTACCTAATCTTTCCAGAACGTACAGTTGTTTTAATAGAGGCAAATAAATCACAGCTTTTGGAATTACTGGAGTCATCAGGAGATATTTCAGAATTTAGGCTTGCACAGGAGACAGCGAGTTTTTGGACCAAGATGGAGAATATTGAACAAATAGAATGGGCTGAAGAATTAAAGAGCAGACTTAAATACAATCCTGATTCAAATATTTTCATAACAGTATTAGATGCAGGCGTTAACAATGGACATCTTCTTCTAAATCAATTACTATCAGACCAGAACTGCTTAGCTCTATTTGATGAATGGGGCACCGAGGATAATAAAGTTCATTTTGGACATGGCACATTAATGTCTGGAATTGCAGCTTATGGGGATCTTACGAAAATTCTAAAATCATCGGTAGAGCATAGTATTAGTCATAAACTTGAATCAGTAAAAATATTACCTCCAAGCGGTGAAAATCCACCAAAACTTTATGGAGATTATACAAAAAGAGCAATTAGCCTCTCTGAAATAAATAATCCATTGGCTACTCACATTATTTGTATGGCTATTTCTAGCAAACATCAGATGGATAAGGGTAGGCCATCCTCCTGGTCTTCGGCAATTGATGATATTACTTCTGGTGCAAATGATGATATTCCACGATTATTTATCGTTGCTGCAGGTAATATCCCTGAAGTTACACAAATAAATTATCCAGAAGATAGTTTAAAGACATCTATCGAAAGTCCCGGCCAATCATGGAATGCAATTACGGTTGGTGGATATACCAACAAGATTCAGATTAACGAGCAGAAGTATAAGGATTATAAAACCCTTGCTTCTACAGGAGAATTATCTCCTTTTTCAACAACATCATATCCATGGGATATGAAATGGCCTATAAAGCCAGAAATTGTTATGGAGAGCGGAAATATAGCTGTAGCTCCTGATAATCAACAAAGTTCACTTGAAGATTTAAGTTTACTATCCTTATCACATCAACCTACGAAAAACCAGTTTCAATATTTTAATCAGACAAGTGCAGCAACTGCTGAAGCTTCAAATTTTGCGGCTAGGCTTTATGCAGATTACCCAGATGCATGGCCAGAAACTATTCGAGGTTTAATTATTCATTCTGCAACATGGAATGAAAAAATGATTTCTCAGTTTTCAATAAATAAGAATAAAAAAAGAGACCTTCATAAATTGTTAAGGATTTTCGGTTATGGAATACCAAATTATGAAGTAGCCAGAAAATGTTTAACAAATAGTCTTACACTTATTATTGAAGAAACAATTCAGCCGTTTGAAAAAAATAAGGGTGCATACAAAACAAAAGATATGCATTTATTTAGGTTGCCTTGGCCTGTAGAAGAGCTGTCTAGTTTAGGTGAGAAGGAAGTTAGAATACGATTAACCTTATCATATTTTGTTGAGCCTGGACCTCTGGGTGTTGGATGGAATTACAGATATCGCTATGCTTCTCATGCTTTACGTTTTGACCTAAAAACACCAACTGAAAATGAGGAAGAGTTTATTAAGAGAATTAATAATGCAGCTAGAGAAAAGGGTGAAAAAGGTTTTATTAGTAATAAGTGGTTAATTGGTGATAGACGAAATGTTGGTTCAATTCATTCAGATATTTGGTCAGGTACTGGTGCAGAAGCTGCATCCTCCAATTTAGTAGCTGTTTACCCAGTAATTGGGTGGTGGAAAGAGAGGTCAAATCTAAAATGTTATAATAATAAAACAAGATATTCTTTAATAATATCGGTCCAATCTGAAGAAACTGAAATTGATTTATATACACCAATAATTACGAAAGTTAGAGTACCAATTGAGATAAAAACTTAATCTTGATTTTGCCATCCCCTCGCTGCAAGGCACATTGGCAAAACGCACAAAGCTATCGCTGTAACCAAATTTTGCCAAAGAGCCTTTTCGCCCTTCCCGCTCCAATGCTGGACTGAGAGACAGTGCAAACTTGATAGATATATAGTTTGAGAACAAAAACCGCCAGTGCCTAACAGCCGGTCATAAGTAATTTGGCACTCAGTGGTTTGCGTTGGTCAGTGCTTTTAATTATGTTTGTTGTAAATTGATACTGATAAGCTTTGAAATTGCCAACTAACCATATACCAGAAACGTTCAGTACTGCTAAGTTTGATTATTCATTTTTCGAAATTAGATTAACAACAACCTATTACCTACTTCATAAAGCAGATAATCAATGCCTGAATAACGTTTGCATATGGTTGAAAGTGTAAGGTTATCCTACAATAAATGAAAACATAGCAACCTATTGCAACCCCACAGGTTATAAGGTGTTCGGGTTGCTCTCTTTAGTTTGCATTTGCACACGTTTACTTAAAGATATGGTAATGCAAACAAAACACAACCCTCACATGATTGCTTATGCTCGCCTGAACCTTGACAGTATAGAATTCAACAACAAACAGGTTTCTCTGACAGCAAAGATAGTCCTGGTATTAAAAGACTGTTGCACTCTGTGTTTTCAAAAGACTACGGCATAAACGCTGAAAATCTACCCACAATCCATTTATTCCGTTTCCTTTTGAAAATCTTTTAAACCATGCTGTTTGTGGCTTAAGAGAAAGTTAATGATGAGATATGTACTTATGTCTGATCAGTGTTTTTGATAAATATGTCCTTGTAGATAATATTTAATTTGTTTACATTTGGTAATCAAACAAATGGCCTGATATTTTATTATTTCTATTTTGTTTAGCTGCTTGTTAAGGCATATAGCCTTCGAAAAATTAAGCTTATGAGTAAATTTGAAGAATTTCTTAATAAGAATAAAAATACAATTCATTTTTTTGGAATAATTACAGCTCTAATTACTCTAATTTTCACCTGTAATAATACTAGACAAACTAAGAAATCTATTGAACTTTCTTATAAGCAATATGAAGAAATGGTTTCTCCAATTTGGAAAATCTCTGTAATTAATGAGACAAATAATATTGACTATGAAAAACTTAGGATTGTTTCTAATAATAATTTAATAGTATTAAATTCAGCGGAAATATTCTTTGGAATTAATGAAAAACTTGACTCTTTGATAATTTTAAAACCTGAGAACTGGAATACAAATTATTTAAAAAGACAAATTCTTATTGATATCGAAAATTATTACTTAGGAGATCAATTTTTTTTGTCATTTTATAGTTGTGTTCCAGTTTGTGTAAAATTTTCATACTACCAACACGGTCAAGCAAAAATAATAAAGGCTTTTTATAAACTAAATATTCGAATTTATCTGAAAAATGAAACTACTAAAATAAGTTTTAAGTCATTTGAATTTCTTCGTTATATTAATAACTTGACAAGTACAAAAGTTCTAGAAGAATTGGAGGAATTTAATTATAATTATTGTTATAAAAGTTGTTGTAAGGAAAGCTTTTTACTTAAGGAGAAGAGAAATCTAATTGAAAATGATAAATATTTAAAAGATTTTTTAGATTATTCACGAAAATTTCAATTATATATAAATCTTTCTATTATTGTACAAAATGACACATCTTTAAATACTCAAATTGTCTTTCCCAAATTTATTGTAAACGACTCATTATTTTCAGAAATAAAATCTAAGCAAGAGTTCATTATTAGTAAAAGAAGATTTTATCCTAAATCTGTTTATAAAAGTTTTTTGAATTTGAAAAACTATCTTGATACCGTAGAATTTCCTGAGAAAAATGATTATAATGAAATCATTAAAACAAAGTGGAACAAAGAAAGAAAGGAATCATTAAGTAATTATCATAAAGCTATGATAGATTCATTATATTCTAGTATTAAAATTGAATAGGCTATTCCCCCTAACATCGTTTTGAAAACAAGTAGCGGAAAATAGTAATATGAAACGAATTGCACAAAATAAACATTAGTTTAGATTGAAACGATGATAGGTTGAAATACCCGCCAGTTTTTAGCCGTATCCATTACTTAAATATAGGCTTAAAATGACATACTTCATTTATAAATTATAAGGAGAATTAGATAATAAACATGGGATTCTTTCAAAACTCAGTATTAATAAAACATCTTAAATCATTAGACAAGACAGTTGTAAATAATGCTTACACTAAATTCAAGGAGTGTTTTCATAACCCTGAAATTCAGCATAACATCAGAGAGGCTAAAGAGGAACAATTTCAAGAGGGATTTTTGAGAGAACTGTTTGTTAAGGTATTAGGCTATACACTTAATCCCCAACCCAGCTACAATTTAACAACTGAACTAAAGAACGAAAAAGGTGCAAATAAGGCCGATGGAGCTATTTTGAAAGATGGAAAAGCAATAGCAGTAATTGAGTTGAAAGGAACAGACACCAAAGACCTGGATAAAATAAACATCCAGGCTTTTAATTATAAGAACAATCAAACCGGTTGTATTTATGTCATTACTTCAAATTTTGAAAAACTCCGGTTTTTTATCCATAACTCTGTTAACCATTTAGAATTTAATCTGTTTACTCTTACTGAACAGGAGTTTGAATTGCTTTGGTTGTGTCTAAATGTTGATTGCTTATTAGGTGGTATCCCCTTAAAAGTCAAAGAAGAAAGTCTACTTGCAGAAGAGAATGTTACAAAGCAACTTTATAAAGACTATGCTACTTTTAGAATAGACCTTTGGCAAAATATGGTGAAAAACAGACCAGATGTTGACCAATTACTACTCTTTAAGAAAACTCAAAAACTGCTTGACCGCTTTTTATTCATCTTTTTTGCAGAGGATAGCGGATTATTGCCACCCAATTCAATTTCACGAATTGTGGAACGATGGAATGTTTTACAAGAAGAAGATGCATACAAACCATTGTACAGCATCTTTAATCAATATTTTGGATATATCAATACAGGGAGAAAAGGCAAAACACCACAAGACGATATTTTTGCCTACAATGGTGGTCTGTTTTTTTCTGATGAAGTATTGGACAATATTGTAATTGACGATGATGTGTTGCAACCACATGTAATGAAGCTTACTGCCTACGATTTTCAAAGTGAAATAGATGTAAACATATTAGGACACATATTTGAAAATTCACTAAGCGAAATTGAAAATGTAATTGCCAAACTTGAAGGGAAAGAGGTTGACAAAAATAAAACCAAACGTAAAAAAGAAGGTGTTTTCTATACCCCAAAATATATAACCAAATACATTGTTGACAATACAGTAGGCAAGCTTTGTGAAGAAAAGAAAGCCAAATTAGGTATTGTAGATGAAGAATACACCAAAGGCAGACGGAACCGCAAAAAAGAAACTATTAAAAAGTTAGATAAAAACCTGCAAGCCTACCGTAAATGGCTTTTGAATATTACAATTTGCGATCCTGCTTGTGGTAGTGGTGCTTTCTTAAACCAAGCGTTAGAGTACTTAATTGCTGAACACACCTATATTGATGAATTACAGGCACATCTTTTAGGGCGAAGCATTGTGTTCCACGACGTGAGCAACCACATTTTGGAGAAAAACATTTATGGGGTTGATATTAATGAAGAAAGTGTTGATATAGCCAAACTCTCTTTATGGCTACGTACTGCACAAAAAGGAAGGAGACTAACCACTCTAAATAATAACCTAAAATGCGGTAACTCACTAATAGACGATCCTGAAGTAGCAGGTGATAAAGCATTTATCTGGCAAAAAAAGTTCCCGGAGGTATTTACTAATGGTGGTTTTGATGTGGTGATTGGAAATCCACCTTATGTTAGACAGGAATTGATTAAGGAGATAAAACCATTCTTAGAGCAAAATTACAACTGCTATAATAGTGTTGCTGACTTATACACATACTTTATTGAGAAAGGAATTAACCTAATTAGATCACAAGGTGTTTTCTCATTTATTCTTCCTAATAAATTTCTAAAAGCAACTTATGGCAAACAAATAAGAAAAGTAATTAAAGATGAAACAAATATTGAACTAATCTTCGATTTCGATGATTATCCTGTTTTTGATGATGCAACAACTTACCCAATTATCTATATTCTAAATAAGAAAAAAACAAAAGCAAATTCTTTTACTTTCTCCGAAATAAACAAAAGAGAAAACACAAAAGACCCTATCGGAATTTTAGAACAAAAGAGACATAAAGTTTCTTACGAATCTATAACTGATGAAATGTGGAACTTTATTAATGTTGCTAACCAAAAAATCTTAGATAAGCTCACAAAATCATCAGAATCACTTGATTATATAGTAAATAAGAAAATATTTAGAGGACTGACTACAGGAAAAAATGATGCTTTTATTGTAAATGGAAAAAAGAAACAAGAATTAATTAAATTAGATTCAAAAAATGCTGATAGAATAAAAGTATTAGCAACAGGCAAAGAAGTTAAAAGGAACACTTTTAATTTTCAAGACAAATATCTTTTATTTACAGGATATGATGATAATATTCCTGTGTTATACCCTGATATTCAGAAAGAAATAGATTTATACAAAGATGATTTAATTAAAAGATACGATAAGGGTGAAAATTACTGGAATTTAAGAGCTTGTGCTTATTACGAAGAAATGCAATTGCCTAAAATTATTTATCCAAGAATAAATAATAAAGGTAATTTCTACTTAGACAGCAAGGGAGAAGTGTTTTTATTAGATAATAATTTCTTCATTTCAACAAATTCTAAGTCTCTTTTAGCACTATTAAATTCAAAATTAATTTTCTTTTATCTAAAAAATATTTGCACTACTTTACAAGGCGGATTTTACGATTTTAGAAGAGATAAAATTTCAACAATTCCTATTTCAAAAAACTTTAATAAAGTAGACATAGAGCTATCAATAGAAAGTGAAAAACTAATTGATTTTACTAACAAATTCAATTTGATAAAATCAAATTTCATAAAATTACTTAATAACAAGTTTGAGATTGAAAAGGTATCAAAAAAACTTCAAGATTGGTCTATCTTAGATTTTAAAGAATTCCTAAAAGAACTCAAAAACTCTAACATAAAACTCAGTCTTTCCGAAGAAGCTGAATGGATGGAATATTTTAATGAGCAAAAGCAAAAAGCATTAAATGTAAAATCCGAAATAAAAAAAACCGACAATGAAATAGACCAAATTGTTTATGAATTGTACGGTTTGACAGAAGATGAAATTAAAATAGTTGAACAGGAATTTTAATAAGGGCCTAAACTGATACCACCCACCGGTAAAAAACGCTACCACCTTTTACTTTACGGATAAAAACTGTAATCTTTCGGATTTTGAAAGATTAACAAAATGAGATCCACTTTCATCTGCCTACATTGTGGCGGTACTTTTCTATGTAATCCACGTGTAAAGAATCAAAAGTATTGTAGTGATAAAGAATGCCGGCGAGCAAGTAGACGAGCCTGGAAGAAGAAAAACTACGCAACAAATAAATCCTATCGGCAGAAATGTCTGGATAGTCAGAAAGCCTGGCGAGCAAGATATCCTGCTTGTGATTATCAGAAACAATACCGTAAGAAGCATCCTGAATATGTAAACCGGTGCCGTGAATTACAAAAGAAGCGTTATAAAAAACGGCGGGAAGCCGACCGAAAAGCTATTGACCAAAATATTGTAAATAGGAACACGTTATTCAGCAATCTCAGAGGGGACGAGGTCTACGAGTTAATTCCTGTGGATATCAGAAAAAATAATGTAAATAGGAACACGTTAATGGTCAGGTTACAGATTTAATCAGGGTAAGCAATGATTTTGCCCTAAAAAATCACCAAACTGTAAATAGGAACATGATTGCATAAGGCATTTTTACCGGTTACTTTTACCCGGAAAAAATAGCCTGCAGTGAACACAACAATCGAAGATATACCATTAAGCAAATTTGACCTGTCCTTATCCGGGATCCGTATTATGAACCAGTCCCGGATCCTTCAGGTAGAAAAGTTGATGAGGTTATATGGCCAATTACAACCTGTTGTTGCGCGCGATTATGAAGGAAATTATCAAATAATTGATGGCTTCAAGAGGTTTTATGCTGCTGAGGACCTGATGATGGAAACTCTGCAATGCCGTATCCTGAAGATTGATCTGTCACAGGCCAAGGTTCTGTTGTTGAGCTATAATCGTCCTCACCAGTCAATGGAAGCCTGGGAGGAAGCCGTGGTATTAAAGGATTTGCTGGAAACACATGATCTGGATCAGCAGCGCCTGGCGAAGCTAACCGGCTACAGTCGCTCATGGGTAAGCCGCCGGTTGTCACTGATCGGAAAGATGGATGAAGATATCTCCTCTGAGATCATGATGGGCGTGCTAACTGGTAGTCATGCGCGTGCGCTTATAAAGTTGCCGCGCGGCAACCAAATGGAGGTTGCCCGGGTAATCACTAACTACCGTTTAACCAGCCGGCAGAGCGATACACTGGTTGATGCTTTTCTGAAGGCTAAGGATGAGAACCGGCAACGCTATGTTCTTACCCATCCGGAGAAGGTACTCGAAAAGAAAGAACCGGAGGCAAAAGAAGATTTCTATGATGCACGACTATCCTGTTATGGCAATGATCTGATGAAATCGATGATGTATGTAATCCACTCTGTTCCGTTCTTGCTCTCGCGGTTAAATGATCAGCGTATTGGCAAGTTAAGCGAAACAGAGAAAGTGATCATTACCCCCAGCTTTAAAAAGTTATCAGGTTACGCAGAGAAGCTAACAGAGGTCATTGGCAATTTATAAATCCCATAAATCAATACAAAAAGATGAAAAATGAACAGTTAGAAAACACGGTAATTACTCTTCACATTCAAAAGGGATGGCCTATCCGAAGAATCTCCCGTGAGCTGTGTATCTCCCGCAAACGTATCCGCCGTTTACTGGCATCAAACTCGGTTTTACGTGACACCACCGGTAATGATGCAGTTAAACCAAAAAAGAAGCGAACAAGCAAACTGGATCCATACAAGGAATTTATTGCCGGGTTATTGGACAAATACAGTAATATCACCGGTCAGCGGATATATGAGCACCTGAAGCAAAAGGGTTTTGAAGGAGAGATTACCATTG
>Ga0307991_1002587_pt1 | contig 12193 bp, 9 predicted proteins | sample EllFjometagen131_FD_203146 | JGI IMG/M metagenome (GOLD analysis project Ga0307991, IMG submission 203146) | Marine microbial communities from Ellis Fjord, Antarctic Ocean - #131 | ecosystem: Environmental > Aquatic > Marine > Unclassified | place: Southern Ocean | collected 2014-10-08 | reverse complement strand
GAGCTATGTTTTTATGCAAGTATATTATGCTATTTGTTATATATTTATTTTACTCTAATTTTGTTCAGTATATTCTAATTTCGGGGGGATGCGTGCTTTTATTTTCAAAGTCGCTCCTCAGCAAGTAACTGCCTCCCTTGTGCTACAACTCAACCCGGCATAACATAAAAATGTTATGCCGGGTTGAGTTGTAGCACAAGGGATATTCTGATTATCTGGAAATATGATATTTTGGGATTAATATGCAGAATAAATCAGTAAATGAATAATGCCCTCTATTTTCAGATAGAGGGCATTATCGATCTATAAATGATCAGATTATTTCATCAGTAGCATTCCAGGTTACTGTGTTGATAACAGCTTCATAAGTTTCATCATCATTAGCAACATGCCAGGATCCAAATACATGACCAGTTTCCTAATCCACTACAGCATCTGCATAATTAGTTTACAAATCCTGTGGTGTAACTGACCATTCCCATTCAGGAACACCACGAGAAATAGTTTTATACACTGGAGCAAAGGCTGAGAAATCGGGAGTGAATTTGTCGGTCTTCACAGGAAAGATCTCAGCACATAAGCTTACTACGAAAACTATTAGTAAGCTAATTAATAATACCTTCTATATTTGTTCTCCTAAGATAAATTAATATAATAATTTTATAGTGAAACGCTGTGGCGTTTCAATAAATGATTCTGTTAGATCTCCAAAATCAGAATATGAATAGTCAAGCATAATGATAAAAGAGCTTGTGGGGATAATGAATCCTAAACCAGCGCTATAACTGGCAGCATCATATTCAAACTGATAACCACTTCTAAGGAATAACTTTCCGATTTTGTATTCAGCCCCCAGATTATAAGTTTCCTGGCGGTCAACATAGCTGTCTAACTGCAAAGAAGCAAGCAGATATGAGCTGTCATCAGCATTGCGGAAAATATCTCCAGCAATAGCAAGAGAGAAATTCATTGGTATTTTGAAAGGCATTTCATCTCTATCTTCATCAATCAAGCCATCGCCATCATTATCAAGTAGATCAAAAACGTCCTCGTCATATTGACCATCACCATCTTCATCGCTATCGAATTCCATATCTGGACCAAAGTTTCTCATTGCCATACCAATTGTGATATTATTCCAACCAGTATTATAGAGAGTACCTAAATCTACAGACAAGCCATTTGCTGGATATTCATCAAGTTCCTCTCTGATATATTTACCTGTGATACCAAAAGAGAACTTATCAGTGAACTGGTAGGAATAACTTATTCCTGCTGCCATATCATAGCAATTGAACATTTCACCAGTTTCACCAAATTGCTCCTCAGTAGTCACTGCCATTTCTGCCATATGAAGATATGACATACTGAAAGCCAGCACCCCAAAATCGAAATATTTAGACGAAGCAAAATATTCATGCTTGATGCCTGCAACCCATTCAGTGTGTGAATAAAATACCTGATCCTGTGTACTTAATGAAAGTCCAGCAGGATTCCAGTACACTGAAGAGATGTCATTAGTTACGGCAGTATATGCCTCTCCCATACCGATGGCACGAGCATCAACTCCCAATTTCAGAAATTGAACTCCCGCAGTTCCAACTTTAGGGAAAATATCCGCTGCCAGCAACAGGGGCAATAATACTACCAATGTGATAATTAAAGTTTTCTTTTTCATAATTCACCCCCTACTTTATTATAACAAATTTGCCGACTTTCTTATCACCGGAATCTTTGTCTTTTACAGAGAATAGATAAACGCCAGGAGCTATGATCTGATTGTGCTTTGAAAGAAGGTTCCAAGCATGAATCCCACCAGCAGCCTGAGCTTCATTAGCAGCTTTTGATACTGTAATGATGTCTTCATAATTCTCATTGCCATTATGTTCAAATTGATCAACCAGATCTCCTGCCAAAGTCCAGATCTTAACAGTACATTTTTCTGGAAGATTTACAAACCATAATCTACGGCTCTTATCTCCCTTATTATCTGTATCATATTTACCATCAAACTTGCTGAAACCTATATATGGATTTGGTACTACATAGATATTATCCATTTTGCTGTTACCAGCTGGTCCAGGGAAGAATATCTTCATGTTTGCATCAGCATCTCTGGCTGATTCCAATACTGGTATATCAAGTGATGGCATCCCTCTATCCCAGGCTGATACTGCTACGTAATATTCAATCCCCTTTGGCGGATAATTGATAGTTTCAGTATAATAACGACGAGCAAGTCTATCTTCTTTCAATTTCATGATCTTGTCTACATCACCAATATTTGATTGACCAAGATGAGTTGGAAGCGGAATTAACTTGTCATCAAATAGTTCAAGATATACATCATCACTAACATCCGGGTGCTTAAATAACAAAGCCTGATCATTAAATGATTTTCCTACTGCCAGAGTATCTGCTGTAGCTGCATCCATATTATAATCATATAATGGATAACCATAAACCTTTTCACCAGCATTAAAATCTTCTATTTTATATTGAATTAGCTCATAAAATGGACTGAAATGGTAATAGTTTAAATCCTCTTCAGTAATTGTATGTCGGTTTGGTAGTCCTTTATCTATTCCAAGGTCTCCGCCAAAATCAAGATATTGATTCGCTCCCCAGTTAACCAGATAATCTTTGTCATCTTGTTCAGTATCAATTTTATCCCAGCGACCTTTTTGCATCCAAAATTCTTGCGAACCACTTCCTGATCTACCCCAGAGTGAATAGCCCTGGAAATCATGACGAAGTCTGTATGCTGTCCAGGGGTTCAGATAAGCATTCAGATTTCTGTTTGCTTCTATATCTGTATAACCCAGGTCTTCATCCCACTCATATGGTGCAAATTCATGAGGGCATTTGTTTTGGATATCTTCTATATTATTAGTCCACACGCTCATATGGCTATCAAGAGTTGAGAGTGAATCCGTTACCTGCCAGCCAATCTGCTGAATTTTAATTGTTTTTGTATCAACATTATCAATTTCAGAGCGGTTATCCCAATATACATCAATTGAATTTCCTGTATCTGATAATTCACCAAACATCATAGGAATCTCCGGTGGTTCCGGCGGAATGTAATGAATAAATGTATCGGGTTGAGTAACAGTGATCAAATCCTGTGCCTGTCCATAAGTATCCTTTGCATGGATAGAAGTCTGCATCAGATCAAGTCGGGAATCGCCAGGAAATACAGCAACCACAATCTTCATTGTCTTACCTGGTGCAAGGTTCCAGCGCTTGTAATAATTACCTTCTTCATCTGTTTCTTCATATTCAGGAGTGCCTGGCAGAGCACCATAAAAACCAAATAAATAACGTGTATCCAATCCACCAGAAGCTGCCTGAACATCGGGGAAATCTCTCAGAGAATCATATTTATCATCATTAGGATTTCTATTAGTTAACAACCAGTATTTCTCATTTGCTGTAGTGGATGGATTAAAGTCATATGGATCAACATCATCTGGTCCATCACCAACATCCCAGGTCCAACAGGCAAATTCCAGAATGTCAGGATCAGGAGTACACACTCTTGAGCCAACGAGACCAGTAGTAAGCCCATTATCACCATCATAATCTTTGGTGTAAGCAAATTCATAACCTGCTCCTGCAACATAGGAACTGAAATCATCAGAATGCACATTATCCCAGGCTTGAGGTCCTACATCAGAATCCATATAAACACCCATGGCACAATCAAACAGAGTATCCTGATATGTACTGGTGAAATTCATATTAGTAATATCAAATTCCACATAAACCAAATTTTTTATATGTTCATAACTCCATTGATAACTAAGTTGTCTTACTCTAACCTTTAATGGATAATGGTCAGATCTTTCATTGCTCTCTCCATAGTCACGTTCAGTAGAAGTACCAAAGGGACTATAATCATAATAATAAGCGATAAAATCCTGTTCAGATACTGGATAACCGTCTTCATCAAGCAAGCCATCACTGTCATCATCATGAGCTTCTGTGAAACAGAATACACCATCGCTCGGGTCCTGAGAAAGATCCACAAATCCTAATGGGAACCAGATTTCTTCATTATTGATTACTGGTCCAAACTCAATGGGATTCAGTTCATGAAGATACATCCCTCCATAATTAGAAAAGACAGTTGGGAGTTCATTATCACCAGAAGCCCTGAAAGGAAAAGCAAAACCTACAGGGTCTTCATCGATCTGTCCATCACCGTCATCATCTTCACCACGACGCTGCTTTCTAATTGAAGTAGTTGCTACCACGTCTTCACTGTTATAATCATTATACATCTGCCCCAATGGAGAAGTTTCCAGCGGATTATATGCTGGTAGAAATTCCTTTAGATCAAGGTCGCCATCGAAACCTACTGTCACTAAAGTATCTATTACCAGTTCCAGATCTTCTGTCCATCCTTCTCCCAGGTAAGGAACTACATCATTTTCATCTTCAGGATCTACGTTCCAATACAGCTTCTGTCCTAAATTATTTCTTCTAATCTTCTTTGCTCCAAACCATAGTGCTCCACGATAGAGATAATCTATTCCACTGCCACCTGGATACTCCAGTGAAGGCCACTCAGGAGTGATGTCTCCACCAGAACCAAAAAAACCATAGTTACTGATACGTAACCAGATATTCCCAACATTGTGGTAGCGGACAAGATCGAGCTTCTTTCCAGAAGCAGGCTCTACCAGTGCTTTGGCATACAATACGCCAAAAGCAGTTAGCAATATGAGGCAAATTATAAATATCCTGATTTTCAGTAATTTCATATATCTTTCCTCCATTGTCTTAATTTTCTAAATAGAAGTTCACAGGAAATGTCACCCAGACAGCAATTGGTTTTCCATTTGTCTTTGCTGGTTCAAATTCCAGTTGACGGGCATATTCAATAGCAGCTTGATCCAGACCTCCAGGTCCAGGTAAAACTGATTTTTTTACATCTATAGCACCAATCTGACCACTTTTAAGCACTTCCAGTTCCAATATAACAGTACCCTGAATATTAGCATCTTTGGCAAATTTTGGATATCTCAATGGTGCTTCATTCAACTTTTGGGGGGGTTCATCATAATATATGAAATCTTTTGTGGTGGTACCCCATCCTTCCGGTTTTGCGATCTCTTCATAAGGATCCAATGTTGTCTTATCAATTGTATCCAGTTCCATCAATTCTTCATCGTCATCATCATCTGACAATTGATCATCAATCACAATCTGGATCTGAGGTTTAATTTGAGTTTCTGGTGGTTTGATCTTCTCCTTGATCTCAGGAGGGATCTCAATAGCTTCTGTTGTTTTCACTTCTGCTTTATATGCTTTTATCTCAATGTTTGGTGACACTAGAAAAGCAAATAATATTAATAATATAGCTAAACTGAAAGCTTTGTCATAGTAGCTGTTGGCTACGTCTTTCCAATCCTGATATTTTCTTTCCATATCCGTTACCTCTTCAGTTTAGCTTCAAATTGAACCCGCAGAGCATTGGCATCCTTGAGTTGATTTAATATATCTGACATGATCCCATAGTTCGTATCTTTATCTGTGCGGAAACAGGTAATAGTATTGATATCTTCTGCCAGTTTCTGTTGCATGATCACACTCACCTGGGGAATTTCTACAGCAAAATCATCGATAGTGATGGTTCCCGTACGGTTTACATATATAGTGGTGGCATGTTTACGAGGGATCTTTTGGATTTCTTTTGCTTTTGGCAGAATCACATCTAAACCCTTTTCTTTTACAAATACCGTACTTACCATAAAAAATAACAGCAAGAGAAATGAAATATCTCCCATGGAAGTTGTAGGTATCTGTGTCTCAGGTTTTGCATTACGTTTAACTTTTGCCATAATACCTTCTTAGTTAGTGGATAACGAGATTTTTTCTGCTCCCGCTGCCTGTAAAAGGTCAAGAACCCTTACCATGTATTCATAATTGCTTTTACGATCGGTCTTCAAAGAGACCACCATATCTGGATTACCCTTCACCTTGTTTCGAATCACTTTTTCCAGATCTTCAAGAGGAACTTCTGATTCGTTTACCGCAACAATGCCATCTTTATTGATCCAGACCTTAGTAAGATTTTCATCTTTGATCTTAGCCTTTATCTGGGTCGGATCACTTGCTGGAGGTAAAACAAGACCTAATCCCTTTTTGATATCAAAAGTAGTGGTAGATAAGAAGAAAACCAGAAGCAGGAATGATATATCAGACGTAGATGTTGTCGGAATACCACCCAGATTCTTTCTTTTCCTGCCTAATTTCATCTTTGCACCCCCTGTTAATTCTCAATCAGGGTTTCCACAACCTTCTCTGAACCTCTCTGCATATCAAGAACTATACCATCTACATTACCAAGAAGTAGATTGTTAAAAAACTGTACAGGTATTGCCACTGCCAATCCAGCAGCGGATGTAATCAAAGCTACATTGATACCACTTGCCACGATTGTAGGGTCCACTTCACCAGCTTTTGCTATAGCATCAAACGCCTGGATCATTCCCACAAGAGTTCCAAAGAAACCAAGCATCGGTGCCAGGTTGATAACTGTGGACATTGGTACAAAACCCTTTTCCAAAAATGCCATTTCAATAGTTCCAGCACTCTCCATAGCTTTCTCTACTGCATCAACTCCACGATCAACTTTTAATAACCCTGCATGGATTATTGCGGCTACTGGTCCCTTGGTTTTAGCGCACACATTAGCAGCATCCTGATATTTCTTTTCTTTTAATAAAGGTATAATTTTATCAAATAAAGCATTAATATTAATTCTGGCATATGATAAAGCAATAATTTTGTATATAATTACTGCAATCGCCCAAATCAGAAGAACCAGAATGGGCCACATGGCAAAACCACCATCAAGAAACAAATCTACAAATCCGCTTCCAACCAAACTTCTGGCAAATGCTTCAATCCCACCAACCTGGGGAGATTCGTCAAACATCATCTCCTCATTTGCTGCTGATGTAGTAGGTGTAATACCTGTTGCATCATCCGATACATCCTGAGCATAAAGATTCACTCCGAAAAGCAATGTTAAGATTGTTACCATCATGAAGAGATTCAAAAACCTTTTCTTCATTATATCCTCCTAAATATTATTATCTTTTTTTACCAGTTAAAGGTGAAACCAAAACTATAGGTTCTACCTTCACTCTCTCTCGATGGGTCATTAATACCCATCTGATGAATTAAATACGTCTCTTCTGACACATAATCACCATCATCATCTATATAACCATCTCCGTTGGGATTTGGTTCGTATAATCCATCATCATAAGGTTCACCAGTTCGGGCATAAACGTCGTAAAAATTAATTTTATTAAACAAATTACTGATCGTGAGGTAAAATTTGATAGAAGATTTTTCAGAAACGGAAAACCTCTTATAAATGGTCAAATTGGCATTTGAAGTATAAGGCTTATTTGAGCTATTAATATCATCAGAGGTATCATCTTCATTCACACCTGTATATGGTGCTCCTGACGATATATTATAAAGGAAATTCATGGAGAAATCATCAAAGGGTAATCTTACATCTACAAAAGGCAGATAATATTCTTCATCCTTCTGAATTCTGAAGCCAAGATTAAAATTGAAGTTGTGTCGGGTATCCCAATCAAGAGGAAATTCACGAAGGTTTGTAGCCTCATCCTGAATTATTGCGACTGAATTGTTTCCATTCGCCCAAGATAATGAGTAAGAAGCTGATCCAGAAATAAAATTAGATAATGGTTTGGTCAAATTAAGATCGATTCCGCGGGCGGAACCATAATCCTCTGAAATATATTCATACCAGTAAACCGTCTCATCACCTTGTTTTTCGACCTTGTGGACGCTCACATAATTATAGATATTTTTGTAATAAGCGGTCAAATCCATAATTAAGTCTTCTGTTAACTGCTGCTGTAATCCCACCTCGTATGTTACTGTGATCTGTGGTTCAAGAGATGGATTACCAACAATTATGTTGGTACCTGGGTTATTGATGGCATCTATGGAATCCGCTGTAGTGAATATATACTGCATCTGTGGCAACTGATTTTGATAATTATAAGCAAAATGTAATACTGAGCGTTCAGAAATGGGATGAGAGACGCCAAGACGTGGAGATATCATCATCTGGAACTTTTCATCATCCTCAAATTCACGCTTACGGTAAGACCCATCTTGATTTAAGATATCATAGCTGCCTCCCAGATACCAGAAATCAAAACGGACACCAGCATTAACTATCATACCTTCCCAATCCATCCGGTCTTGAAGATAATAAGCTGCCTGCCAGGGATCCGCTCGGTAGCCATCTGTAGTTCCTGAAGATGCAAGAATAGCATCAAAATTATCCTGCTGTGAATAAAAATCAGTAGCTTCTGAAAATTCAATATCAAATTCGCCATCTCCATTAGTATCCAGACTGTCTCCTGCTTCATAATGTTCGATTGGAGTACGAACAGCAAGAAATTCATCATAACGATATGGGTCTATTATCCAGGGATTATAAAGTCTGTCTTTTTCTATATGATGCTTTATCAGTTCTATTCCTGATTTTACTCCATGTATTGTATTTACCTGATATTCAAAATCTGCTCTTAAGCTCATCTGCTCACTTGAATCATCCTGATAGGTTCCATAAATTTGACCAGGAGTTATAAATGCGCCTACTGAATATTCATTACCATCAGTGAAATACTGCCAGTTATATATTTCTCCTTCGCCTCCATCTAATAATCCATTACTGTTCGCATCCAGAAAATGTATACCAGTGGTATTACGACCATTGGAATCCATATAATAAATTTCCCATTCTGAATTGTCCATCAATGTATAATAATCGGCTCTATTAATACCCTTGGGCTGAAGTGTATAACTCTTTTGGTAATATGAGCCCTTTACTTTTAGATTCATTTGTGAATTGAACATGTGATCATAGGTTACAATATACTGATTCTGTAATTGCTCATACTGAAGATAATGCTCAAGTGCATATCTCCAGTAATGGCTGTAAGGCTCGCTGTTACTGGTATTACCACGAAGGGCAAAAGTGAGATTCTGTGTAGGATTAATCTGGTATTTCATCTTAAAATTTGCATTGTAATAATTATAATTGCGCTCATTTAAATCAAATACCCAGAATTCATCCCTGTCTTGATAAGATACTTTGGGTGTCCAGTCTCCACTTATATTAGGAATCTCTTCATTGGCATTACTATTATAATAATCACGATACCTGCCATCTGTCCATTTACCTGCAACATTCAAAAAGAAAGTAAAATCATTCTTTAAGCTTGGAGCTAATCCACCTAAAACAGGTCCGCCAATTGCCAGCTTGATCTCGTCTTCATTAGTGGTGTCATCCTTATCTGAAAATATGTGGTCAGTATTTAATTCAAATTTACCACTGTAATTTTCTCCACCACTCTTGGTTACGATATTTACAATTCCAGACTGAGCATTGCCATATTCTGCGGTAAATCCACCTATCATCACACTCATATCTGCAACAGCATCCTGATCTAACGTCAAGGCAGAACCACCATCAACTGGATCGGAGACACTCATACCATCAACAGTATAAACTACCTCATTTTCTCTACCACCACGAACATGTAGTTCACCACCAGTATTTACTGCACCTGCCTGGATTGCTACAATATCTTCAATGCTTTCTGCAGCTATCTCTTCGATTGTATCCGAAGTAACTGTTGATGAAGAACCAGAGCGATCTTTTTTCACTCCCCGATTCTTGGCTTCTCTAACCGTTATACCTGCGATCAGCAAAGCATCTTTGCTTAATGTGAAATTTAAAGTAGTAGTCTCATCTGTTCCGATCTTAATACCTGTAACAATCTGAGTACCATAACCCATTGAAAGGCATTTTACATCATAAGTCCCGGGAGGTATGTTTATGATTATATATTGACCGTTGTCTTTTACAGCCGTGCCAATCTGCGTCCCCTCAAGAATAATGTTTGCCGGTGCTGGTTTGCCTTGTTCGTCTCGTACCTTTCCTGCTAATTGTCCTGTAGTTCCCGCATTTAACATCAGACCGATGAATACAGTGAATATTAATATAAACAATATCTTCTTCTTCATCAAAATCCCCCTTAGTTATTGGATTTCATTCATTACACAAAAAAACTTTGTAAAGTATAATGTCAATTTAATTTTTTTACCTGTCTTAATCATCTTTACGCTATCTTTATTCTTTTTGTTGTTCCTGACTGCTGGTTTGAATTGTATTTCGCCAGTATTCACCAAATTTCCTGCTGTTTGAACTAATTATAAAACGGATTAATAAAATCAGGAGGATAAAAATCGCCAGTTTGAATAATAAACCTCCCCAGGTTGATGCTCGCTGACTGCGACGTTCCGCCTTTCTTCGCTCTATTTCCTCTCGAAATACTTTCATTTTCCCAAACTAACCAATGAACGTAATCCCTCGCCAAACCACTCGATTCCACGCCGAATATTATCTACACTATTGGCATAAGAAAAACGAACAAAGCCTTCAGCCTGGAATGCACTTCCAGCAACTAATGCCAGATGATAATTACTCAATAAATAACTGCATAATTCTTCACTGCTGGTAATCCCCCGCTGATTATTGTTCAAATACCATCTCACATCTGCCATTATATAAAAAGCACCTTGAGGTTTAACACAATGAATTTCAGGTATAGCGCTTAATCTCTCGTACATATAATCTCTTCTTTTAGAGAATTCCTTGCGCATTGATTCCACACTTCCATCATCCTCATCCAGAGCAGTTACACAAGCTCTCTGTGTGATAGAATTTACGCAGGAAGTTGTATGGCTTTGGATTTCACCTGCCTTGCTCACGATCGCCTCTGGTCCTGCCATATATCCCAATCGCCAACCTGTCATAGCGTAGGCTTTGGAGACTCCATTCACGACTACTGTGCTTTCCTTTAGTTCCGGAGATATTGAGGCTATAGAAATGTGCTCATTGCCATCATATATCAGCTTTTCATATATTTCATCAGAGAGAATTATTATCTCATTTTCCAGGCAGACCTCACCAATTGCCTCAAGCTCTGAGCGCGTATAAACCATTCCAGTTGGATTATTTGGGCTGTTAAGGATCAATACTTTTGAATTTCTTAATTTCTTGATCCGGGCTGAAAGCTGCTCAGCTGTTATCTTGAAGTTATTTGCCATGGTAGCTTCCAGTATTTCTGGATGCGCATCGCATAACCACACCTGACTCTCATAACTTACCCAGCTTGGGGTAGGAATAATAACCTCATCTCTGGGATCACAAACAGTCATCAGTACATTGATCAAAGATGCTTTTGCTCCAGGACTGACAAGTATGTTTTTGGGTTCATATACCAAGCCATTATCTCGCTGGAATTTCCTAATTATCGCCTCTTTTAATTCTATTATACCGGCGCTGGGAGTATATCTGGTAAAATTATCATCTATTGCCTGCTTCGCTGCTACTTTTATATACTCTGGAGTATTAAAATCTGGCTCACCTACACCAAAATTTATTACTTCAATTCCTTCTTTCATCATCTTTTTGGCTAAAGCAGATACTTTTAAGGTCGGTGACGGCTGCATACACCTTGCGCGATGAGATAACCTTTTCATCATTTTCCTTCTCCTTGGTTTTGGGCTAAAAGAATAACAATTGCTGTTGTATTTACTACATCTTCCCACTCACATCCTCTTGACAAATCACAGATTGGTGCTGCAAGTCCCTGAATTATCGGTCCTATCATTTGTGCTTTGGCAAAATGCTCCACTAATTTACATCCGATATTGCCACTTTGTATTTCTGGAAAGATCAATATATTTGATCTTCCTGCCACTGGACTGTCAGGAGCTTTACGTTCAGCTACTGTGGGTACTATTGCAGCATCAAGCTGTAATTCACCATCAAAATCAAAATCTACATTACGATCCTGCAACAGCTTTTTGGCTCTCCGAACTTTGTTTACTCTTTCATGCTCAGCACTACCCAGCGTAGAAAAACTTAATAGCGTCACTTTGGGGTCCATTCCCAGCAGGGAACGCCCTGTCTGAGCTGTCTCGATTGCGATATCTGCTAATTGCTCTGCTGTTGGTACTGGCACCACGGCACAATCGGAAAAGAGAAAAACAGCTTCTTTACCCTGAAAATCTGGTACTACCATGATCAAAGAACTGGATACTGTATTCAAAC
>Ga0307991_1002585_pt1 | contig 12197 bp, 9 predicted proteins | sample EllFjometagen131_FD_203146 | JGI IMG/M metagenome (GOLD analysis project Ga0307991, IMG submission 203146) | Marine microbial communities from Ellis Fjord, Antarctic Ocean - #131 | ecosystem: Environmental > Aquatic > Marine > Unclassified | place: Southern Ocean | collected 2014-10-08 | reverse complement strand
AAAAAACTGGTGGCATAAATCCCCGGGCGTTTGACGCTGACCAGGCGCAGGACGTATTCAATGGTGAATAAAATGGTAAAAAACCATTCAATGCCGTAGAGTATGCTGCCATAGGCATCGCGGATCGCGTGAACGCTTTCCAGGATGACACAGGCCACGCTGATCAGAATACTCCAGATCAGGATCACGTCAAACGCCTTGCCGGCCGGCGTATCCGTGCCGAAGATCACTTCATACAGACGGTCGCGCCAGTGTTTATGGCGGTGTCCCTGCGAAGGGGTGTTCATGAACCATAACCTCCCGGATGTTTCATGTCATATTGGAATTCAGAAAGCCCATTACCTTATTCAAAAAAAAATATTTTCTTATATACAGACAAAACAGCCACTACCGGGCTTGTTCAACCACCTGATAAGATCGTGATTCGCTGCGCTCACACAATCTCTATCCAGCTATTCTTTTGAATTCATTTCGTTCTTGCTGATTGCCAACAACCGCGACCAGATCCCCTTCTTGAAAAAAATAATCCGCTTCAGGGTTGGAATGAAATAATTTTTTTTGGATAATCGCTACAACCGATACACCAGTTCTGGTGCGAACGGCAGCATCTTTAATGCTTTGGCTGATAAGAGGGCTTTCGGGCATGAGCGTAACCCATGATATTTCTAACATGTTTTTTATATTATCAAGTTTAGCCAGAAGCTGATGGTCACTGCTCGATTGATAAATCGGCGCATAACTCTTTTGCCGCACGGCATCGGTATATTGCTGAATAACGGCTACAGGAATTTCCAGGTGGAGAAGTGCCTGCCTTGCAATTTCAAGCCCTGCCTCCATCTCTGGCAAAACCGCCATATAAACCCCATTTTCATATAATGCCCGGGCGTGATCAGCGCCAGTGGCCCTGACAATGATATGCAGTTCCGGCCTGAAACGAAAGGCCTGTTCTATAATGGACTGCGACGTAACAACTGAAGGCGTGGTAATAAGCAACAGTTTGGCTGCCTGTAACTGTGAAACATCGATTGCCGTTGACTGACTCATGTCGCCATAGATGACCGGATATTTTGCCGCCTTACATTCAAGCATTCGCTGGTGATTAAATTCAATAATGACAAAAGGGAGATGGAGTTGCCTCAGGGCCTGGGCGATTTGTTGCCCCACCCGCCCGCCGCCGGCAATGACGACATGGTCCTTAAGCCCGGAATGCGGCATGTTTTCTGTTTGCAGCGGCTCATACTTGAATAGTCGTTTTTTTAATTTATAGAGGGAAGCCGCCATGGCCGAAGCAAATGGGGTCAGCATCATGCTCAATACCGACACGGCGAGGACGAGAGAATACAGATAACCTAAGCGTCTAAGAAAAAATCTATACCATTTCAACCTTCGCCATATAGACGTGCTAGCACTTTGAACGCTCTTTTCTCCATCTCAAAACGGATCTTAATCCTTCCTGTGCGACTCTCTTCCCCTGGAGCTCGTCGAAAATGGCAAAATTTAAAGCATTTATTACATCAATGTTCCGCTCCTTAGCATTCGTAAAAGGTATAAGGTTAAGAGTATCACGGAAAATGGCCCGAAATTCAACTACTCGATCTTTTGTAAACACCTTCTGAAGTATTTTGGGAGGTTTTTCTGCGAAACCGACCTCGTCGAGACGCCTTTCGATGTATGTTAGCGTTCTGACTGTGACCTTAAAACCCAAAATTTCTTCCAGATACGTCTCGAGAGCTGGCGCAAAAGTTTTCTGACCGGCCTCATTCTCGTCATTATCAATTGAGCTGGTTTCATTTTCAAAGGGAGTCTCTGGTTCCCCTTTAAATTTGGCGGTCTTCTTTAGACTGTGGGCTTCGGATAGACGACATAAATGCTCTGCCTGAAGCGCGGCGACCTGAAGGTAGGCGCTTAAATTATAGAAACCTGTGTGTATGTACTCGGGGAGCGCATCGCCATTTCGACTGCGTACGTACCTGTATTTGTGATCAATTTCACCCCACGCCTCCTCAAGAATAGTCCTCAATTGGAACTCGAATTGAAGACCCTCCGATCCGGAAGGCGCATCTGAATTCTCGCCTAACGCTACCTGGTAATGAATAGATGAGTATCCGCTATAAGTAAGATCCATGCCGTCTGATATCGACTCGCCAGGGTCAACCGGCAGGATGAAAGATCTCTTATGATCCGGTCCTTTTACGAAACGCAATATTTTCTCTTCGGACAACTGCCCGAGATATGCCTCTATTTTCTCTACATCTGAAAGCCGAAGGCAGATTATCCTAACTCCTAATAGATCACCGACTCTCGTACGATAATTTTTTTCCGTAATTGGCGGTACTCCAGCCTCAAGCGCTTTGTTCTGCTTATCAATTTTCTCAATAATTCTTAACTCATCTTTGATGCGATATATAATTGTATGCAAGCTTTCTCTGGGTGACGAAGGATCGTCTTGGATCAGCTGAACAATGTATTCTGCAAGCTTTTTATATCTTTCCTTTTCATTTAAAAACGAGATTAGTATGGCTTCTCTCTGGTGTTTCTTCATATTTCGATTTCCCCGAAGGGTTGAGGATAACCGTGAATGTCAACTTCTTAAATTTATGTTGTTAGCGTTAAGCTACCACGCGCATACGGTTAAGCAACTCGTTGACTGCAACGGTTGCTATGCCGGAATTGATATCGGACATGGCGTAGGGAATGACCAACTCGTTGTTATGAATTAGCGCACCGCAGGAATAAACAACATTGGGAACATACCCCTCGCGCTCTTTCTCATGCGGGGCAAGCAACGGCTCCTCCAGGCGGGCGATGATTTTGGTCGGCTTTTCAAGATCGAGCAGGATGGCGCCGATGCAATACTTGCGCATAGGCCCGACTCCATGGGTGAGCACAATCCAGCCTTCATTGGTTTCAAGGGGTGAACCACAGTTGCCGATTTGAATGAATTCCCATGGGTATTCAGGCTCCTGGATGATTTGGGACTCTTGCCAGAAATGGATATTGTCTGAGAACATGATATGGTTGTTTTCACCGTCCTGGCGCGAGAGCATGGCATAGCGGCCGTTAATTTTGCGCGGGAAAAGCGCCATGCCTTTGTTTTGTACGGCTTTGCCGTTGAGCGTTAAAATGTTGAATTTGATGAAATCCTTTGTTTCGATCAACTGCGGTAAAATCGTGCCGTTATAGGCGGTATAGGTCGCGTAATAGACGACCTCACCGGTGTCATTGAAAAATTGAACAAACCGGGCATCTTCAATGCCTCTGCTTTCGTGATTCGAAACGGGAAAAATCACCCGTTCGGATATGCGGTGATCGGGATGGAAACTCACCTCATAATTGGAGTCCGCCAGCCAGCGCATTTCCTTGAAAGTTCTTTTTTGGTGCGCTTCCGAAAATTGCGGCTTTGCGCGAAGTATTTCAATTTTCTCGATTAATTCAGTATAAGTAAAATCTTCCGGCAGCTGGTTAAGAATATGAGCGGTGATCTCATTGTCGGCCCCCATCTCGTTCAGCTTGATTTGGAAAGGATTGCGCTTGTAAACCGGGTCTAATTGGCGATCCGGCGTTTCCACAAAATCGCTGATTGGGTCGAAAAGGAACGTATTTTGCCGGTCAAGTAGGCCGCTGCGAAAGACAATTGACGAAACATGGCCTTCGCCGGTTGCCCGCAGACTCATGACAAAGCGCAAGCTGCCTTTTTTCAGATGGCTTTGATCAGGATGGGGAACGAGGGAAGGGTTGAAAAGGGCGGCCGATTCAATAGCGTACTCCTTTGTAAAGTAGGCTCCGATGAGGGCCCTTTGAACATCGCTGAGCATTGTATCCTGGGGAAGATAATCCTTGACCTCATTCAGGTGCCGCTCAAAAATGTGCCCGATGTCTTCGTGCCGTCCGGAAAAGTCAACCATTGTTTGGGACAATAAATTTTTGGCCGCTGTTTCAGACAGGCTCATTATCCGCTGAATTATTTTAACGATGCGATATTTCTCATCGGGAAGATGAAGAAGGCTGATTACCCGGGATGTATCCCCTAATATCTTATTCGCTTTTCTTTTAACTTTCAGTTTTTGACATTTTTTAGGGCGCATATCAAAGTGTCCTTGGTGTTGATTGATATTTATACATATCCTCGAAGTTGATTAATCATGGGTAAACCCCCGGCTTTGCCGGGGAGACTCCCAGAGTTTGACATTTACGGGAACATACGAAAGCCTCCAGAATGTGAACCGCTCATTGCTCACAAATAAGGAGGCTTTCGTAATCGAAGTTTAAGTCATACAACATGGGATTGCAAGTATCATCTAATTTGGATTCCGAAATACCGGAAAAAAGTATTATTCATATTGCAAGGACGTATGCTGGGCACAGGCACAATTTTATTGGCCAGAATTTTTGGGCCAGAGGTTATTTCGTATCAACAGTTGATCGAGATGAGGAAACCATCCGTAAGTACATCAAAAGACAGGAAGCGGCAGACAAAAGAATCGACCAATTGAAACTTTTTTAGGATCGACCACCTTTAGGTGGCGCATGGTTTTATAAACGCTTTGAGCGGTTCACAAACAATCCTCCGGCTTTGCCGGAGGTCGCTGAATTTCCGGCCTGCGATCACCCGGCAATGTTCATCTACAGCGCAGGCCGGAAATCCGAAAGGCAGAGCGCTACCAGTTCATCAATCACGGCCGTACCTGCGCACATGACCGTATCCGCCCCGCCCCAGTAGATTTTCACCGTACCGTCGTTTTCCGGAACAGCGCCGCAGGTAAAGACAACATTGGGTACATAGCCGGCGAGCTCCCAGGGATCCTCAGGTTGCAATATCCACTGATCGGAAACACCGATGATGTTGGCCGGATCGGAAAGGTCATGCAGGGCCGCGCCGAGTCGATACACGGTTCCGGACATGGTCTTAAAAACGCCATGGTAAATATGAAGCCAGCCCTTGTCGGTTTTAAATGGTGGAGCGCCGGGCCCGATTTTCATTTCATCCCAGTGATAGGCCACCGGCTTCATAATCACCCGGGAATCGCCCCAGTGCACGAGGTCGGGAGAATAGGAAATCCAGATCGACCAGGGCGAAATTTCGGAATGCGGCCGGTCCAAACGCACATACCGATCGCCGAACTTTTCAGGAAAAATGACCACGTTGCGGAGATCGGCCTGGGTGATCAGCGCAATCCGTTCCACTTTCTCAAAATCCCGGGTACGCGCCAGGGCAATCCGAACGCCGTGACGGGAATAGGCGCTGTAAGTTAGCAAGTACTCTCCCTCAACAGGGCAAATTCTGAGGTCTTCGACCCCGAACGCCTCATATTCGGCAAAAACATTGTCCGTTGAAGGTATCAGAAAGGGTTTGGGATGAACCGTGAATGAAAAACCATCCTTGCTGTCGGCCCTGCCGATGACAGAGCGACCGTTCAGCAGATGCGACCTGAAAAGCATAATGTAATTATCGTTGTGTTTGACGATGCCTGCATTGTGGACGGTGGCGACCGGATACGGCACATCCTTTCTTGTCAGTATAGGGTTTTTTTTAAAACGTTTGATTATTGAATTATGCGTTTTCATCATGGTCTGCCCTGTAAAATCATTTCATAGACCTTTATGTATTCATCGATCATGCGGTCGACTGTGAAATGCCGTTCAACATGGCGACGACAGGTTGCGCGCTCAATTTCGTCAATCCGTGCGACTGCCTCAACGGCCTCGTCCACGGTGTTGACCAAAAAGCCATTTTTATTGTTTTCGATCAGTTCAGGCATGCTGCCCCGATTAAAGGCAATCACGGGCGTACCGCAGGCCATGGATTCGATAACGGACAGACCGAAAGGCTCATCAAACTGTATGGGGTGCAACAGCGCGCAGGCTTTGCCGAGCAGCCGGTTGCGCTCATCCGGCCCGACGCTGCCGACATAAATCACCCTGTCGTTATCTATGTGAGGGGCGACATATTGGTCATAGTAAGCCTGGTCCTGGATAATACCCGCCAATATCAGCTTTTTATTGCAGGCCCTGGCAATTTCAAGGGCCTCTCTGGCGCCCTTGTCATGGTGGATGCGCCCGAAAAAAAGCAAATAATCATCCGGTCCAGGCTGAAAATCAAACTGCTTGATATCAATGCCGTGATGGATGGTTTTGATATAATCAAGGTCCGGTGATCGGTCGGAATCGCTGATGGAAACATAGAACGCTTTGCCGTTGTATTTTTTGTAAACCGGCAGAATCCCGGGCGATGAAAAACCGTGAATAGTGGTTACTACCGGGGTGGTAGTAAGGCCGATATAGGTCAAGGGCAGAAAATCAAAATGGTTATGTATAATATCAAAATCTTCAGCATGCTCAAAAAGTTCTGAAATGTGCAGGCACTCCCATACTTTTGGTATAAGTGAGCGGTCTTCTTCATAACCCCTTAGGCAAACGGCATGCAGCGTGCCGCTGGTTTGCGAGTCAGCGGTTGCAAATAAGGTAACATCATGACCGCGCGCTACCAACCCTTCGGTTAAAAGGGAGGCCACGTTTTCCCAGGGCCCATAATGTCGCGGTGGTGTACGCCAGGCAATGGGCGAGAGCATTGCGATATGCATAGCTGATCCTTTTCGTATTCGGTTGCTTTAAATAAAAACAAAGTAAATCGAGGTTTCGAACAGTAAAACTTGAAAAGTTTTTAACGTTACCGCAGTGAAATAATTTCCGATGGATTGGTTATTAGATTGAAATCAACGGCCATAAATATCCTCGAATCGTACAATATCATCCTCGCCCAAATAACTGCCTGATTGTACTTCAATCAGCTCAAGATCTATTTTTCCAGGGTTTTCCAATCGATGTGTCTCTCCTAACGGTATGTACGTTGACTCATCTTCTTTAAGGATAAAGGTATCATTTCCTTTGGTCACAATAGCTGTACCCTTAACCACAATCCAATGTTCCGACCTATGGAAATGTTTCTGAAGGGACAATATACTTCCGGGATTGACTGTAATTCGTTTAACCTGAAAGCGACTGGATATATCAATACCTTCGCATACGCCCCACGGTCTGTAAACCTTCCGGTGTAAAATTGCCTCTGACCTCTTATTTGATTTCAATTGATCAACAAATTGTTTTACTTCCTGAACCCTATCACGCGGTGAGACAAGAACCGCATCGGAAGTTTCAATTATTATATGATTTTCAAGCCCAACAGCTGCAACCATACGATGGGTTGCCTTTAGATAAGAATTCTTTACATCATGCGTTAACACATCCCCTTGTATGACATTCCCATTTTCATCTTTTTTGCCGACTTTCCAAAGGGCCTCCCATGATCCTAAATCATCCCAACCTACATTTAAGGAGACCACTACACCTTTGTCTGTTCTCTCCATTAGAGCATAATCGATAGAGTTACTTGGACACGCTTTAAAAGCTTCAGCATCAAGACGAAAAAAATCAAGGTCTTCTTTTCCTGAGTTCAATGTCCTTTCACAAGCCTCGACAATTTCAGGCGCATATTTTTTAAGTTCCTTTATAACTTGAGATGCTTGAAACATAAACATTCCGCTATTCCAGCAGTAACGCCCAGACTTGAAATACGCTTCAGCGGTTTTTTTATCTGGCTTCTCGACAAATTCTGCTATTTTAAATACTTCTGTACTTCCTGGTCCACTCAGTTGATCCCCTTTTCGAATATACCCATAACCAATTTCCGCCATTTCAGGCACAATTCCAAAGGTTATAAGAAAGCCCTCTTGTGCAAAAGATTCGCCTGAATTCAAAGCATCGTGAAAGGCAGAGACATCCTTCATGATATGATCTGCGGGCAATACCAAAAGCAATGGATTTAAACCCTGGGACAAGAGCTTCAGAGCTGCAATTGCCAGGGCCGGCGCGGTATTTCTACCCACGGGTTCAAGAAGTATTGATTCAGCCGTAACTTTTATTTCACGCAACTGCTCCGCCACCATAAACCTGTGGTTATCATTACAGATAACAATTGGGTCGCCAATATTTTCAAGACCTGATAATCGCATAATGGTTTCTTGTAACATGGTCTTTTCATTGATTAGATTTATCAATTGCTTGGGATACATTTCCCTGGAAAGCGGCCAAAGCCTTGTCCCTGAACCACCAGCAAGAATAACAGGCACGATCATAAATTCCCTCCATGTATATTTGCTAATATCTTATAGCAAAACAAATTTTTCAGAATTGGAAACCGTATGGTTTGAATTGACGGTGGTTCGATCATTGAAAAGAGCGTTTGCATGACCTCTTTCTGTTTTTCCATGATGATCCTTTTGTTAATCGATTTTCTGTGACAACGGATGGTTTAAAATCTCGTCGGCATAAAGCTTCTGCAATGTCATCAGCGAAAGCAGCCAGGCAAGAGAGGACTCGGCGCCTTCATTCTGGTTGATGCCGTCCGCCATCAATCCATCCCGGCATCCGCCGGTCTTGGCATCATAGAGCGGCATATTCAGGTCATTGTGCCCGAGAAACCAGTTAAAGCACATGACCGCATTGGCGATCCATGATTTATCCCGGGTGACATTAAAGGCTTCCACACAGGCTTCGACCATGCCATGGGCTTCGACGGGTTGCTGGTCGAAACGTGCTCTGGGTCCGCCTTGTTCATACCATCCGTTGTTGCCGATGGGGACAAAGTGGCCGTCTTCGGTCTGGATGGTGAGCAGCCACTTGAGGGAAATGAGTCCCATATCGATCATATCACGACGCTGTATCCATTGGCCGGAAAGCAGCAGGGCATGAGGCAATTTGCCGTTGGCATAGCTTAGAGTGTTTTCAAGCCATGGCCAACCGTCTGTTGCATTGTTTTTAAACTGATCGAAAAGCCTGTCGGCAAGAACTTCCCGGATCCTGCGCACTTCACTGTCGCCGGAGAATTTTTCCAGGTAAGCATGCATACCCACCAGGGAAAAAGCGATGGCGCGAGGCGAATGAAAATTCTCTACCGCTCGCAGTGCCTTGTTGAAAAGGGTTGTGCTCATTGCGAGATGCCCGGGATCGTCAAGAAAAGATACTGCTTTACCAAGACACCAGATCGCTCTGCCATGCGAATCCTCAGACCCGATCTCCTCCATCCACTGCCGCGAATAGGTCATGAAATTGCGAAAATGACCTTTTTTTTCATTATAGGCATACAGAAGAAATCCAAGATAATGACCGCTGAGAAAACCGAGTCCCAAGCCGCTTGTTGACAGGTATTTTTCACCCATGGCAGCTACTAGCAGTGCTCTGGCATTATCATCGGTGCAGTAGCCATGGGTGCGATCGGGGATGGTATAATTGGCATGTTGCAGCATGCCGGTATCATCGGTAAAGGCTTTCAGGTGATCGAGTTTGATCTCCGGGAGCTCAAAATTCGTGATGACCTTGATGTTTTCAACATAGGAATACCGGGGGCGGGGATTCCGGGTGCGGTTTTGCCGCACTTCACTGAAAGTCTGGAGGTATTTTCGGGATACTTCCTTCCAGACCGCCTCGCGGCTGAATGTATAGGCTTTTTTGCGCATGGCGTGCCGTTCCACATCGTTGTCCAGAAGTCCGATGATTTGTTCCGCCATGGCATCCGAATTGCCGAAGGGTACAATTCGGCCTCGGCCTTCGGCAAGCATCTCGGTGGCATACCAGTACGGGGTTGAAATGACGGCTTTGCCTGTGCCCATGGCATAGGCAAGGGTGCCGGAGGTAATCTGGGCTTCTTCAAGATAAGGGGTGACGTAAATATCGGCGATGCCGAGAAACTCACATAACTCTTTTAGTTCAACAAACCGATTTTGAAAAATGACATGTTCGCTGATATCGAGTTTGCGCATGAGCTGTTGCAGCATAATACGGTATGCATCCCCATGCAGCTTTAGAATATTCGGGTGTGTTGCGCCCAGGATAATATAAATTACATCAGGGTGTTTTTTAATGACCGCCGGTAGTGCTTGCAATACAGTCTCAATGCCCTTATTTGGGGAAAGCAGGCCGAAGGTGAGCAGCACCTTTTTACCTTCCACGCCGAACTTGTCTTTATTGAAGCTGGGATCAATAAACGGCGTATCCGGAATGCCGTGATGGATAAAGACAATTTTATCCTCGGGCACGGCATAGATATCTTTGAGGAAGTCAGCTGCCTTATGGCTCATCACCACCAGTTTGTCAGACAGATCGGATAGCTTATTCATGACCGCTCGATATTCCGGTGCGGGGTCCTTCAAAACCGTGTGTAACGTGGTTACCACCGGCATGCGCAAATCACCCAAAAGTTTCAGCAGGTGGCTGCCAGCCGGACCGCCGAAAAGGCCGTATTCATGCTGCAAGCAGACAATATCCGTCTGATTGATATTGAGAAATTGAGATGCGACACTATAATCGGTCAACTTGTTCTGGTTGATCTCAAAGCGCACTTTTTCCGGATATGGATATCCCTCAGGTTTGTCATTCATGGCAGCCGCCCAGCAGTAAATATCGGGGGCTTCCGCTGATAAGCCTTCAACCAGATCCGTGGTGAAGGTTGCGATACCGCATTGGCGGGGCAAATAGTTACCGATGACGGCAACCGAATCGATTCCCTCGTAATACTTAATAACAGATGTCATAACTGCTACCTTTTTATTTTAAGTTCATTTTCCTAAACCGATTTTGTTTTATCTTTTTTTTGCTTCCGCTTATCCTTTAGTGTGTGCTTGCCTTTTTTCCGTTCTTCTCGTCTGCTTTTATCTTTTTTCCCCTTGTCACCCATTTTGTCCTCTTTTCGTTTTAATAAATTTTTTTATTCAATAATTACAAATAGTTCATCACATGACCCCAAGGCCCCATATATTCATTTTATGGTCCTTGCCAACAAGGTTATTTCCCCGTCTATGGTTCTCCCAGGGATGACTGAAGTTGCGATTCCCGACAGAATAAGACAGGGGGTGAAACGAGTAAAGCAACCGTCCCTATTTTATTGAAAAAGGTGACCCATATAAAACGATCTATAAGTCACCCTTGACAGTCAAACTTATTTTTTGACAAGAAGTTCAAGTCCATCGGCGCATGCTCGGGCTACAGCATAGTCAGCCTTTTCCTGTCCGGGCATTTTATCCCAGCCACCCTTTTCAATGAATTCAGCTCTCTTCCATGAATTTATTTTCTCTAATTCTTTGAGTTTCTCCTCATGATTCGGTTGCTTCATAAATTGAGCGACGCAGATCGCCGCCTGACTCGCCAAGACCGCTTCTTGGGTCTTCGTTTTGGTCGTGTCGGAGGTTGACCACCCCCCCCACGCAAAGCCGATAATCATGGCGATGATTCCTCCGCAAATAATGCCCCAAACTCCATACTTAATTTTTGCTGAATTTTCTGGTTTCATTGATAATACCTCCTTGAATTATGTTGTGATGTTTCTGCCTGTGATGACCTTGCGACGTATGAGTTGCATGAGGTCATCGACCCTGTCCGTTTTCTTTGGATATGAAAGTCCTTTGCATTTTTTCCGGATATCACTTCATTCCTGCAAGGGATCCGCATGCAGCCCGACCTAAAAAATATATTGTTCGCATATTCTACGGTAATGATAACCGTATATTGATAGCGTTATTGCCACTGATATCTGTCTGGGGCGGCGGAGCAGTGTCCAGAGTAAAAGTTGCCAGTATTGAAACCGCTCCTTCCCCAAAACTCCAAGCCGGAAAGCGGATCGAAAGAGTGAAAGTAACCGCTGGATATCTAGCGGCTGGTTGATTTCAGTCACCTTCAGGTCCAGTAAAGTTCTGACCCGCCGGTAGTAATTTTTAGGAGAATAAATATGTTTCATAATCGATTGATACCCGTTCAAAAGCCTGTCCATGCCCACAATAAAGCCGCCCATCACCTGTAACCCTGAACGGTGGATAATCTTGACACTTTCCAGGAGATCCCGGTTTTTGTTCTGGATTTTATGACATTCGGTAAGGCTGACCTCATCGGGAGACTCGATGCCGATAAAAACGGAATCAAAGCAGGCCGTTACCATCAGGTCCAGGAGTTCAGGGTCATCGGCGAGATTGATGGAGGCTTCGGTGAAAAAAATACATCCCTTTTTATCTTGGCGCCATTTGATCAGGGCCGGAAGCAAATATCTTTTAAGGTAGCCCTTATTGCCGATAAAATTGTCGTCAACAAAAAATATACTGCCCCGCCAGCCGGCAGCATAAATACGGTCCAGTTCCGAGATGATTTGCTGAGAT
>Ga0307991_1002581_pt1 | contig 12203 bp, 6 predicted proteins | sample EllFjometagen131_FD_203146 | JGI IMG/M metagenome (GOLD analysis project Ga0307991, IMG submission 203146) | Marine microbial communities from Ellis Fjord, Antarctic Ocean - #131 | ecosystem: Environmental > Aquatic > Marine > Unclassified | place: Southern Ocean | collected 2014-10-08 | reverse complement strand
CAATAGCTTATACGCCATTGCCGCAGCTCTGGCTTCGGTTAGAAAAGAATTAGTAAATTTGAAATGAAATTTTCAAATCAAAAATAATAAAGTACAACGGCAACGGCGCATAGCAGAGCCGTTACCAACAAGCCGAAAAAAACAGAATATTGATTGAAAATTTTGCTGCAAATAAAATATAATTGCTACCACACATTAAGCACATTTGGTTTTTTGCCGACACACAAATGCCAACCTAAAAAAACCAAAAGAGCTTAATTTCTCCGCCTACAGAGAAAAAGAAAAACAATCATTTTATATATTGAAATATGATATATTTATTCTAAATTTGTTGACTCAATTCTTACAAGATTATGAATAGAATAAAAGAGGTACTGGAAGAAAAAGGGATTAAACAAAAGTGGCTTGCTGAAAAACTTGGTAAAAGCTACAATATGGTTAATGGATATGTGCAAAACCGACAACAACCCAGACTGGAAGTTCTTTTTAAAATTGCCAAAATATTAGATGTTGACCCTAAATTATTAATTGAAACAAAAGAAAAGTAAAAATGATATTAGATAATGAAAACGAAAATCTAAAAGTCCATGAGTGGATTTCTAAATATACGGAAGAGGGAATTTTTGATATTGTTACCGGATATTTCACTGTTGGTGCACTCGCTTTTCTTTCATTGCAAGTTGAAGAGAAAATAAAACATTTTCGACTTGTGCTTGGTGACATTGTTAATATTGATGCCGTTAATGACCGAACTCTTGATTTGTTGAATGAAAACATTACCGTTGAAGCTGCACTAAAATTGAGTAAAGTTGCAAAGGAAGCCGTTCGGTTTTTGAAACTTGATAAAGTTGAAGCAAAAACTTTAGAACCAAATTTTTGTCATGCCAAAGCCTATCTGTTTAAGCCAAAGAATAATGATGATCGAGACATCTATTTTATTTCAGGAAGTTCAAATTTAACAGAAGCCGGTGTCGGATTAAAACATACTAATAACATTGAACTTAATATTGCAGAAACAGGGAATAACAGTCAATACAAAGAACTTGCACTATGGTTTAATGATTTATGGAGGAAACCCCAGGCACATAAAAACAAAACGCTGACTGATGAGAATGGAAAGAAATTCACAAAACCATTTAAGCAATATCTAATAGAAGAAATTGAAAGAATATTTGTTAAATACACTCCTAAAGAGCTGTATTACAAAGTGCTTTTTGAATTGTTTGGTAGCCAGATTTTGGATGACCAAAACGATTCCGAATTTGCGAAACAAGTAGGGAGACTTGAAAACTCAGTTATTTTTAATACACTTTATGACTTCCAACAGAAAGGTGTTTTAAGTTTAATCAAGATGCTCCAAAAGTACAACGGGGCAATTCTTGCCGATGCAGTTGGTTTGGGAAAAACATGGAGTGCATTAGCTGTAATGAAATTCTTTCAACTGCAGGGGCGAGAGGTAATATTAATATGCCCTAAAAAACTACAACATAACTGGAATCGTTATAGAAAACATCAAGATTCAAAATTTGAACGTGATAATCTGGAGTACTTTATTAGATTTCATACCGACTTGCATATTGAACGTATGGAAAAATATCAGGATAGAGCCGACAGTCTTTTCATTAACGACAAACCAAAATTGATTGTTATTGATGAAAGCCACAACCTTAGAAATGATAAATCCAAAAGATATAAGTTTTTTGTTGATGAAATATTGAAACAAAACGAGGATGTAAAAGTGTTAATGCTCTCAGCAACACCAATCAACAATTCATTAAATGATATAAGAAACCAATTCAAACTAATGGTTCAAGGTGATGTTCATGGTTTTGAAGAATCACTAGGTATCAGAAATATTGATTATACTTTTCGTTCTGCTCAAAAAGCCTTTAATGATTGGCGGGAAGAAACAAATCCTCGAATTGGAGAATTTATTAAAAAACTTCCCTCTAACTTTTTCACTCTAACTGATTCGCTTACAGTTGCACGTACTCGTTCAATGATTGAAGGTCAACAAATAGGACTTGACTTCCCAGTAAAAGCAAAACCGGATAATATTTTTGTTACTCCAAAAGAGATGGGGAACTTTGAAAGTTTCGAAGAACTTTTTGACCATTTTCCACCGATGCTTTCCGGATACCAGCCTGCTTTTTATGCAGAATCCTTTAAAGAAAAAAGAGAACGACAAAAGGCAAAAAGGAAAGGTAAGTCTGAAATATCTGTTATTGAAGACGAAGTTCAGCGAGACAAGTTCCTTGTAAAGATGTTGTACATTTTAATGGTTAAAAGATTGGAATCATCTTGGTTTTCATTCCAATCCACTGTTGGCAAAATATTAAGTCATCATCAAAATGCTCTTGACAGGATTAAAGCATATGAAGAAAACAAGGAGAATGGAGAATTGAATGATAATATTGATATTAATGTATTTGAAGGAGACGAATTAGAAGATGAAATTGAGGAATTTACTCTTGGCAAAAAACGCAAAATCAAATTATCTGATATTGACGATGCCGGAAATCTTAATTCCTATAAAAAGGATTTAAAAAAAGATATTGATGCTTTAGATAATCTTTTGGTTAATATGCAACGTTTTGCCAGTGAATTGGAAAAGGAAACAATCAAACCAAACAATCATACTAGTGCTGATGATAAATTAGAGGTATTAATTGAAAGGATTGTATCAAAACGAAAATCAGGTGCAAATAATAATAATCAAAAACTTGTAATATTCACAGTTTACAGGGACACTGCTGAATATCTGTTTGAACAACTTAAACTAAGAGGATTTAACAAAATTGCTGTGGTCAGTGGCACTGGATCAAAAACAGATGAATCAGATGTTGAACACAAGAACTTTGAACCAATACTTGAAAGGTTTTCACCATACACTAAATTGTTCAAAGAGAAAGAATGGGCATTTGAACCAAGCACAGAATTTCTTTCTGAAGAAAAACAATACCAAGAATGGATAAATTGGATTTCAACTAATGATGAAAAATCCTATCAACAAATAAAAAATCCTATTAATATTTTAATTGCAACAGATGCATTGAGTGAAGGTCAAAACCTGCAGGATGCAGACTTGGTTGTTAATTATGACATCCATTGGAATCCTGTTAGAATTATTCAAAGAATGGGACGTATTGACCGTTTGGGTTCTCCCAATAGCAAAATATTTGGCATTAACTTCTGGCCATCAAATAACATCAATTCATATTTGAATCTGCAAGGGCGAATTGAACACCGTATGGCTGCAATGAAATTGGCAGGTTCGGAAGTACAATTGGAATTTTCTGATACATTTAAGGAAATGGCTGATGACAAAAACCTTGAAAATAAAATGAAAGCCCGAATGATGGAACAAATGCAAACTTCATGGGATGACATTGAAGTTAGCGACCAAGGTTTGGGCTTTGATGACCTTTCTCTTGAAAAATACAGACAGGATTTGTTGGCAGAATTAAATGAACATCAAAAGAAATATGAGAAAATGCCCAATGGGATTTACACAGGATTTGTTGCAGAAAAGGAAATTTGCAGTGAATCAGGAGTAATTGCCCTTTTGGGATATCCGGCAAAACCTCCTAAAACAATAAACTATAATTACCAAAACTACAACCTCATTTACATTAACAAAGAGGGAGTTCCTGTACTCTTGAATCAAAAAGAAGTGCTTGATGCCTTAACATTTCATAAAGAGAAAGAAAGATTTGTACCCTATAATATAGACAAAGGAGAAGAAAATGAAATTCAAGGGCTTGTAGATACAATCTCTATGTGGATACACTCTCAAGCAGTTGAAGAAGAAAAACAAGCAGATGGAACTGTAGAAAAAAAAATGGGGAAAGAAGCAGCCGATTTGCTTTCAAAATTGCGTAAAGGAGATAAAGGTGCAATAAAACGTGTTAAACAAAATATAAAAACCAGTGAAAAATATCAACTCGATAATTTTGATTTGATTACTTGGTTTTTAATAACGGAATAGATTATGAAACTAACATTATTCAAAGAGATAGATTTCCTCAATGCCGTAAAAGCATTATTCACAGAACTTAAAGTTCCAATGAACTACGTGACAGATGAACCAACAACAGCAAGAAAGATACTGAAAGACACCTACAAAGACAATAGTACTTTTGCCTTAGTTGATGATGTTTATTTTGTTGGGATGGTTGATGATGCTGCTTTTGAAGGAAACCAAAGTATTTCTACAGACAAAATAAAATCGGATTACGATGGTGTTTTGATTTTTGGAATTACTTTACATCAACGAGAAAATAATCTACTTCCTACACGTTCGCAACTGGCTGAAATATCCCGTGCCTTTAATCGAGAGTTTTATTATACACCAGTGGTTTTGGTTTTTAAGTATCAGGATAATGTTTCTGAATATCTGGCATTTGCCAATACCGAAAGATTAAAATACAAACAGGAATGGCGTGAGGGTGAAAAAGCAGGAAAGGTTTCTTTACTTCGTGATATTAATATTAAGAAGCCACACAGAGGGCATGAAGATATTATCACCCAATTAAGAATACCTACTTCAGGCACAAAACAAGTTGATTCATTTGCAAAACTTTATAACTACTGGCAGGAAGTTTTTAGTGTTAGCATACTAAATAAGAAGTTTTATAAGGAGTTACAAAACTGGTATTTCTGGGCTATTCAAGAAGTCAGTTTCCCAAATCAACCTAATATACTTGATGAAAATATTGATGGGGACGAAACTAAATTAAAGGAAGCCATAAAAGAACATAAAGGAAAAAACGTAATTCGCCTACTTACACGTATCCTTTTTATTTGGTTTATAAAAGAGAAGAAACTGATACCGGAAGAGATATTTGATGAAGAAACTATTGCTGACAAACTTATAAATGACTTCACTCCTCAAAAGCCACATGGTCTTTTTTCAACTGGTAGTACTATAACAAAAAACAGTAAATATTACCGTGCCATTTTGCAAAACCTATTTTTTGCAACTCTTAATCAGGAAATGGGTAAAAGAACTTTCCGAAATAACAAACAACATCAGAATGTAACCAATTTGATGCGTTATAAATCTTATTTCAAAAACCCTGATTATTTTGTGCAACTCATGGAAGATATTGTACCATTTATGAATGGTGGCCTTTTTGAATGTCTTGATAAACCACATCCTGACAAAAAAGGTAAACTTGGTGGTGACATAATTATTTATACCGATGGATTTTCCGATAGAGCAGACAACCCAGTTGTTGTTCCCGATTATCTGTTTTTTGATGTGGATGAAGATGTTGATTTGAGTGATGATTTTGGTAGCAAATCCAAAGTTTATAAAAATGCTAAAACAAGAGGTCTACTTGAAATACTTAAATCATACAAATTCACTATTACCGAAAATACTCCAATTGAAGAAGATGTAGCACTAGATCCTGAATTGTTGGGTAAAGTTTTTGAGAACTTACTCGCAAGTTACAACCCCGAAACTAAAACAACTGCACGTAAACAAACAGGCTCTTTCTATACTCCCCGTGAAATTGTAAACTACATGGTGGACGAGAGTTTGATTGCTTATTTAAAAAGTGCAATTACAGATTGGAATTTAACTGAAGAAGAACTCGATAAAAATTTACACCAGCTATTCTCATTTGATGAGATAAATCCGTTTGAAAAAGAACCCGATATACAAAAGCAAATTATTAAAGCATTAGACAGAGCAAAAATTCTTGATCCTGCTGCCGGCTCTGGTGCATTCCCAATGGGAGTATTGCAAAAAATGGTGCATGTACTGCACAAAGTTGACCCGCAAAGTACGGAATGGAAACAAAGACAGATTGATAAAGTAAACAATGCCATTGTAAGTCTTGAAGAAATTGATGATGAAAAATTTAGGGAGCAAAGCATAAAAGAACTAAAAGTTCAGATAAATGATATTGTGGATGCTTTTGAAAACAACGAACTTGATTATGGACGTAAACTATTTCTAATTGAAAACTGTATCTACGGTGTCGATATACAATCTATTGCCACGCAAATATCTAAACTCCGCTTCTTCATCTCTTTAATTGTTGATCAGAAAATTGACAAAAGCAAACCTAACTTTGGAATACGACCACTGCCAAACCTTGAAACCAAATTTGTGGCTGCCAATACATTAATTGGAATAGACAAGCCCGATGCCCAATTAAGCATGTTTGGTAATACCGAGGTGAAAAAACTAGAGACCCAACTAAAAAAAGTACGGCATAAAATATTCAGTTCAAAATCTCCCAAGCGAAAACGCGAACTTCGTGAAGATGACAAAAATTTGCGTGAAAAAATTGCAGAACTATTAGAAGATGGCGGAATGGAAAACAAAACCGCAAGCCAACTGGCAAGTTGGGATCCTTACGACCAAAATGCTTCTTCAACTTTTTTTGACCCCGAATGGATGTTTGATATAAAACAGGGTTTTGATGTGGTGATTGGGAATCCTCCGTATATTGGTGAGAAGGGCAATGAGGTTGTCTTTCACAAAATAAATAAAAGCGAATTATATAGGAGATTTTATACGCGTTGGATGGATTATTTTTATTATTTCTTCCACAAGGGGATAGATTTATTGACTAATGAAGGTATATTATCATACATCACAACGAATTATTTTTTCACTTCAACAGGAGGTGTTAATCTTAGAAAAGACCTTAAACATCGTACAACTATTAATAGTATTGTAAATTTTAATGAATTGAAGATATTTGAAACTGCTAGAGGTCAACACAATTCAATAACAATATTATCAAAAGGAAAAAAATCGCTAAAGTCAAATGTAATTGTTTGTAATAATTCTTCAACTATAAATGAGAGAATGCTTATTGATGTTTTATCAGGCAATGATCCTAAAACTGCTTATTATGATTTAGAGACTGATAATCTTTTTGATGGTAATGATTACCAATTAAGGACTAGTGGGGTCAATACTAAGTCAAACGACAAATTAACAGATATTTTATCAGGTATAAGTAAAAATAGCAACCTTAGGTTAAGTAATATCACAAAAATATGTATGGGCGTGGTAACATTATCTGATAAATTTACAAATAAACATGAATCTGTTTATCCAACAATACATGCACAAAAAGGTGATGGAATATATGTTTTAAATAATATTGAATTGGAGTCCTTAGATTTAAGTATCAATACATTATCTACCGTTATTAAGCCTTTTTATAAAAATTCTGATATTTATAGATATGGGACAAAAGAAACAAATGATTTGTGGTTGATTTATCTTAAAGATGAAGGCTATCCTATTAAGTTAGAATCTAATTTATTAAAGCATTTTGAAAGATTTGGTCCATTGATTAAGGGTTTAAAAGAAAACTTTCTGAAAAATGAAATAGCAGCCTCAGTTGTGAAAAAATGGTTTAAAAATGGAAACTATTTTGTTTTATTTACACCTAAAAAGGAAAAATATTTCACAATGGATAAGATTGTATTTCCTTATCGTAGCAAACGAAATACATTCGCATTTAGTTCAAACCCTTTTTTTGGGTCTAAGGATATTGGTTATATAATGCTAAAAAATAATAATTATGCTCTGAAATTTTTATTGGCCATTCTTAATTCAAACCTTATGTATTTCTGGTTATATAATAGAGGAAAGCGTAAAGGAGAGACACTAGAACTTTATGCCAAACCAATAGGTGACATTCCAATCTCATATGTGCCAATGCATTATCAACTAAATTTTGTTTTGTTAGTCTTAATTCAAGAATATTTGATGCATATGAGCAATAGTCTGTCAGAAATTATTGACCAAATAAATAATAGTATGGTTTATGAGAGCTATTTCCCTGAGCATATGAAGGAGCGAGAAATAGATGTTCTACAATTTGTAGACCAGGATATTAAACAGGTTATGCGTGGCAGGGAATTTGAAAAACTAAATGACACTGAAAAAGAAGAGGTAATAGAGCAACTCCACCTTAAATGGACAGACCCCAATAATGAAGTAGTAAAACACATGAGTATGTTTAAGGAGAAAAGCCCGGATATTTTGAAACCAATACTGGAAAGTTAATGAGTTTACCTAAAGAACATAGAACAGGAACGCACGATAAACTGCAAGCGGTAAGTAAAGACAATATTGCAAAATGGTTGTTGGACTATGGTTATTATCCTGAGCAATATGTATTGCCACCTTGTTTTAATGTAAGTGGTTTGGTACTAAATGAGGAACGATTCAAAGCACACAATAAAGTTAAGCCTAAAGAACTCTGTAAGATTAGTTTTCCGAAAACAGATTTAACAGAGCGAGAGTTTGCTATTCTTCATCCGCATCATTATCACGATATTGTTTGGGAACTTCATCAAAATTGGGAGGATATTTTGTCTCATCTTTTTAATAATGAGAATAAAATTTACAGTTACTCTTTCCCTATTCCGCCAAACAATGATGAAGGTGGCCGCAAACCACTTCGTTCAGGCAGGATGATTTATGAGTTTCTTGAATTGGCAGAAAAAGATTTGGTTGCAGAAGCACATCGTTTTGGATACATCTTAAAACTTGATATTACCAACTTCTATCCTTCCATTTATACCCATACGCTCTGTTGGGCCTGGGAAGGCAGAGATCACTCGGATGGAAGAAAAATCTGTGGCAGCAATACAAGTGAATCACTTTTAGGTAATCGACTTGATAAGTTGTTTCAATACGCTAATGATAAAAGGACTGTTGGTTTGCCAATAGGTTCGGCTTTAAGCGATCTCATTGCAGAACTAATTCTTAGCGAACGTGATATAAATGTTTCCATGCAATTGGATGCAGATGAAGAAATAAAAGGAAATTATTTGGCCACACGTTTTAAAGATGATTACCGGATTTTATGTAGTACAGAAACAGTTGCTAAAAAAATTGTAAGGATTCTAATTGATAAATTGAAAGAGTTCAATTTTGTGGTTCATGAAGGAAAAACAAAGATTACAAAACTTCCAGATGGTTTGTACCGTCCTCATGCTGTAAAATATGAGCCTTATTCATTTCGAAATCCTAAGAACTTAACACTGGAAGGAAAAATCCACTTCAAATCTTTTGAAAATGTACTCCTTAAAACATTAGAAATACATCGTGAGTATCTGGGCACCAGTATAATTGAGAAATTATTAAGTGAACTAATCAAGAATAAGCGAACAAAAGACGATGAGGGCAATTATGTAGTAAATGATATTTCTGACAGGCTTCTTTTAGATTTTGGTCAACAAAATGAAGGTAATAATAAGTCGCGAAAAACTAAAATTAAAAAAACTGTGAGTCTGCTATTTATGCTTAAAAACGAATCGCCAAAATCAATGGGTAAAGTACTGTCCATTTTTGAGCATATTTTACTTTTTGCTAATGAAGAATGGTTCAGAGACTATTTTATCGATCAGATAATTTCACAAATAAAAAAGTCAATAATTAATGAAACGGCTTTTGAATTAGCATGGTTACTATATTTTAATTGCAAGCACGAATTAAATATTGATTTGAAAAGGATTTATAAAGACTTAAGAACGGAAGGGAAAACGAAGAAAGATATGAGTAATTGTCAAGTACTAAGAAATCCATTTATTGCAACCTTAAGAGGAAAGCGGGTTGGTAAAGGGAATATTGAAAACCCATTTGAAGAGGATTTTGAAGATATCACACTTTTTACACCACCATCTGATATGGGTGATACATATTTAATAGAATATCTTGATATATTTGATAGAGATAAAGATGAGGAATAACTTAAGTTCGAATAGATGATACAATTGATATTGGAAGAATAAAGAATTAATAAAATGGCAAAAAGAAAAAGGAAAATAAAGATAATGCTTGGTTCTACCGTTTATGGTTTTGAGGATCAGTTGTCGCAGATTATTGCTCAGTTAAAATTATTGGGTTACGAAGTGTTAAACTCTCATAGCGGTAGCATAAAAGTAAACCCAAAACTGTCTAATCTCAATAATTGCCTGAATGCTGTGGAAGAATGTGATTTGTTTTTGGGTATTATTCGCCCCTTTTATGGAACAGGAAACATAGGCGAAAGCAATATAACTTTTGAGGAGATAAAAAAGGCCATTGAATTAAAAAAGCCATATTGGTTTTTAGTACATCGCGATGTTGTTTTTGCCCGTTTGCTTTTCAGTAAATTAAAATTAAAAAGCGGTGATAAAGTCGAAGTAGATAAAAACCGTTTTTTTGATCCAAGAACAATTGATATTTATGAATATGTGATTGAAAACCACATTCCGGTTACATTACGCAATGGAAATTGGGCACAGGAATTTTATCGTTTAGATGAAATGATGACCTACATAAACACTCAATTTTCTGATAAAGATTTTGTGGAGAGTATATTAAATGAAAAACCTGATAACAATGGATAATAGTTTTATTATAGACAATTTACTCCAACAACAGGAAAGTGTTCGTTTGGAGTTTAAAGCAAAGCCTGAAAAGGCTACAATAGCCAAGGTTATTACATCATTTATTAATACACAAGGTGGCGATTTAATAATTGGAATTAACGATGACAAATCTGTTGTAGGAGTTGAAAATGCAGAAAAAGTTCAGCAAAGCATCAAGAAACTTTTAATTGAGAGTATAACTCCCAATGCACCTATTTCAATTCAGATAATCCGCTATAAACGAAAAGATGTTATCCTGATAAGTGTTTGGGAAGGAGCAAAAAAACCCTATCAGTTTAGAGGAAAAATTTTCACAAGAGAAAATGATGCAACTAAGGTTTCAAATCAGGAAATACTAAATTATTTAATAAAAGAACGAAAAGAAGCCGATTTCCACTGGGAACGCAGAACGGTATTAGGTGCTGATATTAAAGATTTGGATATAGAAGAAATTAATAAAACCATTAATGAATACAAATCTTATAAAAAAGACAGTGGTTTTGAGAATGCAGAAGATTTTCTCATTCAAATGGGTCTTATAAAAAATGGTACTCTCACAAACGCTTGTATCGTTTTATTTGCTAAAAACCCAAGCCTCTACATTCCTCAATCACGTATTAGGTTAACTGTGTATCCTTCAAACAAAACAGAAGATAAATTCATTAATGATAGAATTTTTGAAGGTAATTTATTTATAAACATTACTGCTATTTTGAATTTTATAGATATTACATTTGGCAGAAGCATTGTTGTTGAAGGTGTATTACGCAAAGAAAAATATAACTATCCACTGTTAGCAATTCGTGAAGGATTGTTAAATGCAATGGTACATCGTGATTATAATTCAGTAAATGGTTTTTTACAGGTTTCTATTTTTAATAATAGAACTGAAATATCAAACTATGGTGGTTTACCGGAAGGAATAACAATTAGAGATTTAAAAAAAGAACACAACTCAATACTTCGAAATACAGATATAGCACAAATGTGTTTTATTCGTAAGTATATTGAAATGCTTGGTAGTGGAACTCTTCGTATGATTGATGATTGTAAACGTAATGGTTTTAAATCTCCTTCATGGACTGATAAAGATGATATTACTACAGTAACATTCCCTGAACTTGCAATAAGTAGTAAGAACGATATTAGTGAAGGTGTAAGTGAAGGTGTAAATGAAGGTGTAAAATCAATAGTTGTTGAAGGTGAAAGTGAAGGTGTAAATGAAGAGTTAAATATACTTTTTCAAGCAGTTGTAAACAATCCTGGACTTAAGGCTCCTGCAATTGCTAAAATTATAGATAAGAGTTTATCTTCAACAGAACGATATATTAGAAAATTAAAAAAAGTTGGACTAATTGAGTATAATGGGGTATCAAAGAAAGGTGGATATTTTAAAACTGACTTTAATTAGAATGTCCAGCCCTTCGCAACCATACACATTGCCAAGTCGCTCGAAAAGCCAACCGCACGACCAAAACTTGTCAAAGAGTATGGCTGCCCCAACGCACGAGAAGAAAATGTTGCAGCAAAATTGAAAGAAGAATGCTTGAAAATATAAACGGCCAGTTGGTAACAAAGGCTATAAAAAATAGGCGGTTTAGTAGTAGTATCAAGGCTTGTAGCTCGTTTTAACTTTATCGTAAGTTGAAATATTGTGCTTCGAAATCGCCTACATTTTCATAGCCAAAACGTTGGGCAAAATTGCTAGTGAGAGCAGCGGTCCGCTCTTTGGGATTTGCATTTTTCGTTGTTTCATAAAATGGAAATCTGCAAAGGCTTCTTTTGGATAGGCAAAAAGCAAAATC
>Ga0307991_1002580_pt1 | contig 12204 bp, 7 predicted proteins | sample EllFjometagen131_FD_203146 | JGI IMG/M metagenome (GOLD analysis project Ga0307991, IMG submission 203146) | Marine microbial communities from Ellis Fjord, Antarctic Ocean - #131 | ecosystem: Environmental > Aquatic > Marine > Unclassified | place: Southern Ocean | collected 2014-10-08 | reverse complement strand
ATGAAAATCTAGAAACAAAAAATAACAAAATAATCCCTCAAGTAATTGATGAAGAAATGAAAACTTCATATCTAGATTATGCAATGTCTGTGATAATTGGAAGAGCACTTCCTAATGCAAAAGATGGGTTAAAACCAGTTCACAGAAGAATTCTTTTTTCAATGAATGATCTTGGTTTACAGTACAATAAGCAATTTAGAAAATCTGCAAGAATTGTTGGTGACTGCCTTGGTAAATATCACCCTCACGGAGATCAATCAGTATATGATGCCCTGGTTAGAATGGCACAAGATTTCTCACTTAGATACCCTTTAGTTAATGGACAGGGAAACTTCGGAAGTATAGATGGAGATAGCCCTGCAGCAATGAGATATACTGAAGCAAAGATGATGAAGATTACAGAAGAATTACTTCAAGATATTAATAAAGAAACAGTTTCTTTTGTAGAAAATTTTGATGGATCATTAAAAGAACCAGAAGTTCTTCCAGCAAGATTACCCAACCTATTAGTTAACGGTTCTTCAGGAATTGCTGTGGGAATGGCAACAAATATACCCCCACATAATGTCAAAGAAGTTTGTTCTGCAATAATTGCAAAAATTGATAATCCTGAGATGACTGTAGCTGAAGCAATAGAATATATTCCTGGTCCAGATTTCCCAACAGGCGGAATAATACTTGGCAGAACAGGAATACAAACAGCTTATGCAAAAGGAAAAGGAATAATAAAAATTAAAGGGAAATGCCATCCAGAAACAGTAAGAAATAGAAATGCGATTATAATAACAGAATTGCCCTACATGGTCAACAAAGCTCTAATGATAACACAAATTGCAAATGCTGTAAAAGATAAAGTTATTGAAGGCATCGCAGACATAAGAGATGAAACTGATAGAACAGGTATCAGAGTGGTCATTGAATTAAAACGAGATGCATCATACGAAGTTGTTGAAGCACAAATAATGAAACATTCAAGATTACAAGTTAGCTTTGGAATTAATCTTCTCGCAATCCTAGATAAAAAACCTGTAACTTTGACACTACTAGACGCATTAGACGTCTTCATTAATCATAGAAAAGAAGTAATAGTAAATAGAACTAAATTTGATTTACGAAAAGCAGAAGACAAATCACATTTACTAGAAGGACTAGTAATTGCATTAAATAATCTTGATGCAGTTGTTAAATTAATTAAATCTTCCAATTCTGCAAAAGATGCAAGAGAAGGACTAATAAAAGAATTTGATTTAAGCGAAAAACAATCTCAAGCTATACTTGATCTAAAACTACAAAAACTAACTGGCTTAGAACAAGACAAAATAAAAACTGATCTAAGAGATACTCTAACCTTAATAGAAGAATTGAAAAAGATATTAGCTGATGACAATGAAATTAGAAAAATAATTAAAGATGAATCCACAGAAATAATTGAAAAATTCGGAGACGAAAGAAGAACAGAAATATCAGATCAAGAGGAAGATGTTGACATTGAAGACATGATTGAAGAAGAAGATCAGGTAATCATGATAACAAATTCCGGTTATATTAAAAGAATGCCAATAGAAAGCTACAAAATCCAAAATAGAGGAGGAAAGGGAGTTATTGGTATGCAAACGAAAGAAGAAGATTTTATCGAGGACATCTTTATTGCAAATACAAAGTCATACTTACTCTGTTTTACAAACAAAGGAAAAGTTCATTGGTTAAAAGTCTATAAAATACCTGAAGCTTCACGACAAAGTAAAGGAAAAGCAATAATTAATTTACTAAACTTAGAACAAGAAGATTCTATTAGTGCAGTCATTCCAATAAAAGATTTTAGTAAATCAGAATATCTTGCAATGGTTACAGAGAAAGGAGTAATCAAAAAAACAGAACTAAAACTTTATAGTCGACCAAGAAATGGTGGAATTATTGCAATCAACCTTGATGAAGGAGATGAATTAGTTAAAGTTCTGAAAACAAAAGGCACAGAAAATATAATGATTGCAACAAGAAATGGTCAAGCAGTAAGATTTAATGAAAAAGATGCTCGATCAATAGGAAGAGGTGCTAGAGGAGTAAGAGCAATAACTCTTGTTAATGACAAAGTTATAGGTGCAGTTGTTGCAAAAGATGACGCTACAATTCTAACAATAACAGAGAATGGTTATGGAAAAAGAACAAGCATTCCTGAATACCGTCTTATAAGACGAGGCGGAAAAGGAGTTAGAAACATTATTTGTAGTCCAAGAAATGGAAAAGTTGTAGAGATAAGACAAGTTTATGATCAAAATGAAATAATCATTATGAGCAAACAAGGGCAAGTAATAAGAACTCAAGCTTCCCAAATTTCTGTTATAGGAAGAAACACTCAGGGTCTAAGAATTATGAAACTTAAACCGGGAGACAAAGTAACAAGTATTGCAAAAATTGTTAATGGTGACTAATTCTTTTTTTGCTCCAATAGTGTAGTCCGGCCAATCATCTCGGCCTCTCGCGCCGAGGACACGGGTTCGAATCCCGTTTGGAGCATTAAAGGTATTCTTAAGAATACCTTAGTAAACTCCAAAAGTGATTCAAAGACACTCAATAAACTTCGTTTATTGGATGCCTCGCAAACAAGTTTGCTACGGATCCCGTTTGGAACATGTTTAAAGTGTTTCGAAGAAATACCCTAATTATTCTAACTAGATTTGAACGAAGCTCCTGTGACGCAGAAAATTTAATTTTCAAGCAAGAAGCCCGTTTGAAGCATTATTTTCTAAAAAATAACCCTAGGGCAATCTCCTAAATCTGGTATTAGCCAAACCCCACTCAAAAAATAATATCAATAGCGCAATCAAAAGAAGTATTGAATTTAAATCTTTATGAATATAAGTTTTTTGAGGATTACGTAATATATCCCCAAATGCCTCAGAAAATACCTCTACAGTCTCACAATTATAAAAATTTCCATCAGTAGAATTAGCAATATATTTTAATTGTTCTGAATCATAAATTGCAGTAACATTATAATATTCTGGAAGATACCCAATACTACCATTCGAAGATCCAATTCCAATTGTATTTATTATAACTTGGTTATTATTGGCATATTTAAGTGCAGTATCCAAAGACTTCTTGTTAAAAGTATCAACAGTATTACTACCATCACTCAATAGAACAAGAATTCTCCCTCGCTCAGACAGAATTAAAAGATTAGTTGAACTAATAATTGCACCTGCTAAATCTGTTCCACCTAATACAATCGGCTCAATATTACTAATAGTATTCTTAATTAAGTTCTTATTATTTGTCGGAAGCTGATCAATAAACGAGCTACCTGCAAAAGTCACAACGCCTATTGTTGAATCTCCTCTAATACTTGTAACAAAAAGATTAGCTTGTTCCTTAGCTACACCCAATCTACTTGGCTCAAAATCTTTTGCAAGCATTGAAGCACTTGCATCAATAGCTAAGACAAAATCTGCATCGTGGCTAAAATTCTTATACCATACAACAGGAGCACTTATTGCAAGAATAACAGAGAATAAAACAAATAACCTCATTATTAACATACTCCAATTCTTTGTCATAACTTTATCTGGGCCAACACCAGTTAATCTTTCAATTGTTCGAAAATTTGAAAATCGTATAGCTTTAAATCTTGCATTTTTTAAAAAAGTAAAATGGCTTATAATTAGTATAGGTATACTTAACAAATACCACAAAAATACAGGATTTTCAAAAATTATTTTTATCATATTAATAACACTCATCAGAAACTTAAGAATTTACAACAATTCTCTTTCTGAAAAACTTAACTAATTTTGAAAAAGCATCTTCTGTTGTTTCCAACCTTAACATATCACACTTTATTGCCTTAAACAATCTTGAAATATTTCTTTCCTCATCAAGTATTGTTTGATGATATAACTTTCCATATTTTGAGGAATCAACAAAAATTCTTTTATTAGATGAAGGATTTTGTACAACAACTTGCCCTCTAGGTGGAAGATATCTATCACGATGATCTTTAACCATTATTCCAATAATATCATATTTCTCATTCAAAATTTCAATATACTTAGCCCATCCTTTTTTAAGCCCTATAAAATCAGTAATAATTATTATAACAAGTTTACTTTCTTTTAAATTTAAAAGAACTTTCATCATTTTATTAAAGTTAAACTTACCTCCGTAATTTTCAGGATTTGTCAATAAAGACTTCATTCGATGTTCAACAGCAAGACCAATATTAGGGTCAAGTTTAGTCACTATAGTATTATTGAACATAATTAATCCTGCAGCATTACCTGTGTTTAGTATTGGTCTTGACATAGCCATAACTAATTCAGCTGCATATTCCACTTTCATTTTACCATCTTGCCTAGAACTAAAAAGCATATTATCACTTACATCAAGAACAAACAAAGCGTTTACACTCCTATCTTGTTCAAATTGCCTAACCAAAAGATTATTTGACCTTAGACTTGCTCTCCAATCAATATTATTTGCATCATCCCCATAAACATAATTTCTATATTCGGAAAATTCCATTCCCCTACCTTTATATCTTGCAACCCATTTACCCTCAAATATCTCTGATAAAAGATTCTGCCTTGTACTAAGTTCAATTGGCTGCATCTTATTATTAAAATCCAAATTAAGTGTTTTTACCTTCATTATAATTAACCAACATAACTATTAAATTACAGGAACCCTCTTTAATATTTCATCTATTATTTTTTCTGTGTTTATTTCTTCAGCTTGACCTTCATAATTTAACAAAATTCTATGCCTTAACACATTATGTGCAACTTGTTTTACATCATCAGGTGTAACATAAGTTCTACCATCCATAACAGCACGAGCTTTTGATGCAATAAACAAAGCAATGCTACTTCTTGGACTGCCACCAAACGCAATATATTTACCAAGTTCTAGATTAAAATTCTCAGGATTTCTAGTTGCATCAACAATTGAAATAATATACTGTTCTATCTTTTTATCAAGATAAATTTTCTTTACAACATTCTGCATTCTTCCAATCTCAGATTGGTTAAGTAAAGGAACTAATTGAAACTCTGAAAAATCATGAGTAGTCATATTTTTATGTAAAATTTCCAACTCCTCTTCTGAAGAAGGATATGACATTTTTATCTTAAAAATAAACCTATCAATTTGAGCTTCAGGCAACACATAAGTTCCAAGGTTCTCAATAGGGTTTTGAGTTGCCATTACAAAAAAAGGTTTTGGCAATTTAAAAGTTTCTTTACCAATTGTCACCTGCTTCTCCTGCATAGACTCTAGAAGTGCAGATTGAACTTTAGGGGGGGCTCTGTTAATCTCGTCTGCAAGAACAAAATTTGCAAAAACTGGGCCCTTTACGCTATAAAAACCCTTACCCTCTTCATACATAGTTATTCCAACAATATCTGTAGGGAGAAGATCTGGTGTAAACTGAATTCTTGAAAAAATGCACCCTGTTATAACAGACAATGTTCTTACAAGAAGAGTTTTGGCAATACCAGGAACACCTTCTACCAATACATGCCCATTAGCAAGAAGCGCCTCTAAGAAAGAATTAACAGTCTTTTTTTGCCCAACAACAATTTTACTAATTTCTTTTTTAACTGCATCAAGCTTAGTTTTTATCTCTATAACCTCTTTTGATAATTCAGGATCAATTTTAATTTCTTTTGTAAACTTATCTAGTTCTTTTATTTTTTTATTATCCATTTCCATTTATACCAACTCAACTTTATTTTTTATAAATATTTTATAAATCTAAAAATTAATCATAAAATCTAAATCACTTTTTTATTTTTCTTATAATCATTTATTAAATTATAAGCAGTCATTAAATCATCATAAAACAATTTTTTCTCTTTTTTTGTTAAAAGCTTATATAACCCAAGCGTGCTTTTATAATCTATACTTAACTGCCTCATATCTTTAATATTAATATCTTTATGCATCTTACCAATAAAATTAGTTATCTTTAGATGAAACGATAAAGCATTATCTGCAACAGCTTTTTTATTACTTACTGATGCACCAATAATAACTTTCTTTAACTTTTCTGAAGTATTATCCATGTATTTTTCAGCATCAATAAGAAGTTTTTCATGAACTTTAACATCTTTATCTGAAAAAACTGCTTCTTTATTATCCAAATACTCATCTAGCTTATCCTCATAAAACTCTGCCTCAACAAAATCTTTCACAATAGGATTAACTTCTTTATGAGTACTTATATTATTCTTTTTAGATTGAAAACTAACATCTGCAGACCAATCAATATCTCTTAGATCTGATTCAGACAAATTACTATTTGCCAAATGAGGAATGCTGATTTTTTCTTCTGGAATAATAATTGAATTCTTAATAGGTTCCTTTTTTGATTCATCTATGTTCTCTTTAAGTTTAACAAGTTCTTTATGAGTTTGATTATTAGAAATATTCTTGGTGGAATCAATCTTAACATCATTAACATCATTAACATCATTAACATCATTAACATCATTAACATCATTAACATCATTAACATCATTAACATCATTAACATCATTAACATCATTAACATCATTAACATCATTATCCGGACCATATCTATTAAAAAGATCTTCTGGAGAAACCATTTTATCTTCTTTGACAAGTTCTGTTTGAATTTTAGTTGGAATAATATCCTTAACATTAGAAATCTTTTTCTTACTAGATAACTTCTTCTTATTATAAGTAATGGGCTGCCCTATGACTTTATCTATATTATCAATTAATTTTTCTCTAACTGAAACATATGTCTTTTCAATATTAATAGGCTCATCAATTTTGATGTTCTTTTTCTTAATAAAAAGACTCTTAACAAAAGATGTTTTTAATGCGTGTTTAAGCCCGTTTTCAAATAATGAAAGCTGTTCTTTCTCTTTAATTAAAGCTTCAACTAATTCCTTAAAATTATTAATTACCGAATGAAAATCAGGATGCTCAACTTCTACACCAGAATATACTTCTTTATTTATACCTATTAAGAACCCTATTGATTTATTTTTTGTTTCTTCAGTAATATTTCCTTTATCTATATGAGAAATTAAATCCGCAAATGATAATTCATAATCAATTTCGAAATAGCTCTTAAAAAATAGTTTAATTAATGAATAAACCTCCTTCTCAAGAATGATTTTCTTCGATAATAGATAACCACATTTCTTAATAACAACCTTCTTAAGTTCTCTAATTAATAACTCTCCCTCTTTTTTTTTCATTTTACTAACCTTTTACTTATTAAATTATATTATGACAATTTAAAAAGCTTTCTCACCTAATATATAACTATTTTATTTACTTTCATCATTTAATGATTTATGCTCATCCTCAATATTTGCAAATTCAGCTGGTTTCTTTTTTAACATCCATTTTCTTAAGAATACAAGACCCAAAACTATGACCAAAATAATTATTCCTAATACCAATAGGATCGTTCTATTATTAAATAAATCTTTTAAAAAATCCCTACCAAAAACCAGACTAACACTTCCAGGCTCTTCTTTTATTGATTGTTTATTGTACTCTTCAATCATATGTTTACAACCATTTATTGCAATATCTAAAAGTTTTGAAGTTTCATCTTTATCTCCTTCTGCTAAACTATCTTCTGCCTGTCTTAATAATTCCACTAGCTCTTGGCATTCACCATTATTATCGAGTAGGTCCCTTGCAAAAGAAAGTTTTGTTTCAAGAGTTTCACCTTCATTTTTCTCCTCTAATGAATTAATTATTATGAGTGCACTATCCATAAATGAAGGGTCAGAAACATTTGCGTGTATTTCTAATTCATAACTTCCAGGATCCCTATAATTAATCAATGTTAAGTTAACAAATTCACTTTCTCCTACATAAATAAAATCAACAAAAGTGGAGCTTAATGAATACTCAACATCTCCTTCTTCAGTTTTAATACCCAATGAAACCCCATTCAACGGCCCAGTCCAATTATTCTTTAATTCAATTGGAATAATAATTGTTTGATTCTGATACATAACAACGCTTTTCGCACTAATAATCTCCAGAGGGAAAGGATCATTATCCCCCTCCAAAGGAAGACTAACTGGGTGCCTAGTTGTTCCTCCAGCAGGCTCGGTAGGACCTTGATATTTAGCAGTAACATTAACGAACACTTCATTACTATTGACGACACCACCGAAAACATCTTCTGCAGTGAAAACCATAGAACAATAGCCTTCAGTTAAACCTTTTAGATCAAGAGTATCACCTGTAATAGTAATATTTAGATAAGCATTACAACCAGAGGTATACTCATAAGTTAGATTTGAAGTTTCATCATCACCTAGCAACCAGTCTTCATTAATATCAAAATCAGGATCATAAAATCTTTGTAACCCTGAACTGAAACTTGGAAGTGTAAAATAATCAGGTACCATTATTGAACCATCAACAGAACGGTTTCCAGTAAAATTTGGAAGTGAATTATTTAAAATAGGAAGACGATTAACATTTGTAATATTTAAGTCCCAAGTCCAATTAACTTCATTAAAAGTATCATCTACTACTTGCAATAATACTTCGTAAGAATCACTACTAAAAAAGTTAAAAGTATAATTAAGAGTATGATTACCATCAATTAAACTGGAATCATTTATTAGCTCTCCATTAACAGTCCAATTATAATTTAGTGTTGAATCACTATCTACAGTTGTATGATTAAATATTATCGATACATTTTCGTTTTCTACCATCATTGTTGTTCCGCCTGAAGACTGATTTGTGTTATTCCAAGCATAAATGATTTGATAATTATCACTCTCATTACCATAAGGGTATATGCTCTCTATTTCTGGAGAACTACTTCTCAGATATATTGTAAAATTAGTATCATAGGTATCATTAACACCTAAAGAATCTGTAAGAGTGATTGTTATATTATAAGTTTTATTTGCACAATCTGCAACAAAAGTATCAATAGTTACTTCTCCTGTTAACGAATTTATTGAGAATATATCGGGGATTGTAGGAGTTATGTTAAAACTATAGGTTAAAACTTCTGTTGAACCAATTACATAAAGGTCGTCGTCATCACCAGTTACAACAACACTTGACGAATATGGTATTTGATAAAATATTCCTTCACTAGAAGCATTAGGGAAAACTATTGGCTTAGTCAATTCAGGATTGTTGTTAGTATTATTTATTGAAAAAATAAATGAATCATAAATAACAGCCCCTCTTTGGTCTTGAAGGCTTAAGTTTATTGAATAATTACCAACATCTAATTGATTGGGTATAAAATTAATTATTCCGGTTGCTTGAGTTATATCAAAAGTAAAAGAAGAGTTTCCAAAACCATTAATTAAACTGACTGATTCTATTGAATAATTAACAAAGTCACCTCCGTCATCATCAGTTCCAGTAACATTAAAAGAACAAGCAACATCCTCAGAACAATTAATATTGTCTAAACCATAAACAAAATATGGCACAGTATTATTAAGAACAGTTAATTCTAATACTTTAAATGCTGATAAAGGTGTTCCTGCTTGGAAATTACTGGTCCCATCATCAGTTAGGGTAATATTAAATAAATAAGTATTATCAACTAACGTATCATTAGTACTATGAAAACCAAAGATTCCATCAGTTGAAAGATTAAAATAATCTCCAGAATAATTCATTGTATAGGTTATGTTCTCACCCTCATAAGTAAAATTGTCAACATCACTACCGTTAATTACATACACAAAATTTGTATAAAGATAAGCATTAAGATTTGAAATGTTTTGAGAAGTACTAAAGGTATTATTTTGATGGCTACTATTATCACTAATTACAGGATAATCATTAGTATTATTAAAAACTGCATTTATAGTTGTGGAATCAGTTGAACCAAACTGATCTTCTACATAAACAATAAAATCTCTTTGAACAATATGTGTATTATTGAGTGCAATTATATTAATAGTTGCATTATAATGGCCAACATCATTAATAGTATAATTAATAAAATTTGAAAAGTTATCTGTAAAAACAGATTGATTTGAAGAAAAGCTCAGATTCTCTCCAACACCAACATCAATATCTGTCGCATGAAATTCTAAAATAAAAGGCTGACCTTGCACACCATTTATTTGCTGTGTTATTTGAGTTATATTCGGAGCGTGATTTGTGCTATTAATTGTTAAATTATAAACAAAAGTAGTATTAACAGTATTATTGGTTGAATCTACTGCAGTAATATTTATTGAATAATTACCAAAATCTGCAGGTGCAGCACTACCATCTGATGTATTAAAATATATTTCTTTTGTAGTTTCATTAATTTCAATATAACTTAAACTTCCAGGGCTATCACGATTATTATTAACAACTGAAAGAGTATATGCATCTTCTTCTTCATCAGTAACTGTAAACGCTTCTGTATAATTTGTATCTGTATTTATATCTACAACAGATTCATTAAGCGTAATAATCGGTGCGTCATTTACAGGTATTAAAGTGAAATCTATAAGTTTATTAGGAAGCCCCCCCTCATCATTATCAGTTGCTTGAAACTGTGTATCATTTTGGTATTTTGTTGTTTCACTTCCATCAACTTCAGGATCTAAAATAGCATGATCAACAAGACAAGTTATTGCCCCTGTATAAGATGCAACAGAACAAATATTTAATAGATTAGTTTCATCTTCAAGTGAATAAATAAGTGTATCATTATCTGCATCTGTTGCATTAATTATTAAATCATATTGTATATCTTCATACATAGTAAACGATGAACCAACTTCTCCAACACCATAGTAAATTTTAAGATTAATAGGTGGAGAATTTTGAACTTCTACACTTACTTCATCAGTAACATTATCTGTTGTATTAAATAAAGTAACATTGCAAGTCCAAGTTTCACCCTTTCTAGTAACAGAAGAAGATATGGTTTGAGGGCTAGGAAATTCTCCTACAGTTCCTTCAAGTGTTATGTAAGGAACACTGCCATTCAACCATACAATGGTTACATTTATTGCATCATCATAATCCCAACTACAATTTAAATCATCGTCAGTATAAACAGAACCCATTGCAGGGTCACCACCATTAAAAGATACTAATCCAGTTAATCTTGATAAAGAAAATTCTTCAGGGCCATAACTCACTATTAGGAATGCAAATAATATAAAAAGAGCTACAAAAGATCCTTGTCTTAATAACTCTTCGAGCTTTTTCTTTTTCTCTTTTTTACTCTTTGGGTCTTTATTCATTACTTTCTACTCCGAGATTTATGTCCTTTACTATCTGATTTAAGATTCTTAGTTAATGAAGAAATAACAAAGTCTTTTATGGTAATATTATTCATTGCACAATAAACTTTTATTTTTTTATGCAATTCATCAGGAATTTCTATATTTATATTGACCATGTTTGTTTTATCTCATATATTAATATCTGGTTATTATTTGATTTCCTTGGATAGAACTTTAGTAATATATTCTTTAATTGTAAAATTATCTATTGCACACTTAACTTTCATTTGTTTATGCAATTCATTTGAAATAGCAATATTTACATTTACCATTTTACACCTACTCCCCTTATAACAAATTATTACACTTACCATTTAATAAGTTAACTATGTGGAGCTTTAATCTACTAACTTATCTTACTTAACTTACTTTACTAAGTTAGTTAAATTGATTTATTTAGTTTATTTATATTACTTAGATAACTTATTTATAAAGATTGTGGTAAAAAAGAATATAGCAAAAGCTAGTTTTAGAAAAATACATAGAAAAAATGCTCAATAACAAAAGCTATTGAGATAAAATAAAAAAAAATGAATCATGCATAAAAAAATTAGACTAAAAAAAGATTAAAGCGAACTTATTAGTAACTGCACGCTGAATACCTCGCCGAAGCTTGGTACTTACACGCCAGTCCTATCAAACCCATCTTCTATAGGCGTTCTCATGTCTCTTTTCTAGGTGGGTTTCGTGCTTAGATGCTTTCAGCACTTATCCCTTAAAGCGTAGCTGCTCAGCTTACCTTATCAGATAACTGATACACCAGTGGCTTCGAACCATCGTTCCTCTCGTACTAAATGGTCCTTCCCATCAGACATTAAACATTCCCAGTAGATATTAAACAAACTGCCTCACAGCGTTCTGAACCCAGCTCACGATCCCTTTTAATGGGTGAACACCCCCACCCTTGGATGCTTCTGCACATCCAGGATAGGAA
>Ga0307991_1002578_pt1 | contig 12207 bp, 10 predicted proteins | sample EllFjometagen131_FD_203146 | JGI IMG/M metagenome (GOLD analysis project Ga0307991, IMG submission 203146) | Marine microbial communities from Ellis Fjord, Antarctic Ocean - #131 | ecosystem: Environmental > Aquatic > Marine > Unclassified | place: Southern Ocean | collected 2014-10-08 | reverse complement strand
GGGAAGATCAAAAGAACGGCGTAATGACCGGCCATTGGTTACACTTGCATTAACCGTTGATTCTGATGGATTTCCCAAACAAAGCAGAATTCTTGAAGGCAATGTATCAGAGCCGGGAACATTAGAAAACGTATTAAATGTGATGGCCGGAGTTGACGATGGTTTTGGTATTGAAAAAACGATAGCACTTGACGCCGGTATTGCTTCAGATGAAAATATTAAAATAATCAAAAAGAAGAAATTTAAATATGTCGCCGTATCAAGAAGGCGATCATACCCTGACGATTTTTGGTTCGGTTGTACAGAAAAAGCGCTCAAGCTTTATGACAAAAAGACCGAGTTAAAAGTGAAACTGATTTGTATGATATTGAGATCCAACAAAATGAAGGGAAAGTAACCAAGCTTGAATATAGAAAAAATCCCAAGGGAAAGGCAAAGCAACAAAAGGTTGGGGATTATATTCTGAGAACCAATCATCTGGATCTAACGGAAGAAGAGATATCAAAAATTCATCGATCCCTGACTACGGTTGAAGACAGTTTCCGGGGCATGAAGTCACATTTAGGATTCCGGCCGATTCATCATAAGAGAGATGATACAACAATCGCTCACATTTTCATAACCGTTATTGCGTATCATATTCTTGCCGGGATTTTAAAAAAATTACACCGAAAGGGTATCAACCACAATTGGGATACCATCAGAAACATATTGTCAACGCATGTCAGAGTGACAACCACATTCAAAACGAAAGATGACTCTACAATAAATGTGAGAAACAGTACAACGCCGACAATAAGACAGCAGGAAATTTACGACGCGCTGGAAATAAAGAAAACCCCATTAAAAAAGATAAAAATCAGGATGCCGCTGGTAAAAAACAAAAACTGTAGTGAGGAAAAATAACATCAAAATTGTATAAATTTTCGATATTACTATATATTTAAAAATTTGTTGTCGAACTTGGGTTAAAGGGTCATGGGCATTCGTTTCATTTTTTTCTGCAAAATATCGACTAGTTATGACTCACCACATACCGCCCAAAACCCAAAGCAGTTGTTTGAAATCGATGTTTTGTAAAAGCCGTTCGGTTTTATACGGTCATTCCGGCAAAAATAGTATTCACGGTTTTGCTATGGGAATATTCCATTTTTTCATATATTTCCAGATCGCCGCCCGGCTGACCCCCACCCGCCTGGCCACCTCGGCCTTGTTCCAGTTGCTCGCTTCCAGTGTTTCAACCAGAAATTCCCGTGTCATTTTTTTTCTTGTCGTTCTGGTACTTTCATTGGTGCCATGTAATTTTGTAGAATCCAGCTGATATTCCATTCGTCGGATTTCAACCGGAAGATCAAAAATATCAATATGTTCATTTTCGCACAAAACAAATGCATGCTCAATGGCATTTTCTAATTCACGGATATTGCCCGGCCAGTTGTAATCCATTAATAGTCGCATGGCCTGATGAGTGACACCAATGATCTGCTTGCCGGTTTTATTCTTCTGTAATTTAATAAAATGACTGATCAAGATGGAAATATCTTTTTTTCTTTCCCGCAACGGTGGGATATTTATGGGAAACACCTTGAGACGGTAATACAGATCTTCCCTGAATTGCCCGTTTTCAACAAGACTGTACAAATTTCGGTTGGTGGCCGTAATGACCCGGATATCAATTTTACGTTTTTTTGATTCTCCCACCCGCTCCAGTTCCCGCTCCTGGAGAATACGAAGCAGCTTCACCTGAATAAACGGACTTAACTCTCCGATTTCATCTAAAAACAGCGTGCCCCCTTCGGCCTCTTCGAAACGTCCGATCCGGTCACGAATCGCACCGGTAAATGCGCCTTTCACATGACCAAAGAGTTCGCTTTCCAAAAGGGATTCTGAAAGCGCGCTGCTGTTAACCGTAATTAACGGCATATCCGCGCGGCTGCTGTTTTCATGAACAGCACTGGCAACAAGCTCTTTTCCGGTGCCGCTTTCTCCCTGGATGAGAATGGTGGCATCACTAGAAGCCGCAGCTTTGATGGTGGAAAATACCCGCTGCATGGTGTTGCTTTTTCCAATAATATTATCAAATCGATAAAATTCACCCATCCTCCGATTGGCTTCTTCCACTTCCCGCCGGGCCTTGTGAAGGTCCGTCAAATTGGTCACTGTCTCCACAACGCCTTTAACCCCGCCGGTTTTATCTTTAAGAAGCCGTGCGCTCTTGATTACCGGAACATCCTGCCCATTTTTATGTTTTAAAAAACATTCCTTTCCGTCAAACCGTCCGTGTTCGTAGATTCCGCACTCGATGATGCCCGCCGGACAGGATTTATTGAAACATCGGTTAAAATTAAGCAAGGCGCAGGATTTTCCCACGGCTTCTTCGGCAGAGTAGCCTGTTATCGACGCCATTGCCGGATTCCATGACGTGATTTTTCCCTTTTCATCAAGGGTAAATACACCGTCAGCCATTGACTCCAGAAGCAGAAACTCAAATTCAGAATTAAACCCATCAAAAATATGGGATTGCATGACATATCCTTTGTAATTCGTATTTTTCAGATGTTCAGACTATAATAAAATGAATATAAACATAAAACACAAGAAAACGCAACCGTGGCGCAACCCTTTGGATTGGGTTGCGCTACGATTCACGTGACCTTGTTTCATCACCTGCCCAAAAATATCCTTCAATTTTTTTCGGTTTTAGCTTTTATACAATATTTCAAATAATTATGCATAAAACAAATCGTATGGCGACTTAAAAAAACAATCTAAGAAATGGTTGGCATAGGTCTTGAAATATAAATCATCAGGAATTTGAAAGGCATGACAATTGGATCGCAAATAATTTATTTACGGCAAAAAAGAGACTCCTCTTAACAATAAAAAGGAAAGGTTCAAAAATGATAAAAATTGCAAACTTTATAAATAATTAAACTCAAAATTTAAAATTATTGATTACATTACTGCGACAGCGCGAACGGGGAAACCCAAAAATGGATCATGATTTCAAATACGTTAAATAAGGAGGTGAGAGATTATGAATAGAATGAAAAAAATAATGATTATAGTGATTTCCTTTGGCCTTATCGCTTCTCCGGCAATAGCAGGCTGTATTCTGCCTGACGCTGACTTTTTTTATGGAGTAACAGTTAACGCTCAAGGGGAAACAAGCGTGTCGAATGGCCATAGTGAAGCTGATTTAAAGGGGGAAAAAATTGCTCCGGCACTGTCTGACGATATACTGGCCCCTGATGTTTTCTATGGGTATAGGGATTAGATTTCTAAATGAATAAATGGAATCGTACGATTCAGCAAAAATTTAGCAAACTTCAAGTGAAAGAAGCGATAAAACAAAAAATCGATTTTGAAAGCAAAGCAAACAAATTCAGCATTCAAACAAATTTTAAAAATAAGGAGAACTAAAAATGGCTAATTTACAAAAATTTATGGTTGTTCATCTTGATCCCGGAGTTGACTGTAGTGTTGTTCAGGAAAACTGGCGAAAAATGACCCAGGTTGAGGATGCCAAATGGGAAAGGACCTATTTTAATAATGATCAAGGATTTCGTTATTGCATATGGCTGGCCCAGGATCAAAAACAGTTGAGAAATATTTTTACCTCAATGGATGTGGCCTGGGAATCCATTCTCCCGGTTGTAGAAGCAGTGCCTGATCTATGGGGAGAAAAATGGGAGGAACACCTTGAAGCGGAAAAAACGGCGGATACCCTCGGGATATGAAAGATTCATTTTAATGATATTATTTGAAATCTCGTAAGAACCTTTTCGATTGCAAGGCGGCTGTATTATATATACGCCGCCGTCACCTTGATCGGTATCAAGCCGGACCCTTCGAACGTGTATGGGTTGATGCAGTGATTGTACTGGTCCCGGATAGATGACGATTATATTGGAAAATTCAGGCGGCCAAAGATGCCGGCTTCGTAAAAAGCTTTTCATGGTAACGTGTCACCATGAAAAGCTTTTTACGAGACTATCAAAGATAATTGCGGTTAAGGCAACTTTTAAACCAGGCGTGTTCGATGCATAAATTTGAAAAAACTACAGCCATTCTAATTATGGTGATTTTATTTGCTGTATATCCGCTTTATGCAAAAACAAATAGCAATAGCGAATCTGTCTCCAAAAGTGTCTCGGCGATAAGTGAGAATCAAACAGGGTTAACCCTTGAGCAGTGCATTGATATCGCTCTTAAAAATAACCCTGAAATAGCGGAGAAAAAATCGGACACCGAAACGGCGATGGCGGAAAAGGACATCGCCCAGGGACGATTATGGCCGGAAATAAGTGCGGTGGGCGGATACACGTCTTATCGTGACGACAGACTGATCACGCCAAGAAGACCGGGCGGGTCAGACACGTTAAAGCTCGCAGACGAGATTATCTCCGGAGATATTGTTTTAAACATGCCGTTATACACGGGCGGAAAGCTTAGAAATGAAATTAAAGCAGCTGAACAAATCATCCAATCGGCAAACCATCAACTTTCTCGAAGTCGAAGGGAATTGGTGTTCAATGTGACGAATGTTTTTTATTCGATGCTTGGCCAGCAGGCAGTTATACAGTCACTGGTATTCTCACAAAAAAATATGGAGGAGCACCATAAAGTAGTCAGAGAGCTACTAAATGCTCAAAAAGCGGCCAAGGTTGATTTGCTGCGAACAAGGGTCCGGCTTGCGGATATCGAGCAGCAGTTACTCCGGGAACGCAATGTGTTAAACATTCAATATGCATTCCTTGCCAGCCTGTTAGGATTCGATCAGAAAGACGAATATTTTAAAATAGCGGGTGAATTAACTGAGATTAATTTTTCACCCCGTATTGACCAGCGCATGGCATCCGCTATTAAAAACAGGCGAGATTATCTGTCGCTGGAATCTATAGTCAACGCCCAGGAACAAAAACTTAATGTCGCCAAGGGTGGCCGATTGCCGGATGTTTTTCTTCGGGCATCTTACGGGAACCAATGGGATGCGGATTCGAGCCAGAACAATGAAGTCGGCTTGGTGGGTATTTCGATAGAGCTGCCCCTTTTTGAAGGGGGGCAAATTGATGCCAGAATACGCCAGGAACGCAGTCGCTTAAATTCGCAAAAAGAAGCCTTGAGAAGATTGCGACTTCAAATTCGGCTTGAACTGGAAACCGCAGCCTTAAACATTGAATCGACGCGTGCAAGAATTAATGTAACACAAAAAACGATTGAGCAGGCGAAAGAATCCTTACGAATCGAACGCGAAAAATATAACCATGGAAAGGGCGCCATTGTAGAAGTTTTAGATGCCCAATCAGCCATGCTGGAATCACAAAAAAATTACTATCGCGCCCTGGCGGAATATAACACAGCGTTGGCCCAGTTCCGTTTGGCAGAAGGAGAGCAACAATGAAAAAAACAATACGGTTGTTGATAGTGGCAATCCTTGGCATGACTGTCATCGGTATGCTCGGTTGCGGCGCTGACAAGGATAATCAGGCACAGAAAAAATCTAAAAAGGCTCAGTACGTTCAAGCTGTCGAGGTTAAGAAAGAACGTATCGTTGAGTTCCTGGAGACGACCGGCGATGTTGTTGCTGTGAACACAGTGACGATGCAGGCGATGATTGAAGGCCCCATCGCTTTTTGCCCATGGCGCGAGGGTGATCTCATTGAAGAAGTCGGGCAAAAATTGATTGAGATAGATCGGCCTTTATATCGTCAGGAACTCCTGGCAGCCAAAGCAGCGCTGACTGTGGCGACAGCCAAGCTGGACGATCTTAAGGCCGGCGCACGCCCTGAGGAGATATCGCAGGCAAAGGAATCTGTTCGGCAGTTAGCGGATTGCACAAATTTTGCCAAAGCCGATCTGGATCGAACAAGATCACTGGTCAAAAGTGGCTCGCTCCCTGGAGAAACCGTAGAAATGGCCCGGGTCAGCTTTGTGAAATGCCAAACCCAACTGGTGGCGGACGGTGAACAGTTGGCCATGCTTGAAGCGGGACCAACGAAGACAGAAATTGCCGTGCAGCAGGCGGCCGTGGAAGAAGCGGCGGCCAACCGGGCAATTGCCCAGGCAAAGCTTGATGAATGTACCCTTAACGCTCCTTTTGCCGGTGTGGTTACCCAGGTATTTGCTCGCCCGGGGGATCTGGCCACACCGCGCGCGCCATTGCTTAAACTAATGGACCCAACATCTTTGGTGGTACGTGCCGGATTGCCGGAAAGCTGCGCAGCTGATATCAATAAGGATACCGATGTAACCGTCAGGTTGGACGCATATCCGAATAAGATATTCAAAGCGAAAATCGATCGTGTTTATCCTCGACTGGAATGGGCGTCGCGCACGCGAATCATTGAGATAAAGATCACTGATCCGGTCCAGCTGATTCCGCGATTGTTTGCCAGAGTATCCGTTCAGGGTCGGGTAGCGAATGATGCCGTCGTGGTACCCGATGCGGCTATTATTACCACACCCAGAGGAGATAAAGTCGTCTATGTCGTTACCGAAGGGAAGGCAAGCATGCGGAAGGTTTTGATAGGGCTGGAACAAGGGCAGCGCATACAGATAATTGACGGTGTGCAAGCCGGTGAAATGGTTGTTGTCGCCGGAAACCTGAACCTTAAAGATGGGGCGCCGGTCCAATTCGATCAGCCAACGCCGGCCATAGATACTCAAAAAAATACGGGGGGTAATCCGAAATGAAGATTACCGCACTTGCACTGAAGCGTCCCGTAGCCGTCACTGTTTTGGTCGTTGCAATCTTTTTCACCGGTTTGTTCAGTTTTACACAGCTTAAAGTAAATTACTTACCCGACATTTCCTATCCGATGGTAAAAATCCATGCCTGGTGGCGAGGTGCTACGGCGGATGATATCGAGACCAATATCGCGGATCCATTAGAAGAGGTGATCTCCACCGTGGATGGTCTTGATTATATTGAGTCCTCCAGTATTGAGGGCATGTATACACTTTTGATCAATTTTACTTATGATGTCGATGTTGAGGTTGCCTTTCAGGATGTTATCGCTGCCATGGGCCGGGTGACAAAGAAATTACCTCGGGATATGGACCCCCCGGTCATCATCAAGGCCGACCCGTCACAATTACCTGTCATCGAAGTGATGATTACGTCTGACGAACACGACCTTGTCTGGCTTCGCGACTGGGCAGACAATTGGCTGGTTGATCGGATTGCAACGGTGCGGGGAACAGCTGGTGCCGAAGTTGTCGGCGGGTTGGAACGGGAAATACGCGTTCATCTTGATCCGGATCGACTTCAGGCTTACAAACTGTCACCGGCCCGGGTGGCCAAAGCCCTTTACGAAGAGAACCTCGAAACCTTTGCCGGCCGGGTGACGATTGAACCGCGTGAGATCATCGTCCGAACCATGGGCGAATTCGAGGACCTCGAAGAAATTGAAAACGTCGTTGTGGCGGTATCCCCTGAGGGCGGTGAGGTCTATATAAAGGATATCGCCCGTGTTGAAGATGCGCATGAGGAAATGCGGATCAGTACCAATTTTAACGGTAACCCCTGCATTGAGTTCAAGGTATTGAAGCAGTACGCTGCCAATGCGGTTTCCGTTGCCGAAGGCCTCAAGACCCGATTGAACGAACTGCGAGAGCGGGGCGATATCCCAGATGACATCCATTTCGGTTATGTGGAAGATGAGAGCACATACGTGATGGGTGCCATTCACAGCGTTGAAAGTTCAGCACTCATTGCGGCGATGCTTGTCATCCTGGTTGTTTATCTCTTCCTGGGGAGATGGCGACAGGTGATCGTAATGGTCGTTGCGTTGCCGATTACCCTGTTGGCCAACTTTGCCCTGATGAAGGCTGCCGGATTTTCTATTAATGTTTTTTCCTTAGGGGGGTTGGTGGTCGCCCTGGGCGTCATTTTGGATAACTCGATTGTCGTCCTGGAAAATATTACCCGTCTAAAATCTGAAAATGCGGACGATTACGCCCAACGCGGTACACAGGAGGTCAGCGCAGCGATTGTAACCGCAACGCTGACATTTTTGGCCATCTTCCTGCCGTTTGCGTTTGTTCCGGGTATGGCGGCCATCCTGTTTAAGGAACTCGTCCTTGTTGTCGGCGGGGTTGTGATCATTTCACTGCTGGTTGCGATAACACTCACACCATTGTTGACAGACAGGCTATTGCGCGGCAAAGGCGATGAGCAGGCATCCGGCATTGCCCGGGGGTTCGACAGGGTTATTGCTTCCGGTCTGAAAAGTTATGAGCAGCTGCTGGGCGCCTGCCTGCGGGTCAAGTGGCTGGTGGTGGTGATTGCGATAATAGCATTTGTCGCGGGCCTCTGGATGGCCAATCGCAGCGGGACGCAATTTCTACCGAAGCTTGATGATGGTCGCGTGATGGTGAAGCTTAAAATGCCCAGCGGCACTTCAGTAGCAGAGGTAGATCGCATTCTGACACGAATTGAAGATCGTCTTGAAGGGCAACCGGAAATCGAAAGCATGTTCAGGCTCGCCGGTGGCCGGGTTTTCGGGCTTTACACGCTGGAGGTGGGCAACGAGGGTAATTTAAACATACAATTGGTGCCGCGCAACCAGCGGGACATCAGTACCGGGCAGTTTATTAAAAAGATACGGCCCTGGGCGGCAGAGATACAAGGTCAGGAACCAGGCGCCAAAATTCCGGTGAATCCAAGAAAAATAAAGGGATTACGAAAAGTTGGCGAGCAGGATGTGGAGGTCAACGTCAAGGGCAGTGATGCGGTGTTGCTCTACGAATTCTCCGAGAAACTGGCAGCTCAGCTTAACAAGACTCCCGGGCTGTCGGGTGTGAATATTTCGATGGATATGACAAAGCCGGAGTACCGTGTATATGTGGACCGTGCCCGTGCTTCATCGATGGGGCTTCATGTAAATCAAGTTGCCACGACATTGCGGACCCTGGTGCAAGGACTGGTAGGTACTCAGTATCGCGATGGGACCGAATATTACCCTATTCGTGTGATGATGCCGGAGATATTGCTTACCAGTAAGACTGACCTGGAAAATCTGATCATTGAAACCCGCAATGGCGAACCGATCTATTTACATGATATCGCGGAAGTCCGCCGGGCGGTTGGTCCCGTTGAAATATCCCGCGAGGACCAGGTAATGAGAGTGATTGTTCGGGGTGATGCTGACGGCATCAGCATTGGCGAAGCGCTTGGACTGGCTGAACAGGCGGCTATTGATTTGGTTCCGCCGCCAGGGGTAGAGATATCAATGGGCAGTGAAGCCCGGTTTATGGCGGAAAGCCGGCGCGTGATGGGATTAATCATCGGCTTCGCTGCGCTGTTCGCCTATGTTATATTAGCGATACAATTTGAATCCTTTATGCTGCCGCTTTTGATCATGTTCAACGTACCATTGACGCTGACAGGGTCCTTCCTGGCATTATTTATCACCGGTGGTGCGATTGGCGTAACCGTCCAGATCGGTATTCTCGTTATGATGGGCGGCATCACATCTCAAGGAGTGGTATTATTGTCCCTGGCCGAGAAATACTGCCGCGACGGGATGTCTCCGCTGGAAGCAATCCATAAAGCAGCCCCTATCCGTGTTCGCCCCATCCTGATGACCCAGTTGACTACGGTATTGGGGTTAGTGCCGCTGGCGCTGAATCTTGGAGAGGGTGGCGATATGCTCGTAACGATGGCCATTGCCGTAATGGGCGGGTTGTTGTACTCACTCTTACTGACGTTACTCTTTCTGCCGGCGGCGTATAGCATGGTTTACCAGTTTGTACAAAAAACAGTTAAACGTGATGATTCGGCCCTATCCAGTCCAGCCCAAAAGGCATTATTGATATAAAGAGCGCACGATTGTATTGGCAGGCAACCCGGTCAATGAAATTGTCAGGACAGCACAGGATCAAAATTTTGACCTGATAATCTTGGGAACCCATGGGCATGGTGAGTTTGAAGAAATGATGTTGGGAAGCACTGCCAGCGGCGTTATTCTTAAATCCAAAGTGCCTGTGCTGGTGGCACGACCATCATAGGAAAATCGTAGGCCTTCACAGAGCACCGCATCTGCGGCACCCTGTGAAGTCCCTCACCTGATTTTTTTCAAATAACGCATTGATAATCTATTGAAATGCTATTCAAGTTATTTTTTTTTACAGTGGTGACACGTCACCATGAAACGCTTTTTACAACAACGCCATTAACCGTTTGACAGAATAAACAGGTTTGTTTTAGCATACATTTTTGCGGCAAAAACCAGATTTATTACCCGCTTTCAATGGAACCGCTCAAAATAACCTGAGATGAAAAACCTATACCCTTTTCCGTTAATGACGGATTCCGCAAACCAACCCATGCGACTGGCGCTGCGCGAGCAGATAGCCCTTGTTCTGGACAGATGTGTTAAATGTCCGAAATGCATGGCTGAATGCGATTTTTTAAAAAAATACGGAACACCCAAAGCATTTGCCGATGCCTGCAATCCCTCCGACAGCCACTGGCTCTTACTATCCTATGAATGCAGTTTGTGCGGGCTGTGCGAGGCTGTTTGCCCGGTAGACCTGAACCCGGCAGATATGTTTCTGGAAATGAGACGGGAAGCCGTCGACCGAGGTTTTGCCCCTTTCCCTGAACATAAAACCATGACAGATTATGAAAAACGAGGGACTTCAAAAAGATTTTCTTATTACAGCCTGCCAAAAGGCTGCCATACCGTGCTGTTCCCCGGATGCACACTTCCCGGGACCCGACCGGATGCAACCATTTCACTTTATCGGCATTTAAAAAAAGCAGACCCCAATCTCGGAATTGTGCTCGATTGTTGCTGCAAACCATCCCATGACCTGGGCCGGCAATCATTTTTTGAAACAATGTTTAACGAAATGAAATCGTATTTATTGGATCATGACGTGAAAACAATTATTGCCGCATGCCCGAACTGCTTTCAGGTATTTAAAGAATACGGCAACCCGCTGGAAGTCATCATGGTCTGCGAATCTCTTTTAAAACAGGACCTTCCAAAAACAGGGCTGCCTATAGGCTCACCAACTGTCTCCATTCATGACCCCTGTGTACTCCGGCATGAAACCTCCATTCATCAAGCGGCCCGAAAGATAGCCAAAGCCAGAGGATTTGCCGTTTTGGAAATGTCCCATTCCAGAGAGCGTTCAATGTGCTGCGGTGAAGGGGGGTCCGTGGGATTTGTGTCAGAAAAAAATTCTGACCAATGGGGAGAACGCTGCCGGAAAGAAGTGACCGGACAGCGACTGTTAACATATTGTGCAGGCTGCGCCAACGCATTAAACAAAAAAATACCGACCGATCATCTTCTTGACGCCGTATTCAATCCATCTGCAGTAATTACCAGGACATGCCGCGTTTCCAAAGCGCCATGGACCTATCTGAACAGGCTTAAAGTAAAGAGATACCTGAAAAAAAATCACCCGGCAGCAGTAAAACGGGAGCGGGAATTTTTTGTCTCTACCATCTCCAATAAAAAACGTTCCGGGCGCGTCTTTTTATTTCCGGTGTATTTTTTGCGCAATTTATATTGTTTATGCCGACAATTATTCAAAACTTTTATGCAAAAAAAGAACTCTTGATACGGAGATTCAGAATCCGGTAATATCCGAGCAACCGACAAAAACCATAAAATCAGCCGTCTACGAATTTCAGATTAACAAGTCGACGTTGATCCATGCTGTTGAAATTCAAATGGATATCAACCAATACCAGTTGATTGATACCCGTTCAACTTTTGAATGGATGAAAGACCACCTGCCGAAAGCCGTTCACATTTCATGGAAAAAATTTTATAAGGGGAAAAACCGAATCCCGCTTGACCCGAATGAGACAATGGCGCTTTTGCAAAAAAACGAAATTGATATTAAAAAACCAATCGTATACTACTGTAGCAGCGGGCTTCGCTCCTCATATTCCTGGATGGTACACGAACTGGGCGGACTGCCGTCAGCTATCAATTTTGATGGCGGCATGGACGACTGGGAATCCGCCGCCTTTTTAAAATAATGCGGACGGGGTGATGCCGATTTTATTTTTCCAATTCTTTTCGCGCAATTTCTTCCAGCTGTTTAATTAAAAAATTAGAATCCAGAATTCTTACCGTTGCAGCAACCTTTTCCCCGTTTTTTTTTAACCCAAGTTCGACAACTATTTTTCAAATTTGTAGTAATATCAAAGTTTTATATTATTTTGACGTTATTTTTCCT
>Ga0307991_1002577_pt1 | contig 12210 bp, 11 predicted proteins | sample EllFjometagen131_FD_203146 | JGI IMG/M metagenome (GOLD analysis project Ga0307991, IMG submission 203146) | Marine microbial communities from Ellis Fjord, Antarctic Ocean - #131 | ecosystem: Environmental > Aquatic > Marine > Unclassified | place: Southern Ocean | collected 2014-10-08 | reverse complement strand
CACTCTCCTGCCTTTTCATCTCAATTTCAAACGGATGCAAATATTCAGTGCTTTGTTTCTATATTTGCAGGAGAACGTTGAATAAAACGCTATATGTTATAAACAAGCCTTTGATACAACTGAGAATTCAAAATCTAGCAATAAAAGATAAAATACGAAAAAAGTAAGGAGTAATAAATCTGAAGACAATATTTAATATAAATAAGATATATTTCAATTTTCATCAATAATAAATTAAAACTCTGAACTATGAAAACAAACTATTTCACAAAAGTTGAGAATAAATATGTTTTCAACCTATCATTAATTTTTTGGCATGTATTTATTGCATTGTCAACTTTAACAATTGCAATCAGCCTCGTACTGTTTTTATGGAGTGCGATTCCAGCCGTCCATAAAAAAGTAACAAAACAGCCTTATCCACAAAAAAAGGAATACCCTGCACCTGTAAAGATTGCTTTGAGTGATTTAAATCTTGAAGAAATCAAAAAAGAGGAAGTACCTGCTATTAAACAAGAAGAATATACCAAACCTGAACCACCACCTGAAAAACTACCTGTGGAAGATTTGACGGCTAAGTATGAGTTTGAAAAATATATGGATACGCTTAAAGCATTAATTCCACCATCAAAATATTCATGGAAAGGATCGGGTTATTGGACTTACCCCCAAGGAGAACGTTATTGGAAAGTTTACCAAAAAGAAATATACAGGCGATGGATCATTACAGAATCAGGAATAGAAGATAAATTAAACACTTCTTTTAATAAATCAAATACAAAAAAATATCCTGAAAAAAAAATGCTCCTTAACGGTTACATAAGTATTGTTAAAATTTTACCAGAAGACAAACGTCTATTTGCCCTTCAATTTCTAATGGAGAATGTTGCAACAAACCTAACCCAAAATGTAAATACATATCAATCTTTAACCAATGTAGTTAATGAATTAAAGAATGCAGAAAATATCACATATATCAATCTGCTTTCAAATTTTGGAGCACGCAATCCAAACGACGGTGTTCCTCTGATAGAATACATTGCAAGCATTATTATTAATTTCGATATTACTCAAAGTTCAAATCTCATCAAATATTTCATTAATGCTTATATTCATTTTTTTGATCAAAATCTTACAAAACAGGAAGAAGCTACCAATTTGTATCTTCCTCTAGTTTCTCAGATAAAAGTTGAACAACAGGCAAAAGCTATTTTTCAATATTATCGATTATTTCTCCAAAAAAATTCCCAACGAGAAAAGCAAATAGATCAGATTGAATATGAACATAGCAGAGAAATCTCTAAGATTGAAAGTAAATTCTTAGCAGATCAGAGAGATTCTCAAGATGTTTTTGATGCTAAAAAAGAAGTTAAAGAAAAGTTAAATGATTTTTCATTAGTTGGTATTGGTGGTGGAATACTACTAATTGTATTCATTGCAACATTTTTAGCTTTTCTCTCCATTCAAAGAAGTGTTAGGAAAATGGAAGAGAAAATGGATAAATAATTTAGTAATTAGCTGAGTAATCAAAGACTAATTCTTGGCACTTATTGTATTATGAATTAGTTTTTGATTACTACAATTTGTATAAATAATTACAAAAATATTAAGACGATGAAAGCAATAAATTTGATAATAGGTTCATTCCTATTAATTTCTACCTGTTTTGCTCAACAAGATTTGCTTCCGGCATTTCCAAGGGAGATAAGCTATCAAGGAGAAAGAGCTTTTTTAAATGGTTCACCTTTTACTGGAATTTTAGTATCCGAAAATACTTTTATAAAATGGGGAGAATTCAGGAATGGTTATAAAAATGGGATATTTACAGAATTTTATACCAATGGTAATAAAAAATCAGAAGGACACTTCGTGAATGGTATAAAAAAAGGTCTTCATTCTGAATGGTATGAAAATGGAAAGAAAAATAAGGAGCAAAACTATGTGCAAGGCAATTTGGATGGGAAATCTATAGAATGGTATTCTAATGGTCAAATTAAAGTAGAATATTTATTTTTATCAGGGGGAATTAAAACCGGTTATTATACAAGTTACTTTGAAAATGGGCAAAAACATAAGCAGGAATATTATATTGGAGGCATATTAAAAAGCGAAGGAACATATGAAGGTGATTATTTATTTAAGAAATCAGTTGAATACTATCCAGAAGGACAGAAAAAAGTAGAAGGCTTCACAAAAAATGGTTTAAGAGATGGGATATGGACTGAGTGGTTTAATACAGGTGAAAAGAAAAAGGAGCTAAAATATGTTAATGGAACTATTACTTCGGTGATATACGAAAATACTAGTTTAGTTACCGATATTGATGATAATGTTTACCATACCGTAACAATCGGTAAACAGGTATGGATGGTAGAAAATTTAAAAACTACAAAATACAGTGACGGAACAAGCATTACAAATATAACCAACAATGCAGCATGGGTTAATTTAACCACAGGTGCATACTGCGATTACGACAATGCTCCATCTAATTCTGCCACTTATGGCAGACTGTATAACTGGTATGCAGCCACCGATGCTCGTAATATATGCCCCACAGGATGGCATATACCAAGTGAGACAGAGTGGGCAACATTAATCACATATCTAGGTGGCGACAGTATTGCAGGGGGCAAACTAAATGATACCGGCACAATTCATTGGAAAAGCCCAAACATATGGGCAACAAACGAAACCGGCTTTACAGCCCTTCCTGGTGGCTTCCGTTTTACTTATCATGGGACTGAAACGTCCAACTATCAAGGAACGTTCAACTTCGTTGGGGACTGTGGTAACTGGTGGAGTTCAACCGAATGGAGTTCTTACGGCGAGAATAGTCCTAGTTCCGCCTTGATCCGCATGACATTCTACAATTACAGCAAAGTTGCCAGAGGCGCTCGCGAAAAGACTTATGGGATTTCGATCCGTTGCATGAAGGATTAATAAAACAGTACATTTCTATAATTCAGATTTCACATAAATCTGTACTAAAAAAGTGTTAGGTAAAAATAAATAATGACTAAAAAAACAATATCATGGAATGGAATGTATTGAACTAACATAATAAATAAAGGCCAGTTGGAGGCTCATAGTGCATGGCGCTGAGACAGGTAAAAAAATCTTAGGGTTTTGTAGCACATTGGCAAAACGCACAACCTTGGCGCAACCAAATTTTGCCAAAAAGCTGCAGAATAGAAAGCGCATAAGCATAACAAAGCCTATTTGCATTAGCGGTCCGTCGGCTGATGGATTGGGAGCTTGGCTCCTCAACGATTCCACTTCGGTCTTGCCGTCAAAAGAGAAGATAGATGAAGTATGGAGGCCTATATGCGTTGTACGCTCTTCAACTAACTATAAAATTGATGAAGATTATGTTGCTGTAATATCATATGAATGTGCTGTTTATGTTTTCAAGGGCTTCTTTACTATAACTTCTAAAGAGGGACATACGACTGATCCAACCCCGATGAGCGGATCATATGTTTATGTGTTGAGAAATGATGAATGGAAAATACTGCATACGCATCAATCCTGGAAAAATGATTAGAACTTCAAATAATAATTTGAAATAGTACTCTGTAGAGTTCTTTCAGATGACCACAGGGAGAAAGAACCTATTTTAATTTGTTGCCATAATTAGATAAAAACCAGTTCAAAACGGCAACTAACATCGGCTCAAAGCCTATTAAAACGGACTTTTGCCGTATTCGTTACCACCAATGCTTTTAAAAATTAAATTATTGTGTAGCAATTCAGAAAATTAAGCGTCATTAAAACATATGGAATAAATATTAAAAGTATGAAAAAAATAATTTTTTTGGGACTAATACTTTCTTTTCAAGGTCTGTCATTTAATAGCATCGCTCAGGAAATAGAAGAGCATTCCTGCTCAACATTTATGTTGAAAAAGGACTCAATTGTAATTGCAGGGCATAATCTTGATAAAGGTAAACATGCCCATGGTATTGTTGTTATTAACAAAAGAAATGTACAAAAGCAGGGCAAGTCATGGACTGAATTAGCGTATAACCAGGCTGTTCCAAACCCGAAAATGGAATGGACTTCCAAATACGGTTCTGTTACTGTGAATAGATTTTGTCGGGATTTCCCAGACGGAGGAATGAACGAAGCTGGTCTATTCATTGAAGAAATGTCTCTTGCAGGAACAAGTTGGCCTGTTGATGATTCTACTAAACCCAAAATATTTATGTGTTTATGGATGCAATATGCTTTAGATTGTTTTGAAACTATTGATCAAGTAGTACAGAGTGCACATGATTTGTCAATTGAAGGATGGAGTTGGCATTTCTTTACAGCTGATCGTAATGGAAATGCTGCCGTAATTGAGTTTTTAGACGGCAAGGTAGTAGTATATAAGGGAGAAGACTTGCCTATATCTGTACTTGCAAATACTGCTTATGCCGAAGAACTAAAGTTGATAAAAGAATATGAAGGTTTTGGTGGAACTAAAAAAATTGATTTGGAGAACGATCAGATGACGGTTTTTAATTATGGTGCCAAAATGACCAAAGAATTTAATCCTTCAAAATCACTTGCAATTGAATATGGTTTTGATATGTTAAAGAAATTCAGTTGGAGTGGAACACAATGGTCTTATGTTTGCGATCTTAAGAATTTGAAGGTTTATTTCAAAACTCAACCATCACCTGAAATTAAGACAATAGATTTTGCAGAACTTGATTTTTCATGCGAGACACCAGTAAAAATGCTAGATATACATGCTTTTTTAAGTGGTCCTGTAGAGAAGTATTTTCAAGACTATAGTACGGAATACAACATGGGAGCTGTTAAAACAACCTTTTTGATAAGTAATTACGAAGAAGTATTTATCAAATTTGGTAGCACATTAGAACAAGCAGTCTCGAACTTTGGAAGATATTCAGATAGGACTAATTGTACCTCAAATAAATATACAATTGCAATTATAAGCTGCATCGCTTTATCGTGCGCTCATACTTTGAGTGCTGCACGAGTCTATACGTTGGCAATAAGTTTAATAAACAAATTAGATGAAAGAAATATTGAAACAGAATAAACAAAATGCGGTAGCCTTTTATAAAATGGCTTACGAAGGAAACCCGAAAAAAGCGACCTATTTGTATGTTGGGTCTGGATACATTCAGCATAATCCATTAGTTGGAGATGGAATTCAACCGTTTATTGATTACTTTGATAGAATGGCTAGAGAATATCCAAATAAATCAATTGAATTCGTACGAGTAATTGCAGAAGGAGATTTAGTAGCACTTCACACACATCAAATTTGGCCTGACAATGATGAATATGTTACAATGGACTTTTTTAGGTTTGACGATAACGGAAAGATTGTAGAACATTGGGACTCAATGCAACAGATTCCAAAGAATTCGGCTAATAAAAACGCAATGTATTAAGCGATTAATAAACGAAATAGAAGAACATATTCTCAATACTTTATTCTTTGACTTGCTTCTAATTTGTAGAGTGAGACCTTTGCAAAACTAGAATCTTTCATTTCTCAATAATATTTCGAAGTTTTTTTTGGTTTTTTCTTGAGTTTCTTACCAATTTTCTCGTTTTATCACTCTGCATATACCTAATATTCAGGCATTTTACTCATTTATTTCACTATTGGACACACTTCACCATAACAAGTCCAGGTGATCGTTTCAAATTGTGAGCAATTGCCTCCATTACATGTTGACCATGGTTTTTTGCCAAGCCCTTATATCTTGCTGTTCCAGCACCAAACCATCTGCTCATTCCTCCAAATGTCCTTTCCACTTTATATCGCTGTTTGCTTATTAGTTTATTGAACTGTATTTGCCACGTTGTTAACGGTCTATTTCGGTAAGCTTTGTGCTGTATTCTATTCTTTATATTTTCTTCTTTTAGATAGTCGTCATTATCTGGTACTTTGTAGCCTTTATCAGTAAGTGCTGCTTTCTTCTTTGGTGTTGGAACTTTTTTTAATACTGGTTTAAGGCCTTTACTATCATGCTCATTTGCTGTAGTGGTATGAACAGCTTCAACCAAGCCATCGTCATCTGTGGCTATTTGATGCTTATAGCCATAATAAAGCTTTCCTCTTTTTTTAGTCCATCGCGCTTCACTGTCTACACCAGGCTTAGTTTTCTCTATTAATTTCTGATGTTTTTGCTCTTTCTGCTGATCTGCTTCGTTTCTGTTTTCTTCCTCTCTATCTGTAGCTATCACATATTCTTTTTTCCCTTTTGGTTTCCAAGGAGAGTCTGTTAAAGAGGCATCTACTTGAGCTTTTCCTTCTTTTAGCATTATTCCTTTGCTTTTCAATTGGTCATTCATTTTTCTCAGCAAACGATCGTATGCTTTTTTAGCAACTAGCTCACTTCGAAAACGACTAAGCGTGCTATGATCGGGAACGCTATCCTCTAATTGCAAGCCACAAAAACGCATAGCCCCCAAGCTGTCATTTACAAAATCCTCAACTCCAGGATCACTCATATTGTACCAAATCTGTAGTAATTGCATTTTGAACAAGAGTAGCCCAGAATAAGAAGGTCGGCCATCTACGGATTTACCTTTCTTGTATACTTTGTTTATTTCCTTTTCTATTTTTGACCAATCTATAATCTGATCAATCTGGCGAAGGAATGTGTTCTTTCTTGTGCGCCTTTCTACATATGCTAGGCTAAAACTCATCTGTAAATTTCTTTTTTGCATGTCTTAAAATTACAAAAAAAGATGTAAAAAAACAAAGAAAATAGCAATTAACTTATTATTATTTAGATGTTTATAATATTATTTGCCTTGCAAAGGTCTCAGAGTATGTTTTTTGAAGAGAAATTAGCTAAAATAATTTGTATAACCCACAAGTAAATGCCTACTTTATACCAGCATAATTTATTCCGGTAAGTTTATGCATTTCGTAATTTAAGGTGCTTAAATCGTTAAAATTAAATTCTTGAATATTTTTGTGACCGCAGGCACGTGCAATTACTTTCATCAAATCATTAGTGGCGGTCAAAAAATTATTCAGTTGCTTCGCCGAACTTTCAATAATTATCCGCTGTCGTAAATTTTCTTTTTGAGTTGCCACTCCAACAGGGCAATTATTGGTATGACAAGCACGCATTCCAAGGCAACCAATTGCTTGCAGTGCCGAATTGGAAACAGCAATAGCATCGGCACCGAGCATCATAGCCTTAGCAAAATCGTCGGCGATACGTAAGCCACCAGTAATTATTAAAGTTATATTTTTCGCCCCTTTTTTGTTGAGGTGTTTGCGCGCCCTAGCTAATGCTGGAATTGTAGGAACATTTATATTGTTTCGTAGAATTGTGGGAGCCGCTCCCGTTGCTCCGCCGCGACCATCTAAAATAATATAATCGACACCTACTTTAAGTGCGAAATCAATGTCGGCTTCAATATGTGAAGCGGCTATTTTAAAACCGATTGGAATACCACCTGTTTGTTTTCTAACTTCAGATGCAAAATCGGCAAAGTCTTGCGCGGTAATCAAATCAGGAAAGGCAGCTGGACTAATTGCTGCTTGTCCTTCTTTTAGTCCCCTTACTTTGGCAATTTCTTTTGTGACCTTTTCGCCCGAAAGATGACCTCCTGTTCCCGTTTTTGCTCCCTGTCCTCCTTTAAAATGAAAAGCCTGTGATTTTTTAACTTTCTCCCATGAGAAGCCAAATTTCCCTGAAGCCAGCTCATAAAAATATCGTGTGTTATTTTCTTGTTCTTCTGGAAGCATTCCTCCTTCTCCACTGGCAATACCCGTTCCCGCCATTTCTGCTCCTTTTGAAAGCGCAATTTTAGCTTCGCGCGAAAGTGCCCCAAAACTCATATCCGAAACAAAAATGGGCATTTCGAGTGTTAAAGGTTTCTTGGCATTTGGACCAATAATTATATTTGTGTTTACAGTTTCATCATCAAGGAGTGGGCGAGTGGCTAATTGTGCAGGTAAAAACTGAATATCTTTCCATTTAGGCAAGGTATTTCTGTCCACACCCATAGCTTCTGTAAATCCATGACGACCAATATTTTTTAAGCCGTTTTTTGAGAGCTCTTTAATGTATCCGGTAAAAGGTTCTGTATCTTCAGGATGCGTGTCAGCATAATCACCTAAGTATTCATTTCGATTGAAAGGTTGCGGTTTTTCGATAGCAAAGGCACGTATTTCATCAGCATCGACAAACACTTCCCCATTTTCAATAAAAGCCGTAAATTTTTTTAAAACCTCTTTATTGTTGTATTCTGAAACGCCTGTATCAAAGCGATAATCCCATCCATGAACTCCACATATAATATTTTGACCACTAATATGTCCATCAGCCATTAAAGCACCTCTATGCAAACACCTTCCATAAAGAACAGATATTTTATTGTCGTATCGGATAATAACAAGATCAACATTTTCAACTAAAGCATGTTTTGGTTCCCTGTCTTTTAAGACGTCAAAATTGAAGAGTTCTAATTTTTTCATTTTAATTACTTTTCAAATGTTTTAATAAAAAATCTATTCCCTGTTTGAAAAATGACCTGACAAATTCGTGTTGTTTCTGGGCCGAGGTTTGAGTTAAAATATCTGAAAGCCTTAATACGCCTCCATTCCAATCGGGCATCATCCATTTTCCATTCTGCAATGTCTCCATGTTTTTCGTTCTTTCGATAGGTTTTTCCGACCAAAAGCTAAGGTAAAAATAAGGTTCATCAATCATGGCATCTGGAATGGCAAAACCCAATCCGATTGATTGCATGAGTTGTCCTTCCTTACTTTTTGAAAGAGCTACAAATGATCCTGTATCGAAATGATGTGGCCAGATTCTTACAGCTTCGGCATCTGCTATATTTTCAATTATTTCTTGAATTATTATTTCAGCATTGTGCCGATACTTGGTATTCTCTACAAATGTGGCTCTATTTTTCAACGAAAAAGCGGCTCCTTTGTCAATAGGGTGTTCAGGAATTTCGTAATGTAATTCCAAACTAAATTTGGAAGTATCAACTCCCGCATTTGATAAGGCAGTTTTTAATTCATCAAAAACCTCCTGTTTGTTTTTGCCATCAAGAGAGATTTCATTGATTGAAAGGCTTTCATGATTGAGAATAATTAGTTTTAAATCGATTAGATTTAGCCCAACCCTAAAACCACCGGGAAAAGGATTTCCGACCAATATGTTTTTGTCGAAAACAAATTCCATATTCGTATTGCTGTCGTCAGATTGTTGAGGGACGAGGTGTTTTCCAATCAGAGCAATAAACTGTGCCGCCTGATGTTGGTGTTGCAAGGCATCGTTTAATTTGGGATTATATGTTTGCGTTAGCTGTTTCCATAATATGTTTTGGTTTTCCATGATTCTGTCTTTTAAGGTGTTATCTGTACGCCCCTCCAAAAGGCAACATAATCTTTTATCTTTTCAGCCAATGCAGAAGGGTTTGGATAAAACCAGGCAGCATTCGTGTTTTTTTGTCCATCGACAATTAGATCAAAATAAGATGCCGTTCCTTTCCAAGGACAAACCGTATGTGTTTGGCTAGAACTAAGGAATTCTTTTTTTACAGATTCTGAAGGAAAGTATTGATTTCCTTCAATATTTACTGTTTTATCGCTTTCTGCGATGACTTTTCCATTCCAAATTGCTTTCATTTTTATTTATTTTAATGTCCATAATGAATTTGTATAGAATAGTCGTTGATCATAGAAATTCCTGACAATTTTAAATCCGGATTTTTTTGCCAAATCTGAAATCATCTCATCATCGTATTTTTGTGATATTTCCATAAAGATACGCTCGTCTTTTTCAAAGGATATTATTTCTCCTAAATTGCGTATTTCGACTTTTTGTTTTTGAAGGCTAATTAAAAAACTTTCAGCTTTGCCGTTCTCAGGATCATAAACTTCCTGATGTTTGAAGCTGTTTACCTCAAAATTAGCATTCAATTCTCTATTAATTCTGGAGAGTAGATTTAAATTAAAAGCGGCAGTGTATCCTTGCGGATCATTATAGGCTTTAAGAATTGTGGCAGGATTTTTTTTCAAGTCGAAACCGATTAAAATCATATCCCCACTTTGCATAACTGATTTTAATTTTCCTAAAAAATCTAAAGTTTCTGATTCGCTATAATTACCAATATTAGATCCCAGAAACAATAATATCTTTCTAATACCATCTGTTTGATTAATTTCATCAATTAATTTAAAATAATCCCCCACTTTTCCATGGGTTTTCAGGCTTGGCAATTCATTTTTTAGATCATGCACTAAATTATTTACGGCTTTGCCTGAAATATCGATAGGGATATATTCAAAATCACATTGTTGAGATAAGAAATGAGAGAGCAGAATCTTCGTTTTTAGTCCATCACCAGCCCCCAGCTCGATCAATTCATAATGGGTGTCTTTTTTGGTGATAGCATTGAAAATTTCTTGCTTTTGAGTCTTAAATATTTCCAATTCACAATCGGTTAAATAGTATTCAGGCATTTGCATAATTTGCTGAAAAATCCGACTGCCTTTATCATCATAAAAATATTTAGAGGATAAAAACTTTTTATTAGCAGACAAACCCTTAAGTATATCCTGTGCAAATTGGGTGAGTATTATTTCTTCTTGCATTTTTTTAAATTTTTGGAATACCTGTTTCGTAAGGATTTTTAGGATCATTGCTCCATTCAAACCATCCGCCATCGAAAACAGAAACTCTGGGCCAACCCATTAACCAAGCGTTGTAAAAAGCTTCACTTCCACGCCAGCCCGTTCCACAGTAAAAGGCCAAGTGTTTATCTGGGGTTATACCAACTTCTTTCCAGAGGGCTTCAACTTCATGATATTCTCGAATTGTATGATCCACATTGCGATAATTTTCCATATGATAGGCATCAGTTCCGCAATTGCCAAAAACAGCTCCCGGAATTCGTCCTTTCTTTTCGATATAATTGTAACCACTTACTTCGCCAAGATATTCTGGCCAGCTTCTTACACATACTATATCGGCATCCTCCGATTTTATCATTTCCTTAGCTTCGGGAACATCCACAGCTAGTTGAGACTTTGCGGGGATAATTGTTCCAAAGTCTGGAACGGAAATTTTAGGAACATCTACTGTGCTAACTTCAAAACCAGCATCTTTCCACGATTGAAAACCTCCATTTAAAATCCGTACATCTTTAACGCCGGCATACATCATAATAAAGGCATTGCGGATTGCTCCAATATGCCCTGCCGCACTACCCGGAAAAGGATCTTCATTTATGGGTGCCATAAATTTACCGTAGAGAATAATAGTCGTATCCGAAGTAATTCCGTGTTGTTCGAGTGCTGATTTCAGCTCTTTGGGCGATCTTCGATTCCAGGTTTCAGGTGCTTCAAGTGCTAGAGTATCCATATCAATAGCCCCGGGAATATGACCGCTTATATAGGCTTCTCTGTTGCGATAATGCGCATGAACTACAATATGTTTTTTAATTTCGATTTGTTCAGGCTCTTTACCAGAAATCAATTTTTTCACCCATTCCGGAGACACTAAAGATTGATATCTTGCCAATTGATCCATTGGTAGATCAGGATTTACCGTCCACTCACTCATAAAATGAGGATAAATTCTAATTTTATTATATCCAGCTCGTGCAAAGAAGTGAGCTCCCTTTTCTGACTCTTCAATTGTATAGCTATAGAGTATTATTTCATCTTCAGGTACGATTCCTTTCGATTTCACGATCTCAATCCAATCAATATAATTGGTCCATTTTAGTGGGAAGCTTTTAGCGCTTTTGATATGACCTCCTCGAGATTCGTTTTGCAGTTTCCACCCGTTATAGGCATCAATCGGGCGTAAATCGATTAAAATTCCTTCTTTTTGTTTGATAAAAGTTAGTAGTTTGTTCGTTGATATTTTATTCATACGTGTTTTTTTAAATTGATTGAGGATTAATAATAATCTAAAATACTTATATATATTTATATAATGAGTTGTTTACATATAATTAACAATAAATGAATTACATGCGCTTAGGAATTATTTTTGTCATTTCTTGTTTTTTTATTGATTTGTTTAACTAGTCGGAAATAGAGCATTTCCTGACAAAATCATGAAATTTATGTTTTGATTATATCCTTATCTTTGGGAGAATAGAATAAACACAGGATTGCGAATACATACTTACTTTGGGTGAATAAACGTACTTATTTGGTTTATTTACTAGTTACCTGCAAGGTTAAAGAAT